>ENA-OQEB01000425-OQEB01000425.1-human-gut-metagenome-genome-assembly--contig:-NODE-425-length-17641-cov-1.690590_pt1 | contig 17641 bp, 26 predicted proteins | sample MGYA00242787_ERZ504619 | MGnify/ENA primary metagenome ERZ504619 (study PRJEB26092, sample SAMD00036317) | human gut metagenome | host: Homo sapiens | study: EMG produced TPA metagenomics assembly of... | reverse complement strand
ATTGAGCGCATGATTGACAATCTAAATGAAGAAAAAGAGGCTTCTTCCCATGAAAATACACATTCAGGAAAAGAAAGTAAAAAAACAGGCTCAAATTAATGAGCCTGTTTTTCTTTTCCCCTATGATAAACTAATCCTCTTTGTCAGAGCCATCCTCCATGCGTGAAAAAACCATATCATATCCATCGTTGCCGTAGTTTAATGATCTGTTCACACGGCTGATTGTGGCTGTGGAAGCCCGGTCTTTTCTGCTATATCAAGATATGTCTTCTGCTCTCTAAGCATCTTTGCCACTTCAAATCTCTGTGATAGAGAAAAAAGCTCATTTACAGTACAAACATCCTCAAAAAATGTATAACACTCTGCTCTATCCTTGAGACACAAAATAGCATCAAACAAATGGTCTACTGCTTCTGTTTTTAGATTCTTGCTCATCGTGTTCTCCTTTTTCATGCGATTTATTTACTTTTAATTTTAACATATTAAAGTTTTAAAGTAAACAGCTTTCTTGCAATTAAATTATGATATGTTATACTAATGTTACTATCGCCTAATAAATCAGAATGGAGTAAATTGAAAATGAAAAAAGTAGGATATTTCTTTTACACATTTGTCCCACTGCTTGCAGTTGAGGCAATTCAGACTATCGCCTTATTCTTTATGATGGGCATGGGAGTGTTTGGACAGGGTTTTGTCGGAAAACTTGCTTTTCCGTCTGCAAACGTATCGGACCGCCTTGAAAAGACATTTACCTCTGTAAATTTTAACATGATGATTATGGTCATCTATGCACTCATTACCATTGCGATTTTTGGCATGTGGTATATGCCAGATACGAAGGTAATTTTCTTCCATCCCCTAAGAAAACCTTCAATCCCATGATGCTAGTGGCAATCGTCATAACTCGTGCCGGGTACACAGTTTGCTGCCAATTTCATCGCTAACTTAACCGGCTACATCCGTCCCGACTGGCTGCAACAGTACAATAAGCTTTTTGAGACATCAGGCATCACAGATACCACCTTTGTGACAGTACTTTATTCTGTAATACTGGCGCCAATCTGTGAGGAGCTTATATTCCGACCGTGTAACCATGGCGCTGTGGTCCAGAAAGGCTTTTGCCATTTGCTCTTGCCAATCTGATGCAGGCTGCACTTTTCGGACTGTTCCATCTCAACTGGATTCAGGGCATATATGCCTTTGCACTTGGCATAGTGCTCGGATATGTGTGCGAACGCGGTGGCTCTATTTACTACTCTATGGGGCTTCATCTGCTTTTCAACCTTTGGGGCACACTTTCAGGATTTTTCCCTGATCCCGGTAATAGTGTAGTGGTCTTTGTGGTTGTGATTGCTGTTACAATTGTTTCACTGGTGGCCGGATTTGTACTGTTTAACAAAGGACGAAGAAAGCTCCCCATAAATTCTACAGGAATATAGACACGCCCGCCAGACTTACTATCATCATAATCATGCCGGCAAGCAGTACTCCAAGCATGACAGCGGCAACTGTTGACTTGAAATCCATATCAAGGATACTTGCAGCAAGTGTTCCTGTCCATGCACCTGTTCCCGGAAGTGGGATACCTACGAAAAGTAAAAGTGCAACAAACAGACCTCTTCCGGCCTTTGCCTGAAGCTTCTTGCCGCCCTTCTCTCCTTTTTCAAGGCAGAAGCTGAAGAACCTTCCAATAATTGGTTTGTCTGCTCCCCAGATGAGAACCTTTCTTGCAAAAAGATAAATAATCGGTACCGGAAGCATATTTGCAATGATACAAACGATAAATGATGGCACTATCGGCAGCCCCATCACCTGTGAAACCGGAACCGCTCCTCTGAGTTCAATAAGCGGTACCATTGAAATTAAAAAGATGTAAATATATTTTTTTAACATGAATAATTCTCCAAAAATTTAATTAGTGTATGCATCTGCTCATCAGTTCCTATGGATATGCGCAGATAGTCGTTGATTCGCTCAGGTGAGCTGAAATGTCTGACAAATATATTGTCTGCCTTAAGGTCCTCAAAAAGCTTTGTTGCAGAAACATTTGCAGGCTTTGCAAATATAAAGTTGCTCTTTGAGTCACAGAATGTAAAGCCAAGTCTCTTAAGCTCTTTCTTTGTCCACTCACGTGTCTTTATAACCTTTGCTGTGGTCTCCTCAAAGTATGCTCTGTCTTTTACCGCTGCTGTAGCTGCTTCGATTGTGATTCTGTCCATTGTATATGAGTTGAACGAATATTTCACATCATTCAGATACTTGATAAGCACAGGACTTGCCATGGCAAAACCAACTCTTGAGCCTGCCAGCGAGCGTGATTTTGAGAATGTCTGTACCACGATGACATTATCATATTTGTCAATGAGTGGAAGCGCACTCTCCCCGCCAAAATCTACATATGCCTCGTCTACTACGACAATTACATCCTGATTGTGCTCTATTATATCCTCTATCTCATCAAGAGGCATAAGCTTTCCTGTCGGAGCATTAGGGTTCGGAAATACTACTCCGCCGTTTGCCTTATAGTAATCTGACGGTACTATTGAAAAATCATCAGACAATGGAAGCTGCTCATAAGGGATTCGAAGCATATCTGCCCACACATCATAAAATGAATATGTGATATCAGGAAACAGTACAGGTTTTTTCGAATTGAAAAAATGTCATGAAAATCATGGCAAGTACATCATCAGAGCCAACTCCGACAAACACCTTCGAGCTGTCTATCTTATAGAAATCCGCAATTGCATTTACCAGCTTATCAACCCTTGGGTCAGGATACAGTCTTAAATCATCTGTATTGAAATTACTTTAAAACCTACCTTCACTCCCGGCGCTGGGCGGATATGGATTCTCATTTGTATTTAACTTAATAACACAGGTATTCTTTGGCTGTTCTCCCGGTGTATAAGGTACAACCTTTCGAATGTTATTTTCCCAGTTTCTCATTCTTTTCCTCCAAATTTAATTATATGTCAGCCCATACATATTTACTGATCATTCAATTTTCTTCTCAAAAAAACATGATATCAAACATAAAATCAGCGTTTTTATTCACTTTAAAATATGCACCCAAAAAAATGCTAAACAATTTTACTTTACCTCATTTACTTATGTTTGTAAAGGTTGTATATTACACTTAATCATTATTTTTTATATATATTTTTATCTATTTTTAATCAAGGGGGATTATAAATAATGACTAAAAATAATTCAAAGGATCTCACTGTAGGTTCTCCTACCGGGCTCATTCTGGGCTTTTCCCTTCCGTTGCTTCTCGGAATGCTTTTCCAGCAGGTTTACAGCCTTATGGATACAATAATCGTCGGTCGTTTTCTAAGTGTTTCGGCCTTAGCCGCAGTCGGCTCTACCGGAAGCATCTGCTTTCTCATCATCGGCTTCTGCAGGGTGTGTGTGCCGGCTTTTCGCTTCCAATAGCCCAGCGCTTTGGTGCCAAGGATGAAAAAGGACTTAAAAAATATGTAGGAAATGCAGGAATTGTGTCTGTAATTATCGCAATAATCATGACGGCACTCACTGTGCTTCTCTGTGGTCACATTCTGACCTGGATGAATACGCCAGGCGACATTTACGACCTCGCCTACCAGTATCTGATTGTCATATTTGCAGGCATTCCTGCCACAATACTGTACAATCTGCTGTCAGGATATCTGAGATCTCTCGGCAACTCGGTCATACCTGTTATTTTCCTTATAATCGCGGCAGTTCTAAATATCGGTCTTGATTTACTTTTCATTCTGGTATTTAACATGGGCGTGTTTGGAGCGGCTTTTGCAACCGTACTGTCACAGGGTGTATCAGGAGTGCTGTGCATCATTTACATAGCAAAAAATGTACCTCTGCTGCATGTAAGCAGAAATGATTTGGAGCTTGACTCTTCATATGTCAGAAATCTGATGGTCATGGGACTTCCTATGGGCTTTCAGTATTCGATAACCGCTATAGGCAGCGTCATACTGCAGACTGCCGTAAACGGCTTAGGCTCCATCGCAGTTGCCTCAATGACCGCTGCAAGCCGTATTTCAATGTTTATGGTGTGTCCATTTGACGCACTCGGCTCCACAATGGCCACCTACAGTGGACAAAATGTCGGCGCAGCCAAATTTGAACGTGTAAAGAAGGGGCTTATTTCAGCCTCAGTTATAGGATCGGTCTATTCGGTTTTGATTTTTGTGGCACTGCTGTTTATAGCCAACTATCTGATTTACCTGTTTGTATCACCAAGCGAAACAGAGGTTGTCGCACAAGCTCATCAGTTTCTGCTGATAAATGCATTTTTCTACATCCCGCTCGTTCTGGTAAACACAATCCGTTTCACCATACAGGGTATGGGTTTTTCCGGCTTTGCGATGTTTGCAGGAGTAGCAGAAATGATTGCGCGTTCGCTCATCGGACTTGTATTTGTACCGATATTCGGCTTTTCTGCCGCCTGCTTTGCAAGCCCACTCGCATGGATTCTCGCAGATGCCTTCCTGGTGCCTGCATTCATCCACTGCCTGCATGAGCTACAAAAACGATAAATTCATCCTAATGACACATCTTTAGTAAAAAGTCATTAACAATAATGGCTTTAACAAGTCCTTTAAAAATCAGTTTATCTCACAGCCGAGGAAAGCACCGGCGAATCATACTATATATTGAGCTTTACGAAGCAGCTTATAAGCAGTTAGAATTATGTCCATATACAACAATGCCCCAGCATGGACGCTGGGGCAAGGCGTATGCGCCATGGACGGCGCATAAAAGCCGGTTGTGTCATGGTCTAAACACTCCAAATCATAATTCTTACTGCTTCTTAGCTGCGTAGTACTTGCGAAATATATAGTATGTTCGCCGGTGCTTTCCGCATTATAAAAAGATAATTGAAAATCTTATGCATTTACCGCATCTATAAATTTTTGGAACGCTGCACGTCCATCATCAGTGCACTTGTACACTCCTGCACACTCAAGCACTTCTTTAAATACAAGTCCAATCTCCTCATTGATAATACCATCAATATTAGACTCATCAATCTTATCATATTTAGACATAAACTTAAGAGCCAGTCAGCATGTGATGCAAGAGTCTCAGTCGAATGCAGATCCTTTCCTGTAAGGATTGCATCCCTAAGCTCTGCCATCTCACCTTTTAATCTGGCCGGAAGCACTGCAAGTCCCATTACCTCGATAAGTCCGATATTCTCCTTCTTTATGTGATGAAGGTGGGCATGCGGATGATATACGCCAAGCGGATGCTCCTCTGTTGTGATGTTGTTTCTGAGCACAAGGTCAAGCTCATAGTCTCCGTCACGACGTCTTGCTATAGGTGTGATAGTGTTGTGTGGCTCTCCATCTGTCTCTGCAAAAATAAATGCTTCTTCATCTGTATAGCCTCTCCATGCAAGAAGAATCTTATCTGCAAGATCAATAAGCTTATCCCTGTCTGCCGACTTGATTCTGATAACAGACATAGGCCATTTTACGATACCTGCTTCAACATCCTCGTAGCCCTTGAATGTGATTTTTTTCTCTATCGGAGCCTTTGCCATAGCGAAGGTATAGTGTCCGCCCTGGAAATGGTCGTGACTTAAGATAGAGCCTCCAACGATTGGCAGATCTGCATTTGAGCCTACAAAATAATGTGGAAACTGTGTTACAAAATCAAGCAGCTTTCCAAATGTGGCACGCTCGATTTTCATCGGTGTATGCTTTGAATTGAACACGATACAGTGCTCATTGTAGTATACATATGGTGAGTACTGGAAAAACCACTGGCTGTTGTTTATTGTAACAGGGATAATTCTGTGGTTTTCTCTTGCAGGATGGTTTACGCGGCCTGCATAGCCCTCATTTTCCTTACAAAGCTGGCACTTTGGATATGCACTCTGCTTTGCATTTTTAGCGGCAGCAATTGCCTTTGGATCCTTCTCAGGCTTTGAGAGATTGATTGTCACATCAAGTGTGCCATACTCTGTGTCTGTGGTCCATTTCATATCCTTCTTTATGCGCTGTCTTCTGATATAATTGCTGTCACAGCTTAATTTGTAAAAATAATCGGTTGCCGCAAGTGAAGACTCATTGTCGTATAAATCCTTAAAGCGAGCTCTGATCACGCTTGGTGCATTTACAAGGCAGCCCATCAGCTTTGTATCAAAAAGATCCTTGTATACAATGCTGTTTTCTTTCATGATGCCATTGTCATATGCGTATGTCATCATATCCTCGAGTATACCCTCAAGCTTCTCCTCTGCCTCTTCCTGTGTCCATGCAGGCTGAGCCTCTACCTTTTCAAATGTCTCATCCTCAATATCGTCCACTCCGAGTACCTCGAGAAGTCTGTTTACTGTGTATACCTCATCAGCAGGGTCAACAAGTCCTGTTGTAAGACCATATTTTACTAATTCTAATATTCTCTCCTGAATCATGTCATGCTCCTTAATCATTGTCGGGAAAAACCTGTTTATCCGTTACTGTTATTTCATATTGCTAATTTTATGCCAGACGGCTAGGTCCGTCTCCGATTGAAACAACATAAAACTCAGGTGTCTTTCCAACCTTCTCTTCATAGGCCTTTGTCAGGTTTGCCTTAAACTGATCAATAGCCACGTCCTTTACTATGCTGACTGTGCAGCCTCCAAAGCCGCCGCCTGTGATTCGTGATCCGATAACACCCGGAATCTTCCATGCCTCATCAACAAGTACGTCAACCTCAGGACATGATGTCTCATAATCATCACGAAGTGATACATGTGAAGCATTCATAAGCTTTCCAAATGTCTCGATATCATTTTCCTTCAGTGCCTTAACAGCCTTGATGGTACGCTGGTTCTCATAAACCGCATGCTTGCCTCTCTTACGTGCAACCTCATCCTGAATCGCATCCTTATGAGCCTCGAACTCTTCATCTGTCAGGTCACCGAGAGTCTTGATGTCACATACTGTCTGTAAATCCTTAAGAGCCTGTGCACTCTCATTTCTTCTGTCATTGTAAGCACTTGTTACAAGGCTGTGCTTAACCATGCTGTTTGTAACCACGATCTTTGCACCGTCCAAAACGATTGGTGCATACTCAAAATCAAGAGTATTGCAGTCAAGGAAAATTGCATTGTCCTTTTTGCCCATTGCAGATGCAAACTGATCCATGATACCGCAGTTACAGCCGTTGTAGTTGTTCTCTGAATACTGACCGATAAGTGCAATATCCTGATTTGTCACGTCAAAGCCGTAAATATCCTTTAACATATATCCTGTAACCACCTCAAGAGATGCTGATGAAGAAAGTCCTGAGCCGTTTGGAATATTTCCGAATAAAACAATATCAAGACCGCTTTCAAGCTTCATTCCGCGTCCCTCGAAGGCCCACATAACGCCCATTGGATAGTTATCCAAAGTCCGTCCGGATCAGGTGTAAACTCATCAAGTGATGACTCAACCACACCCAGATTGTCAAAATTCATAGAGTAGAAACGAAGCTTCCTGTCATCGCGCTTTCTTGCTGCCATATATGTGCCGATGGTCAGTGCACAAGGGAACACATGTCCTCCATTGTAGTCAGTGTGCTCACCGATCAGATTTACACGTCCCGGAGCAAAATATACTCTGATATCCCCATCTGCTCCAAAAAGCTCCTTGAATTTGTCTAATACGTTCTGCTGTATCATTTTTTCTTCTCCTTTGCTGATTGTATTTGCGTTAATTGATAGTTAAAATAATTCGTTCTTTCTTTATAACTCTATTATAACTGCACATTTTTACATTGCAATACATCCGAACTGAAAATGCAACATAACAAATCAAATCATGCAACAAAATTACATATGTTATTATTTTATTTTTTAAAATTCTTAATAACATCAAGTGCCGGCAGCACATTTCCATCATAGTCAAAAAGTGCCTGGTTTGCCCACTCATTGCCGCATGGTCCCGGATCATTCATGTACTTAAGTGAAGCAGGTGTAGCCCAGCCTGAGCCCGGTACAGGAATCCACGCTGGCTCCCACCAGAAAAATCCTTTTCCGTGGTCATCCACCACATTTGCCACTCTGTTTAAGAAATCTTTTGTAAAGTCAGCCTGTCCCTCAATAGTCATAGGATAATCTATCTTCTCAACAAGCTCCGGTTTTGTCGCATAACCCTTACGCTCAGAATCAGCAAGCTTCTCGTACTCCTGGTAGCTGTCCATTGTAAAGCCCATGGATACCTCAGCTATGATAAGGTCCTTATTGAAACGCTTTGCAATATCGTTCATATTGAACTCAAGCTGATCGAGAGAGCCGTGCCAGAAAGGATAGTATGACAATCCAATATACTCAAACTCCTCTCCTCTTTCGATGAAGTTTGTAAACCATCTGACATAAAGCTCATTGTTTCCACCATTATCGAGGTGAATCATAATCGGAATATCAGCATTTACCTTGCGGCAGGCACGTATTCCGGCATTCACAAATTTTGCTATATTATCGTAGTTAGGTACCTTTCCCTCAGGCCACAAAAGTCCGTTTGAAAGCTCATTACCTACCTGAATCATTGTGACATTTACACCTGCCTCAATAATCTTTGTCAGATTTTCAAGTGTAAAATCATATACAGCCTGCTCCAGCTCGTCCACACCGAAATCTTTCCATGCCTTTGGCTTAATCTGCTTTCCCGGGTCTGCCCAGAAATCACTGTAGTGGAAATTCAAAAGCACTCCAAAGCCTGCATCTGTAACCTTTTTTCCGATAGCGATAGTCTCAGCCAGGTCATTGTTACCCGCACCGTAAGGCTCACCCTCCTCTGATTTTGGGTCGTTCCACAGACGAAGACGGATTGTATCAACATCATGCTCCTTCATGATGTCAAGAATATCCTTCTCCTTTCCATCCTCGTAGTATTTTGCTCCGCAGCGTTCCAGCTCGAGCAAGGTTGATAAATCCATACCCTTAATAAATTTTGACATTTTAATTCTCCTTAATTCTTATATCATTTATCCTTATATCATTTATTTACACCATGAGAGCAGTCCCAGTAATAGTCCCTGCTCTCAAAATGCGTAATAATATTCCTTACAACCTTAAAATGCTAGATTCCACGGAAACAGAATGTGAATTCCATTTTCTCTGAGGCATCAAGCAGATACTCCGGATGAGTATGTGCGCCCCAGCTGTCGTCTCCGCCTACACCCATCTGCTTCTTTGCCACACGGACAACAGTATAGTGTACAGGTGGAAGCTCAAGTGATGTGCAGCATTTTCCAGCTCATGTGGTGTATATGGCAGTGCCGAGAACGAAAGCTCATCACCAAAGAACAGCATGCCTCTGCCCTTCTTATCCATTACCTTTGCATATCTTACTCTGCACTTGTTGCCGCTCTCCTGCGGAACGAGGTACTCTGCGACATTGTCTGCCACTTTATTCTCGTATACACCATACTTTCCGCCATGCTGTCTGTCCTCGTATGTCTCCTGTGGTCCGAGTCCGTACCATTTCACTGTATCATAATCGGCATCCAGCTTGAACATCATGCCAAACTCCGGCATATCGCCAAGTTCCTTTACAGGGTCATATGACAGAGTTGTCTCTATTGTTCCATCACCAAACACTCTGTATGTCACCTCGCATGAACTCTGCGGTGTGGTAGGCATGAAATAAGTGTATGTGATGGCGATATTGTTATCATTTTTTTCTACCTTGGTGATGTATCCGCAAAGCGCTGATCCTGTCTGGTGGTCACATACATGCTGGCAATCTTCCACTGTGCATAGCGCTGTGGCATCATATTTCCGGAATCATTGTTGGTAGGTGTTCTCCAGAAATTCGGCAGTGGAATAGTATTTGGAAGCATCTCGACGCACCATATACATATGAAACCATTCCCAGATTCATTCTTGAGAAAAGTGCCTTGAAGTTCTCACCTCTTACAAGGATATTTCCGTTTCCAACAACAAGCTCAACTGATTTGTCGCATGAATACTCACTTACAGGCTTCTTTATCATATGCTGTCCGAATGCAATCTCATATCCTGCCTTTTCCCAGATGTTGTTTCCTTCATACAAATGATACGACAATACAGTACTCTTTTTCCACATCTATCATGGAATTTTTAAGAGTCACCGGCACCTCATAGCTTGCCCTATCCATCGGTGGAACAGATATCTGAAGCTTTGTCCTGTAAACCTCCTCACCGTCTGCAAGAAGAATGGCAAAAGCATCAAAAACCGATGTATTTACAAAGAGATTTTTGTTTGTGACTGTAAAGATGTAGTCGCTGTCAAAATCAACCGATATATTCTGATAATTAAACTTCACCTCCTGCATCTTTGGAGAAGCCTCTCTCTCTCCGCCATAACAGATGCCGTTTCCGCTGAAATCTCCATCTGTAGGCCTGTCGCCGAAATCTCCGCCATATGTGAGGAACCACTTGCCGTATCTGTCCTTTTTGTAAATTGACTGGTCAATATAATCCCAGATAAATCCACCCTGATATCTAGGCTCTCGGTCAGAAAGCTCTGTGTATTTATGCATAGCACCGCAGGAATTTCCCATTGCATGTGTATATTCGCAGCAGATAAACGGTTTCTCAGGATGCTCTGCCAGGATTTTTCAATGCCTGCAGCCGGAGTATACATCTGGCTTTCCATGTCACTTGTGTCATTGTAGCTTCTATCGTTAAACACTCCCTCATAATGCACCAGACGATGCTTATCAAGCTGTCTGAAAAGCTGTGACATCTCATATATGGTCTTGCCGCCAAACGACTCATTGCCGCATGACCAGATAAGGATTGCCGGATGATTTTTATCCCTCTGATAGCATGAGTTGGCACGGTCCAGCATCATTCTCTCCACTGTGGCTTGTCCTTTGGCACAACAAAGTCAAGGTTCAACATAGCCCTTATTATATGCCTCCCATGTGCCATGACTCTCAAGATTGTTCTCAGCTATCATATAGATTCCATAAATATCGCAAAGCTTATAGAGCATGGAATCATCAGGATAATGGCTTGTTCTTATCGCATTGATATTGTTCTTTTTCATTGTGACAATATCCTTTATCACCTCATCACGGTTTGGCACACGGCCTGTTATTGAGCTGAACTCATGGCGGTTTTACACCCTTAAATACAATACGCTTACCGTTTAGCTTCATGAGTCCGTCTACCATCTCAAATCTTCTGAAGCCCGCCAGCTGGCTGATAAACTCGGTCTCATTTCCATGCGTATCTTTAACTATAATTTTAACCTCATACAGATTCGGCTTTTCAGCGCTCCATAACAGAGGATTTTTCACATTACATGAGCCCTCGCAAATTTCCTTATTCCTAAGCTCTATATCAAACTCTTCCAATAAAAGTTTTGCCCTGTCATATTTTTCCACAGACAAATCGCCCAGCTCATAAAGCTTTACACTTGCAATACCATCACCATCTGCCTTTATTGACACACTAAGTGTGCCCTCGTCAAAGGTATCATTAAGTGTAGGAACAACTGACAGATCCTCACATGTGCACAAGGAACAGCATACAAAAATACATCTCTGAAAATGCCTGAAAATCTGTAAAAATCCTGATCCTCACACCAGCTGCTTGATGTCCATTTCCATACCCTGACCGCAAGCTTGTTCTCACCCTCGACAATATAATCAGTCAGCTCGAAATCAGACGGATCAAATGTGTCCTCACTGTAGCCGACATAGTGTCCATTCAGCCAGAGTGCAAAACCGCTCTCCACTCCCTGGAACGAAATACACACCCTCTTGTTCTTCATATTCTCAGGGATTGTGAAATACTTCACATAGCTTGCAACCGGATTAAAAATCTCAGGTACCTCGCCCGGCTTTATAGACTCATCAGCCTCCCACGGATATGTGGTATTCGTATAGATTGGCACGTCATAGCCTTCCATCTGGATATGTGCCGGAACCCTGATTTCATCCCAGCCTTTGCAATCATAATCAGCTGCCTCAAAGCCACAAGGAGCCAGGGACTGATTCTTTGCATATGCAAACTTCCATAAGCCGTTTCATATCATATCTCAGGCTTGATTTTCCTTTAATTTTCTTCCAGTTCATTTTTATAGCACACATGATCCGAATGAGCCGCAAGTCTGTTCTGCTTCAAATATTTCCGGATTTTTAATGATATTTGAATCAAAATTACTCATATTTTTACACTCCTATCTACTGTATTTATTATTTAATACATGTCTGTTTTAAACACAAAGCCCTCTTATAAGACGAAGGCATGTATTTTCTACCATCCCTTTAGTGCAGATATCCTAAAATTCAGCAGTTTATGCTCATAATTTTCAGGATTTATCTTCCACTGATATGGCGAAGTGTCCAAAAATTTGCGGAAATTACGGTTAAAAGTTGACTGGGTTGTGAATCCACACTTTTGTGCAATAAGCTCCATAGGCTCATTTGTTTTTTTCATAAGCTCGCACGCCTTCTGTACTCTTATCAGATTCAGATACTCCATAGGCGGCATATTGATGTATGATTCAAACAGTCTCCTGAAATGAGTCTCGCTCATGTTGCATAGTTCCGAAAGCTCCCCTGCCTTTATCGATTCGCTGTAATGCTTATTCATGTAGTCAAGTGCTGTGGCTATCTGTGACATATTGGTACCCTTTACGATATTATTATCCTCCTCCGGAAGCTCATCATACCTACGCAACAGCTCTATTACAATTCCCTGCACAAGGAGCTTTACCGTCCTTTGGCAATAAATCTTATGTTCACGGGTTTCCCTGATTATGGCATTTATATACTCAGCCATAGCCGGGCTCTGATATACGTTAGTCATAAACGCTTTTTTTGATATAGTCGTAACTGCCTCATTCTGGAATGCCGTATTGTTTGGGAACATCTCTTCTATCACAGAATGTATGTCAATAAAAATGTACTCCCAGAAATTCACCACCTCACCATAGCTGACTGTAACATGTGGAAAATTCTCAGGTATAAATGTGATATCGCCGTCATGATACTGGTAAATATCCTCATCCAGATACATATTTCCATCTCCCTCGCGGCAGATGCCGATTTCAAGCAGATTATGGAAATGCAGGTGAAATTCCTCATGACCATACACTCTCTTCCAGGATTCTCCGCACAGTACGAGTGCCGACTCTCCCTGTGGCAGCTCATAGAATCTGAATTCCATCGTGTCTTTTTTTCTTTTCGCCATATATACTCTCCTTTGTAGCGAAATGCAAAATACGCTGCTGCTATTATAGCAGCAGCGTACTAATCACTACTTTAATCAAAATCGAACTTGTCGAATCTCTTGTACATAGCCTTGTACTTCTTGCGGACATCCTCGTTGCCCTGAAGTACCTCTTCCTCTGTACCTCTGAACTGACAGCGGATGCAGCTATAAATACCTGTTTCCTTATTATAGAACATATCAATATCAAGATCCCTCATAAAACATAAAGGACATCTGTAATTTAATTTGCCTTTTCCAAGTTGAGCCATGTTGCAAATACCTCCTTGTCTTTAATCTGTTTCTTGTAACCAAGCTTGAACATTGGAGAGAATGCATATCCTTCCTCAATGTATCCCTCTGCCTTTGCAGATGGTGTGAGTGAAACCTTTGTCTGAATTGCAGGAATTACTGCGCTTACTGCAGTTGCTCCGTCAAGCTTTGCATCACGACACTTGTACTCATAATTGATGCTCTGTGGGTTTTCTCCCTCACATGTAAGTGTGATGCCTGTCATATCCTCAGGATACTCTGTTGTTCCGTAGCATGCTGTGATGTACTCATCGAGATAAACCTCTGCATTTGGATCACTCATGCTAAGGATATTACGCTCAATCTTGATGTTTGATGAGCCCTCCTCAAAGTATTCCTTTGTCTGAAGAGTAAGCTTAACATCATAAAACTCAATATCTACAGGATCAAGTGTAAGGATTCTTGTCTTCTTGCCATCAATAACTTCCTCTGAAAAATGGCTGTGTGTAGGACAGAGACACAGGTCAACCTCCTCACAGTTGTGTGAAAGCTTGGCACTTCTTACTGTTCCAGCTCCTGCATAGTGTGTAAAGTATCCTGCTCTATATTTCTCCTGAATAAGGAATGGATAAGATGCATCCTGTACATGCTTTGTTCCGATTCCTACCGGCCACTCAAGCTTTGCAACGTATGGACGAAGGTCTACGATTGCTCCACCCTGATCCATGTTTACGCATGCTCTCATGTATGGGTCACAGTACCAGAAGAGCTGCTTGTCTGAGCCGTAAAGGATATCTCTCCATGGTGCACACTCAGGCTCATTATAGTTGCCTGCGTTGACACCCTTCTTCTCTCTGAAGTAATCAGCGAACTCTGACATTGTCATGTCGATGAGCTTACCCTCTTTCTTTAACTTGCCATAGTAATTACAGCCGTCTGTGTATGACTTTAAGAGAAGCTCATATGGCTGCTCCCAGCGTCCCATCTTGTTCATCCAGCCAGGTCCTACGAACATCATGTTGTATGAATATCCGTTATTGTATTTTGCAAGGTCTCTGTACTGGTCGATGAGGTTGTAAAGATATGGATACTCCCATGTCTTTGTATCATAAATCATTCCACGAAGCACGTTCTGTGGATGTGTTCCGAAGTTTGAGCCGTTTCCGTCATAGCATGCAATAAGGTCACGTGAGAGATGTGGAATTGCTACGATTCCGCTATCCTCTTCCTTATTTGCTGCCGGCGCATGTGTGTTCTGCTTTGATGGAATCCATGGTGCCCATGGGCCTCCGTCAAAGAGTGTGTACCATGAGTTGTTACATGTGTGGTATGCCTTAGGTCCCTCCTCCCAGCATGTTGCAACTGCACATTTTACCATTGGGTATTTTTCTTTTATGTAGTTTGTAAGGTCTGCATCCATATAGTAAGAGCCTGTTGACTCAGGATAGAAACCGAATCTGTCATGGAATTTCTCGAAAACATCATTTACGATAGCTTTCTTGTCCTCCATTGAGAACATCCAGATACAGAAATCCTTTGTCTTATACTTCTCTCTAAACTCCTCACATGGAAGTCCAAGGAGTGAAAGTGCTATCTCATCACCGTATTTCTCGTGATCCTGCTTTGCAAGCTCTACTGCCTCATCATTAAAAAGTGAAGCATATGTCATCTGGATTGTTGTTTTGAGTCCCGCCTCATGTGCAAGTCTCTGCTGTGTCTTGAAGATGTCGAGTGACTCTGTGATAAGCTTCTTATCTCCAATATCCTCTTCTTTTCCCTGTCCTGTCACTGTTGCTGAGTACTCAGGCACCATCTCAGGGCGGTGAATGATGTTAACAATAAATTTGTCCATCCGTTGTTTCCTCCATTTGCTTGTAATTTAATTTATTTCTTAGGTGCGTTTTTCGCGCAACCGCTTGTTCTAGACTTAGTATATTACAGTATTATAATTATGTCAATGTGCAATTTCGACATTTTTTAACTTTTGTTTTCAAGCATTTTTCACAAACAAGGGATTAGGTGCGCGTTTTTTGTGCGCAACTTTTGCGCATCGATCGTAGGTCGGTACGTAAGCCGGGGACTGTTGGGGAGACACGCACTTTCGCCCTCGCTACGCTTCGTGACTAAGATCTGTACGAAATTATGCTCTTAGGTTTTCTATGCACGACGAAACCGTCGAAACTTATACAAATGTATATGCTAGATGGTTTGCTATAATCTCACAGTTTATAGTTACTGCTTCATTGTGTACGCTTTGGCGGTTACAAATGACACGCTACTCACAAGTTCTAGTACACTCCACAGTAGTTAATTCTCGACTAAGCCATCAATACATGTCTATAAGTCCATTTTTATGAGGCTTTACGGCTGGGTTTTTGGAGCTGTTTTTGGGATTTTTGCAGTTTCAGCTACTTTTTCTCGGCTTTTCTCCGGCTTTATGGCTGGGTTTGGGAAGCTGTTTTGGGGTTTTTTGCAGTTTCAGCTACTTTTTTCTGGCTTTTCTCCGGCTTTATGGCTGGGTTTGGGGTGCTGTTTTGGTGATTTCTGCAGTTTCAGCTACTTTTTGCGAGGCTTCTGGCATAATGGTGAAAGCCCAACACCATAAATTAACAACAACATATTGAAAAAACCACTTGTGTCCTTAATGTCAAGAACACAGTTATAAAAAATTGTAATCTTTACTCTGATAAGAATGGAGTTAAACATATTCGTATCCAAGCAAGACCTAATAAATGGCCCGAGAACGACTGCCCATTCTGCCATAAATCATGCCCTGTTTATGATAAACATTCCAGCAGATCAAACTATCTGGAGAGGTCTGGACTGGGGTGGCATTCTGGTTGAAGTTGAATACCAGACACATCGTATCATCTGCCCTGAACATGGGGTATCTGTTGCCGAAGTTCCATGGGCATATCCGGGTAGTAGATTTACCAAAGATTTCGACCTTACCGTTGCATGGTTTGCATCCTATCTTCCAAGAAGCACCACATCATACTTCATGAGAGTGGACTGGGAAACCGTAGGCCGCTGTGTCAATCGCACTCTTCATGATTTAGAACCAGCTGACTCCGAAGCAACTATCCAGTATCTAGGTTGTTACTGGCGATGGTGCCAGATGGATCACAGATTGTGTAAATGAATACACTCCTAACTGCGCACGCTGCGTTAATTCCTTTCATGTGGTCGAGTGGGCTATGGCAGCTCTCGATGAAGTCAGAAAAGATATCTTACGCATTGGGAACAGCTCCAGTTATTACTAAAGCTTACAAACGTAGATGAAGATGAGGATGAACTCAAACGCTGGCTGTGGAAAGCCAGCCACAGCAGGATACCTGCATTTAAATGTGTCACCGTTAAATCCTATGCTCATATTTTCTCCAATTAATTATAATCTATATAGAGTATGTTTGTGAACTACTCAGCTATTGAATAACCTAGCAGTTCACTATTATCATATTCTATATCTCCTGATCTCCGTACAGATTTCTGTAATACTGGTATTTTCCGAGTATATAGTTACTTCTTGATTCATTTGAAATCTGACTTCCTGAGCAATTCTGTATTTCCTGCCCATCAACCATATTATTAGTAGTTGTGCATTCAATAAATCTGTCTATGCACTCCTGCTAAAGCGCATGTGTCCCCTCAGTCCACGGCTTACGTACCTTACGTTGTGGCAGAAATTTAAATAAATGTTTTTAATCTTGCGCTTATTATGTTATGATTAAAGTAAATGAAATATTATTGAAATTCAAGTAAAACAGGCAGGTGAATTATGATTAAAATAGCATTCTTTGATGTGGATGGCACCCTGCTTCGGCTGGGACATAAAGAATTATCAGCAAACACTGCTGCTGCACTTAGGCAGCTCCACCAAAATGGCATCATCCTTTGTATGGCTACCGGAAGAAGCTACACCGGTGTGCCTCATTTTGATGGAATTGATTTTGATGTCCTGCTCACCTTTAACGGCTCATTTGTCACCAAAGGCAATGACATCATCTTCAAAAATCCTATTAATGAGCACGACAAATATCAGATAATTTCCAATCTAAAGCAAATGAACCGCGCCATTGCAATCAGCAACGAGCATATTATTGTCACAAACGGTACCGACCTGATTTAGAGCAGTACTTTGCCCTTCGGCAGTGAAAAGCTTAAAATTGCTGACAATTTTGACGACATAAGCAAACGATA
>ENA-OQEB01000424-OQEB01000424.1-human-gut-metagenome-genome-assembly--contig:-NODE-424-length-17703-cov-2.302117_pt1 | contig 17703 bp, 16 predicted proteins | sample MGYA00242787_ERZ504619 | MGnify/ENA primary metagenome ERZ504619 (study PRJEB26092, sample SAMD00036317) | human gut metagenome | host: Homo sapiens | study: EMG produced TPA metagenomics assembly of... | reverse complement strand
ACCATATGTCACTGTTATTGCAGGCGCTGCCTTGTGAATATAAAATGCTGGCTGCCGCTTGCTGTCAAATCCGCTACAGTCACGTTTCCTGCCTCATCAACAGCTTTAACATATACATCTACCTTTTTATCCAGATAAGCCTCAGCCGATACATTTATGATTCCTGATTCATCAAGCTCATTCCATGCACCTTCATCATCCGATACTGACTGATCATCTGTCACTATCTGGTATTTTGCTGATACAACACCTGAAATGCTGTCAGCTACACTTGTTTTTATACGGACATCGCCATTGAAATATTTTCTGTTTTTGCCCGCTTCAGGCTCTATACTGACATCAGGTGACTGACTGTCCATGCTGAACTTGAAGCTGTCACCTTTAACCTCTGTCTTAAGACCGGCATAATCAGTTGCCTTTACTGAAAGCATCAGATCAATTCCGTTAAACTGCTCTGTTGCCGGAATGGTTATCCTTCCTTCCCCGCTCTCGTCAAGCTCAACAGTCTGTCCTGATACAATTTTCCTTTTCCCATCAAATACAGTGTATTCAACACTCTTAATTCCTGATAAGCTGTCATCAGCCTTAACGATATAGCTTATATCATCCTTATGCCAGCCTTTTTCATCGGCTGCTGTCATGGTATCCTGGGACACTGTAAGCTCCGGTGGCAGGGTATCAACAACCAGCTTCGATGTGGAGAAAAATGCTGTCTCGCCATTACAATTGTCCTGAGCCTTTACATATACGTTATATGAAGTATCCTTCAGATCAGATGTATTAATCTTGTACTTATATCGGGCTTCATATGTATCCTCAATAAGCTCTAACGGCTTCCATGCTGAATCATCAAGCGCTTTTACCTGCTCATCATTTAAAATACTGCCACTTTCATCTGATTTATTCACATAGTAGAATGCCTGCTTTATTCCGCTGATATCCTCCAGCTGTCCATATACATTTGATGCCTGCTGACTGACATATTCTGCTCGTCTATTAAATCAGCATCATATCCAATAGTACCTGAAGGCGCTTTTCTATCCACATAAAACGGCTGCTCTATTGAGCTTGTATCATTACACTCATGCTCCGCCTGATCCTTCGCATACATTCCGATTATCTGATATTTGTGTTCCTCATCCGCTTTTGTACCAAATGTGATGCAGCTGCTATAATCAGCCCCTGTCACGATCCACTCACTATACTCTATTCCTGCATCAATCAGCTTCTGGGCATTATCGACATCAAATACATCGAATTCTTCCCGGTCATCAACCTTTACCCAAAGCTGTGTGGAACCATCATCCAAAGAGACATCGTGGATATTCATGTCTACTTTTCTGACATTTCCATAATAATCCACAGCATCCTTTGTGAAAGCAGGTTTATCATCCTCCTTTGGATTCAATGTTATCTTTGGAGGCTGTGTATCATATTTGTAGTCGAGCCGCAGACTTCCAATATCTGTGATAGCTCCGCTTTCCTTGTCCTTACGTGCTATTACAAGAGTCTGTCTGTTATCACCCTGCTGTGGCATAAGCTGATATTTATCAGCTTCAATCCATTCATCACCTTTTCTAACCACATATACCGCCTGATTGTCACTTGCCAGCGATAATGTAGGTGCTTCTACATAAAACTGTGTACCCTGCAGCATTGTCCCTGTCAGGCTGTTATTCATACTGCTGTAATCATATTCTTTGATGGTAACAGTATATTCTGCCTCTGCTGACTTATATTTGTCATCTTCTGCTTTTGTCACCTTTATCCTTACAGTTCCGGTATCCTTTGCTGTCCATATACCGTTTGATGCAAAGTCTGTATCCTTTTCAATCAGATTTTTGCCTTCTACAACAGTGTATTTTAAATTGTCAACGGCTGCATCCGCCCTGTCGGATTTACCACCGGAACAACTTTGTTCCCCACATAAATATCATCCGCCGGTGTATACTCTACCGTCAGCTGCTGTGGCTGTTTTTCCTCGGTGGCATTATTATCCGAATCCTGTTCATCTGGAATTTTACTGTCAGATATATCATCCGAAGCTGCGTCGTTAGATATATCATACTCTGAAGAGGGTGTATCAGCACTTACCTGTGTTGCCGGAAGCGATGTCGCACCCATTACAGAAGCTAGCATGATTGCTAGTAACCTGTTTAAGTTTTTTATTAAACACTCTCATATCTCCTTTTCTATAGTATTTTTTGTAACTATTCCGTTACGATTTTATTTATATTCCCACTCTTCATTCCATTATACAAAACAATGGTCACACAACGGTCACACGGAGACAACTTTGTGAAAACTGCATAATAAAAGCGCCGAAAATTACATATTTTTTAGACAATTTTCGACGCTTTTTCGGATTATTTTTTTATAACTATTATTTATTATATTTCTTGTATATCTTTTCAAACGCAGGCATAGAGTGCTTTATCATTTCCCTGTCCACACAGTATGATATTCTCACCCAGCCCGGACAGCCGAAGCCGTCTGCTGCTACTATGAGCACATCCTCCTCCTTTGCCTTCTCGCAGAATGCATTGCTGTCATCCTCGAGTGCCTTTACAAACATATAAAAGGCTCCGTCCGGCTTGAAGCAGTGATAGCCTATCCTTGTGAGTCCCTCGTACAGAAGGTCTCTGTTTTCTTTGTAGGCATTGATATCACCGGTTGCCCCCTGGCATTTTACTATCATCTTCTGGAACAGGCTTGGTGCACACACGTAGCCGAGTGCTCTTCCCGCACCACAGACTGCTGCATACAGCTCAGCCTTATCGTACACCTCATCAGCACGAGGACGTATCCTATTCTCTCTCCCGGCAGCGAAAGTGACTTGCTGTATGAGTAGCATACCAGTGTGTTGTCGTAATATTTGGTCACAAACGGTACCTTGATTCCATCGTAAACTATCTCCCTGTACGGCTCATCTGCGATAATGAATATCGGTCTTCCTATCTCCTTAGACTTTTTCTCAAGGAGGTCTGAGAGCTTTTTGATGGTCTCCTCAGAATAGACTGTGCCGGATGGGTTGTTTGGTGAATTGATTATGACACCTCTGGTGTGCGCATTGATTCTCTCCTCAAGAGCCTCAAAATCTATCTGAAAATGCTCTGTGTCTGCAGGCACCTCTACAAGCCTTGCTCCTGCTGCATTCACAAATACCTTGTACTCCGGGAAATATGGCGCTATGGTAATAAACTCATCATATGCGTCGCTTGTCAACGCACGAAAGCAGATTGACAGCGATGCAGCTGCTCCCATTGTCATGTAAAGGTTTTCCGCATTAAAATGTGTGCCGTGTGTGTTGTTCAAAAACTCAGCTATCGCCGCTCTCGTTTCCACGTCTCCCTGTGCTGAGGTATAGCCGTGTAGCGCAACAGAATCATAATCTGTCACAAGCTCCTTTATTGTGTCGTTTACAATCTGCGGAGCCGGTATGCTCGGGTTTCCTATTGAGAAATCATATACATTTTCCTTACCTACAATTGCTGCTCTTTTTTTACCATACTCAAAAAGCTCCCTGATTGCTGAGCGCACGCTTCCGAGCTGGTACATGCTTTCGTTTACTACCATTTTCTTGTCTCCTTATCTCTGATGTTCTTGCATGTTTACTATTATAATATGATATGAGGGTCAAAAGGTATTTTGCCCCTCATTTATGACCGTTTATCCTGATATGAATGCCTCCATCCCGGCACGCTTCGTCATCTCAATATGCTCCTTAAGCTCGCGGGCTGACATTCGCAGTGCCCCCAGGCTCATGACCGTTTGCTGCTCCAGTCCGTCCGAGGTTGCCACTGTTACCTTGTACCTGTCACGTATGCCAAACACAGTCTTTTCGATAAATGCATCGGCTGTCTCGTCCTGCTTTGTATACACGACCTCTATGTTGTGGAAGGTCTCTCTCTTTCCGGCATTGCCTTCACCTTGTACGCATCAAACACCAGCAGCAAATGACAGCCTTATAGCCCTGGTAATCCGATAAAACATCCTTCAGCGCATCTCTCGCCGATCGATGTTTATGCGTGAAAGCTCCTTTAAATCCTCCCATGCAAATATTATATTATATCCGTCAACTATCAGGTACTCTTCCCCCGGGGACTTCTTCGGATAAATCGGATTGCCGTGCTTATCATGCTTTACGGTGCGCGGTTTACCACTTAGGCCTTCATACTCATTTTTCTTTTTACCTGACCATTTGCGCCTCTGATCCTCTGCGATATCGTTTTTGCCCATGCCAAACTCCCTGGCATAAACATCTGCAAGCTGCGCATCAAGCTCCACCGATGACATACCTGAAACAGCTTTCTCAAAGCTCGTCCTGCGGCGGTTTCCGGCAAGCGCCTGCGCATCCTCCGCTGAAAATGCATTCTGCGTGCGGGCACTCGCTGCAAGTGCTTCCTCAGACTCATCTCCGTGGTATACATACGGCAGGTGCATATGCTCCGGGACCTCATCCCACGGCACCACGTAGCCTGAGCCGTGCGCACAAAATACCGAGCCTGTCGGATTGCGGAAATCCTCCTCGCTGTCATAGTGCATCTGAGAAATCACCTCCGCAGGATTGTGACACTCATCATACCCCCACAGCTCCAGTGTCAGGTGCCCGAGCCCCTTTGTATACGCATGCACCAGACTCACATAATCCTGCATTGTCGCAACCGGTGCCTTTCCTGTAATTGTTGCCATCTCCCTCGCAGCGGTTGTGGCAAACTGCGGGCTCTCGGCTCTTGCAAATCTCTGCTCCAGATCTGTCATTGCACGGCCGACATACTCCATCGGCACCTGTAGGATAAAGCTGTAGTATGGCTCAAGCAGCACACTCTCTGTGGATTTAAGTCCCTGGCGGATTGCTCTGTATGTAGCCTGACGGAAATCGCCTCCCTCCGTGTGCTTTACATGTGCTCTTCCTGTAAGAATAGTGACCTTCACATCGGTAAGCGCTGAGCCTGTGAGCACACCCCTGTGCTCCTTTTCCTCAACGTGTGTGGCTATGAGCGCTGCCAGTTTTTGTCAAGCACATCCTCACTGCAGGTGGATGTGACTGTGATTCCGCTGCCACGCTCCGCCGGCGACAAAAGCAGATGCACCTCTGCATAGTGGCGCAACGGCTCAAAGTGTCCTACTCCCTCGACAGCCCTCGCTATCGTTTCCTTATATACAATGCTGCCCGGTCCGAAAGTGACAACAACACCAAACCTGTCCTTTATGAGACGCACAAGCACCTCCATCTGCACCTGTCCCATGAGCTGCACATGGATTTCCTTAAACTCCTCCACCCACACTATGTAAAGCTGTGGGTCTTCCTCCTCAAGCTGCTTTAGCTTTTCCATAAATGCCGCCGGATTTACATCATCCGGCAGAATCATCCTATAGTTTAGTACCGGTTCAAGGATTGGCATATTGGACTGCTGCTCAAACCCGAGCCCCTGCCCAGGAAATGTCGAGCTAAGACCTGTGACAGCAACTATCTCACCCGTCTCTGCCACATCAGCTATCTCATATTTTTCGCCGGAATACTTTCTTATCTGATCAATTTTCTCAATCAGAAAGCCTTTCGCCTCGTCACCGCCATGCGCTTTGTACTCTATTTTGTCCCTGACCCTAAGACATCCTCCGGTAACCTTTAAAAATGTCAGCCTGCTGCCTCTGTCATCCCTGCCTATCTTGTATACGCGGGCAGAAAATTCGTCAGGGTAATTTCTTTCACACATAAACCTCGAAAGTCCCTGAATCAGCGTATCCACTCTGTCGAGCTTAAGTGCCGAGCCGTAAAAGCAGGGGAACACCTCCCTTTGAGCCACCGCCTGCGCAATATGTGCATCCGCAAGCTCTCCCGATTCCATAAATTCATCTAAAAGAGGCTCGCTGCACATGGCAAGCTCCTCAAATAAATCCTGTGAAGAAAAATCCACGCAGCCATCACTCAGCTCGCTCTTTAGCTCTGCCTGCACTTTCTCCTCATCCGTGCCCTGCATATCCATCTTGTTTACAAAAATAAATGTCGGCACGTTATAGTGCTTTAAAAGTCTCCACAGTGTGCGCGTGTGCCCCTGCACTCCATCAGTTGCGCTGATTACAAGTATTGCATAGTCGAGCACCTGAAGGGTGCGCTCCATCTCTGCCGAAAAATCCACATGCCCCGGTGTATCAAGCATGACTACATGCCATGTACGAGCTGTATCTGCCGTACATGCTACATCTGCTGTATGTGCTGTATCTGCTGTATCTGCCGCATTTGTGTCACGCGAAATATCAAGCCTTGCCTGCTTTGAAAAAATGGTTATTCCACGCTCACGCTCCTGCGCATCGTTGTCCAGATACGCGTCCTGATGGTCCACGCGCCCGAGTGAACGAATCTTCCCGGTGCTGTAAAGCATGGCCTCAGACAGGGTTGTCTTTCCCGCATCTACATGTGCGAGAATGCCTATTGTAATGTGATTGTTTGTCATTTTCTGCTCCATTTATGCCTCAATCCAAGAACAGAGACACCTGTGGATGTCTCTGTGTCAGCCTTTATATCATAATCCGTTGATTTCCTAAATTATAGCATTTTGTGGTTGGTCTGTCATCTTTTTTCTTGATTGACAAATAATTATTTCGTACTTATAATGTAATTATGGAGAATATAATTATAGAAGTGTTTTGATTTTTAGGAGGATCAATCATGAGAGATGAATACGACTTTTCCAACGCAAAACGCAATCCTTACGCAAAAAAACTAAAAAAACAAATTACAATTAATATTGATGAAAATACAATAGATTATTTTAAAGTGCAAGCTGAAAATTCGGGAATTCCTTACCAGACACTTATTAATTTATATCTATCAGATTGTGTCACACAAAAAAGAGAACTCCAGCTTTCATGGAAATAATGCGAGGATAATATGAACAAAAAAGAAGTATTGGAACTAAAACGAAGATTAAAAAAAGACCAGGCAACCTTCAGTCGTCTGGTCGGCTGCTACGTGGACTGCAACCATGAAAAGGTCTGCAAATTCGGTGGCAAATTTCTCACTCTGGAGGAGGATGAATACTACAAATATCTGGAGATTTCAAACAAAGTGCTTTCCGGCACTCTCGGAAACAACCTGCTCAATCTGCAGTTTCCTCTTGAAGAGGAAGAGGTCGGAGGCCGCCAGCAGATTCTCATGGCGCTTCGCGACAGCGAGCTTAATGATGAGACTCTGCTCGATACATACTATGACCTGGTCATCGACACCTACGATGAGGCCGGGAACTATCTGATTCTTTTGTATCTCGACAGCTACGATGTCATGACACGCACAAAGGACAACATCAACGTGGATGAGTCCGAGGAGGTGTACAAATACATGCTCTGCGCCATCTGCCCTGTCACACTTTCAAGCCGGGCCTTGGCTATCTGGAAAAGGAGCAGCGTATCGGAGCCCGCATAAGGGACTGGGTGGTCGGTGCACCTGAGACAGGCTTTTTATTCCCTGCTTTCAACGATAGGAGCACTGACATACACTCCACTCTTTTCTATACGAAAAACACCAAGGAGCCTCACTCTGAGTTTATGACAAACGGTCTCGGCTGCGGTGTGGAGCGCACAGCTACTGAGCAGAAGATGGCTTTCCATTCAATCGTCAGAAACGTGCTAGGTGCCGAGGACGAGAGCACTGATGACAAGCTGCTTGATATCCAGCAGAATCTGTCCGAGATGGCCGATGACTACGCTGAGACTCACGATGATGACGACGATCCGTTCATTCTCGACAGCGAGGCTATGAACAAGGTGCTTAGTGACTGCCATGTCTCTGAGGAAAAGATTTCACGCATTGAAAAATCCGTCAATGAGGCCTTCGGTGACAAGCCGCCTATCGCAGCCAATGTCATTGATTCAAAGGCTCTTGCAGCTAATGAAATCCGCGTGGAAAAGCTTGCTCTTGAGAGCCAGGTCGGCGATTTAACTCTCGAGCTCAATGAAAAAAATGCACAGCTTGAGGAGAAGGATTCTGTTATCCAGGAGAAAAATAATCAGATTGAGGAGCGCACTTCACAGCTTCTTGAGAAGCAGGAAGAGATTGATAATTACACTGCCCAAATTAAGACCTATGATGTGGTGCTTCATGTAAAGCCGGAGAAGGCTTCACAGATTCATGCGCAGGTCATCAATGGGGAGAAGTGTCTCGTCATTCCTATGAGGGAGAATGAGAATGCGACCATAAATGGGGTGAATACAAGTCTGTAGGGACGCCATCGCTTATGTGGCTTCGCATATTTAGGCTGTGAAGACCGGCATAGCATGCAGTATATTCCTCAGAAAAATATAAAATCAGCCACGGCATCATTTGCAGATAGTTTATTGATAGTTTGCTATGAATTGTCGTATCCACATTTTATGGAACGCCGTGGCAGTTTATATTTTTCTTCGGAACACACTGCATGCTCTCCGGTAAATTTAGGGTACTTATGCGAAGCAATCAAGTGACTTATCTCACTATTTAAAAAAGGGCGTGTTGAAAAAACCTTCGTTTTTCACACGCCCTTTATAATGTTATTGCCTATGAAATAATGTCCTTTTATAAAGGCACTCTCGTAATACTTACCGGTTTACCAGCTCAGCACCTCATGGCCATCCTCTGTGACGAGTACCATGATTTCCCACTGGGCTGATGGAAGTCCGTCGTCAGTGTATACTTCCCAGTTGTTCTTGTCATCTACGTAGATATCGGCCTTGCCCATGTTGACCATTGGCTCGATGGTAAATATCATGCCGGGTGCCATGACCATGTCGGTGCCGCGCTTGGTGTTGTAGCCTACCCATGGATCCTCGTGAAATTCAAGTCCCACTCCGTGTCCACCGATTTCACGCACTACTGTGTAACCGTTTGCAAATGCATGGTCGTGCACCGCCTGTCCCATATCTCCGAGGAAGCCCCACGGCTTTACCTCTTTGAGTCCAAGCTCCACACACTCCTTTGTGACTTCAACGAGCTTTTTCTTTTCAGGGCTTACATTTCCGATACAGTACATTCTTGATGAATCTGAAAAATATCCGTTTAAAATTGTAGAACAGTCTACATTTATGATGTCACCATCCTTTAAGATGACGTCCTTTGAAGGAAATCCGTGACAAACCTGCTCATTTACTGATGTACATACGCTGTAAGGATAACCCTCATAGTTGAGCGGTGCAGGGATGCCTCCCATACTGGTGGTCATATCATAGACTATTTTATCAATCTCTGCTGTGTTCATACCCTCGTGGATATGTTCTCCTATATAGTCGAGCACTGCGACATTTATCTTGGCGCTCTCCTTGATTCCCGCTATCTGGTCAGGTGTCTTGATGATTGAATGGCTCGGTATCTTATGATGTGCCTCAGCAAGCTTTTCAAGCTTCATATCAAATGCCGCATGACAGGTCTTATATTTCTTTCCGCTGCCACACCAGCAAGGGTCATTTCTTCCAATTTTTGTTGACATAAAATCTTCTTTCTAGTGATCAAGAGTAACGTTTCCCATATCGACTCTTTTCCACACTTTTTCTTTTATTTTATAGTTATTTTTCTCCAGCAGCTTCTCATATCTGCCTCCCGAGAAATCATAATCCGTTATATCGGCATTGTCAAGCCCTGCATATATTTCCTGATATTTCCGGGCTATTGCAGACTTTTCCATGGACGAATAAATATCCTTTTTTTCGACTCCAAGCTTCTTTGCACCATCTATATCAGACAAATCATACCAGAAGTCCTTCTCGGAATTTTTCAAAGCTGCTTTCTCGTCGTCAGTAAGTGTAATGCTCTCTTTTTTGGCCATCTCATAAAAAATCTCATCGTGAATGGCCATGGACATAGCTGCTTTGCGCGCTGCAACACGGACAAATTCACCGTTTGTGTGGATATTCCAATACTTGTTTGGATTATCGGAATCATACACAAGAGCCTGCTTCTCGACATTCATCTCCTCATATGCCACATAAAATGCCATATCGCGCAATGTCAGCTCTTTCCCATTCACGTTAACAGCCACGTCTTCCAGATGCTCATTGTATACAATATTCTGCTTCATATCATGATAATTATATGCATACACGCCGGCTATGACAGCCAGCACTGCAAGTATAATTGTTGTGATGTGTTTTCTTATTTTGCGCAAAGCTTTGCAACCACCTGATTTATGACCTTTCCGTCAGCCTTGCCCTTGAAATGCGGCATGACTGCCTTCATTATCTGTCCTTTGTTTCCTGTTGCGATTACATCCGAAAACTGCTCTGTGAGCTCCTTTTCTACCTCTTCTGCCGACATCATTGCAGGAGCGTACTCCTCAAAGATTGCATATCTGGTATTGTACTCATCAAGCAGATCTGTTCTTGTGGCAGGGCATGTGTCAATCTGCTCCTTCACGGATTTCATTTCCTTAAGGATGACCTTGTTGACAAGCTCCTCCGGTATATTGTCTCTGCAGCCCTCATCTATTGCCGCCTTTTTGGCTGCCGATACAAGTGAGGATATAGCATCCTTTCTTACCTTGTCTCTTGCTTTCATTGCTGCAATCATGTCTTTTTGTAATTGTTCCATCTGCATGGCTTGTTCCTCCTGCTTTTCTTACTTTATTTACAGGCTTGCTAGTTCGTTTTGTGCGAATTGGTGCCGTCTATCTCTATAATACACCTTATGGATGGAAATTGCTATTATTTATTACAATGAGTTTGTTGCCGGTTACTAACATTGGTTCGTGGCGTAAGACACGGACATGCCACCAACCGCAAGGGGCTCTCAATACGCTAACGCTATGCTGTCAAGAGGCTGTACGAATTATGCCTATATGGTTTTCTATGCTCGACGAAACCGGCTTTTATGCGCCGTCCATGGCGCATAACACCTTGCCCTGCCGTCCATGGCAGGACATTTCTGGGTTCCATGTGCATAATTCTACAGACTCTAAACAGCTCCGCTAGTCGCTTATTGAGAGCCCCTTGCATCTGGAGGCATGTCCGCGTCTTACGCCCCTTACTTTATTGGTAACCATTCAGCTCTTTGTGATAAAAAAAGAGCCGGTAAGTATAATAAATATACTTATCGGCTCCTAACCATCCTATACAAGACGTCGTATAGCAAGTATTGTATGACACTGTACGCTTCTGTTTGCTGTGATTCCTGCCTTTGTGGACTGTGCCTCCACTATAACACCACCACCTGCATATATAGCTACATGTCCCGGATATACCACTACGTCTCCCGGCTGTATATTATCGAAGGATACGGCCTGTCCCACAGACTTAAATGCCTGTGAATATCTCGGTGTGCTGATACCAAAATGTGCATATACCTCATGTACAAAGCCTGAACAGTCTACACCGTTTGTAAGACTGTTTCCACCCCATACATATGGATTGCCCACAAACTGCATAGCGTATGATACTACAGAGCTTCCTGAAACTCCTGTTGAAGCACCCGGGTTCTTTCCACCGCCTGCTGCATAGTCACTGGCAATACTTCCGCCCTTACCGGCTCCACCACCATCATAGCTTGGACTGCTTGATGAGCTGTTCGCTCTGGCAGCGGCTGCGGCTGCAGCTGCTGCCGCTGCTTCCTGCTCCTGAATGATTTTGCCCTGTGCCGTAATGATATTCTGATAATTATCTGCCTGCTGCTGTGCCTGAGCTATCTGGCTTGCATACTGCTCCTTCTGATTTTCAAGAGCTACTATAGCCGCCTCGACATCTGCCTGCTGCTTCTCATAGTCATCCTGCATGGCTGTGAGCTCATTCATGTCTTTGTCAAGCTTAGTACCAATCTCCTTCACCTGCTCAACTGCTGCCTGATAAGAATCCATAAGAGCACGATCCGAATCATATACATCTGACACGTACTCTATACGATTGAGCATATCTGTGATACCATTTGACTCAATAATTGCTGTCCAGATATTGTCCTCAGCGCTGTTTTCATACATGAACTGTATACGCTTCTTCATGGCGTCATACTGCTCCTGCTGCTTTTCCTGAGCTGCTGCAAGATCCTTCTGATTCTGCTCTATCTCTGCCTGTTTATTTGTGATATCTGTCTGAAGCTTCTTTTGTGCTGCAAGAATCTCATCAAGCTTTGCAGATTTATTCTTTATATCATCAGCAGTAGTCTGCTGCTGATCCTTTAGACCATTAATCTCATTCTTCTTATCCTTGAGATCCTTCTCAGCCTGTGACTTCTTCTTCTCTGCATCCTTCTGCTTCTGTGTCTTGGCATATACCTTCTCAAGTCCACTGTTTATGTATCCGCTAAATGTAGTGCCCTCTACTGCCGGTCCTGTAAAAACGAGTGCCGATGTTAACACAGTACATATAGCACGTGTCCATTTCTGATTCATTTTATTCCTCCTGTAATACGACGGTCAGATTGACCTTTCCTTCCACAATTTACGTTCAATATACATTCGGATATATTATCGCACAAAATGAATCTTTTTTCCACATCTTTTTGTAAATTTACAGAATTTTCCACATTTTATATAATGATATGATTAAAAAGTCAAAAGGTATCTTGCCCCTAATTTATGATTCACATGCGCGCTATTATAAGTCTATCATCAGGTTTGATGCTATCTGATGTCAGAGCATTTATTTCCATTATGTTTTCAACAGTGGTGCGGTATCTTTTTGCAATGTCCCACATTTTATCATCCTTCTGCACTATATAGCCAACCAGAGCTGCTTCCTCTTCAGTATCAGACGCTGTTTTTTCCTGCTCCACCGATATTATGACTGACACTTCATCCTGCTGCAGGGCAATAGCGTTTATGCTGACAACACCCTTAATTTCATATTCGCTGTTGTCGAGCAGATTGACCTGCACCTGGTCTACCTGCAGATTTACCTCGCAGCAGGTGTTGGCATCCATGCCGGGTATCTCAACAAACTGTTCAAACGGCACAGAGTCTGTATGCATCTCTATCGGACAGCCATCATCCTCCACAATATTCACACAGTTCACCTGCAATACACCTGACACAATAATTCCTGTGTCTGCATTTTTTATCTGTGCAATTAGCGGCCTGCGTCTTTGTACCGCATATTCTTAAAATTCTCTTTTTGCTGTTTTCTCTGTACAACTGCTCCAAAATACGGCATTTTGTGTCATTTTTCATAAGAAGGCTGCATACCTTCATATTTTCAAATACAGGTTTTACCGGACATGATACGCTGTACATGTCATTGAGCACCTCTACTGTTTCCTCACTCCAGACCTTTCCATCCACCGCAAGCGCTGCCTCAATCGAAAGCTGCCTGAGCTCTCCGTCGTAATCATTTTCCGCCTCAACCTGATGCATGGCAGGCTGTGTGCGAAGCCAGGCAATATTTCCGGCATCATCACCCTCGCAGCGTATTTCATTTGAAAATCCCTCCTGCACCTCAAAGCAACAAATTTCCTGTTCTTCACTCAGATACACTATACACGCATGGCACTCGCCTGTCAGTGTAATATGGTCACGCTCGTATGTATACTCCAGATTTCTCATATCAACAAGACTTGATATGAGCTTGCATATATTCGGCTTGGTCTTTGGCAAAGTGACGACATTTTTAATTCTGACAATATCCCTTACAACACTGTCAAGCTTAAGCACCTTCATCTGCCCCATAAGCTGCTCCACATCCTTGTCATCAATCCTTTGTGCAACCTCAAGATTTTCTTCCTTCTCTCCATAAAGCTCCACGCTTATAATGCCTCTGACCGAGAGTTTTCGCGAATTGATAACCCCAACCGTAAGCTCATCAAGCCCGGTATACACACGAACCGTATCCTTCTCGCAGATCCCTTGAAGCACAAGCTTCTCCTGAAACGGTATTGTATCCTTTATATGCTCACTCTGTTCCGCCGATATTCCTCCGGCTCATCGCCTTCAAAAACTTCCTCTCTCGTATACAGCACTTCAAATTCAATGCTTCCACTTATCCAGATATTCTCGCCTGACGCTTTTATCTCGTCAATCTTTACCTGCCCGTTCTGGCAAACCACTTTGGAAACATCAGGCTTGTTGTCCTTTATGACATAATCCCTGTCGAAGCCAACCTGCGACATATCCTTTACCTTTTCTATGCATTGTCTGATTTTTTGTGTAATTAACTCCATAAAAAATACCCCACTTCAAATATGTATATAAAATACATATTCAAGATGGAGTAACTTTATGCAGATGCAAATATTTAAATTCATGATCATTATAATAATGATGTAACATCTTTACTTCATGATACTAGCAAAGCTGCATCCTTATATCTTTTGTAATCACATCAGTGTAGTGAAGATAAGAGCTGTGGCGGATTCTGCTCAAACTCATCATCTATCAGAACCGTAAACACACTTGGTATGCCTGCTGAATAACACCCTCCTGGATGTCAACCTTGTTGCGGCCGAGATCCTGCTGGATTTTTACCCTGTTGCCACACTGCTGGTGAATCGATGCTCTGACTTTTCTAATTTCTGTCTGTTCCATTTTAAGCCTCCTTATTGTGGATATGCCCACTGGCACATAACTATAGTCCTCATGGTAACCAGTATTGTAACGACGGTGTCATATATATGAAATCAACCTCTGTATAAATATAAAACAGGTCAAATTAATCAACAATTATATCAATCAATATATTTGAATATATAAATATGTCACCACAATATCTAGTAACTTTACTATAGCAAAGTATCGCAGTGATAGCAATAGGGCATTAGTACTGATTGTCAGTTTTTTCGCAACTTTTAACACAATTTACGAAATTTTCACTCAAACACAACAGGCATTTCACTCAATTCCGTCTTTATTACTATATACGGATAACTCGCCTGATTGCTGACCTTCTCGCCCTTATCCGGGGCTATCAGACGCGTATCAAAATACATTGCCTTATCCTTAACATAAAACTGGTTAACCGTAATACTGTAGCCACCTGTCTCCTTTGTGCCAAAGCCTTCCGCTATGTATAAATATTCATCATCCTTGTACGTCAGCTTCATCGCCTTTGCCTTGTTTTCATTTATCTGCTTTTTAAACTCCTCCGGGATTTCATCCCCGCAGATCACCGTGTACTCAACCATCCTGTCACTCTCCGTGCCTGAAATATTTGCGCGGCAGCCCGAAATCACTGTCGTTTCCAATATAACAAGCACACCTGCAGCCATCACCAGAATTTTTCTCAATTTTTCTGACATTTTTTCCTCTCTTTCTTATCATATCGCTTATGATATGATATAATATCAAATATTGAACTACAATTTATATAGAGTATGAAAAAGAGAGGTCAAATATGCGTTCAGTTTTAATCGTAATATTCGTATTTTTCTATCTGTTGCTCGGTCTTCCGGTGCTCGGAGCCATGTGGATAATACACAAATTTGCCCCGGCATGGCCGATATGGCACAGCTTCGCCTGGTACAGTGGGCTTTCCGTGTCATCATATTCCTAAGCGGAGCAGACATTGAATTTATAGGGGAGGAAAATGTGCCAAAGGACGAGGCTGTACTATATATAGGAAATCACCGTAGTTTCTTTGACATCATAATCACCTACTCCAGATGTCCACGCCTGACCGGCTACATCTCAAAGCAGAGCATCACAAAAATACCGGTGCTGGGTCTTTGGATGAAGCGCCTGCACTGCCTGTTTTTGGACCGCGATGACATCAAGCAGGGACTAAAGGTTGTGCTTGCAGCCATAGATCAGGTCAAATCCGGCATCAGCATATGTGTATTTCCTGAGGGCACACGCTGCAAAAACAAAGATGACCTGACAGATGTACAGTCTTTCAAAGAAGGTACTTTCAAGATTGCCACAAAGAGCAAATGCAAGATAGTGCCAATGGCAATCATGGGAACAAATGAAATATTCGAGGATCACCTTCCATGGGTCAAAAAGAGGCATGTGGTTATCCGATACGGCACTCCTATTGATCCGGCATCACTCAGTAAAGAGGAACAAAAGCATCTCGGAGCTCATTGCAGAGAAGTGATCGTGGATATGCTTAAAGAAATGGTATAGCTGAAAAACCGCCCAGTCGGGCGGTTTTTCATATTTCTTCTTCAAATTCCTTTAAACTATTAAATTTTATTCTCATCAAATATAGTTTACTTCAAAACAAGCACCGAATACGCCGGCAGCTTTGCCGTTCCATCCTTATATGATGGTGCTTTCTTTGTAGTCTGAAGCATTGCAACAGCATCATTTACTCCAAGCGATGACACATCCACACTTGCTTCATCCTTTGATGGATTAAATATAAGCACTGCTTTCTCACCATTGTACTCTCTTGTGAATATACACACATTATCATTTGACAGATCTTTTTCAAAGGTATTTGTACCTCGTGCTATCTCCGGGAAAGCATTTCTTATTGATATTGTCTGCTTCACAAAGTTGTAAATAGAGTATGGATCCTCCATCTGCTTATCTAGGGTATCATATGTCTGCTCGGTTTCTTCTGCATTCTGAGGTCCCACACACATTCCCTTAGCTTTTGAATCCCCGCTCCATCTCATGGCAAGACGCTTCGTCTCATCATTGGCTGTGCCTCTCATGCCGATTTCCTCTCCATAATACAGAAAAGCATTTCCGGGCATAAGAAGATTCATAGCCTGTGCCATCTTGGTTTTCTCCTCGGCATTATCTCCGTTGTAATATCCTGCGCTGCGTCCCATATCATGATTTGTATAAAAAGGTGCATCAATGTATGAGTCTGTATACTTCTTTATCTCATTTTCCACATCAACCAAAGCATTGCCGTATGTGCTGGCACCATGATTTGCTGCACCATTTAACACCTTTCCAATATATCCATCCTGCTGTGAAAAATCAAAGTTGAACATACTGTCAATTCCACTCTTATAGTACTTCGCATACTCTCTGTATGTAGTCCAGCCCTCACCAACCATATAAGCATCGGCCTTTTTGCTCTTCACATTGTTTACAAGCCATGTGAGGTCATCTATAGTCTCGGTCTGGTTATTATTATTGTAATAAATCACAGCATCCAGTCTAAAGCCATCTACGCCGCGGTCAAGCCAGAAGGATGTAACCTTGTCAATCTCCCCTCTTACAGCTTCGCTCTGCAGGTTAAGGTCAGGCATGCTGTCTACAAACTGTGACTCGTAATACCACTTCGTGCCCGGCAGCTGGTTGTAGCCTCCGGTATTGGTTTTGCTAAAATTATAGTAATCAACATAAGGACATTCCGAAGAATCCGGCTCTGCCCCATCAGGAAGCGACTTGATATAATCAGCAGCCGCCTTAAACCACGGATGCTCGTTAGATGTGTGATTTATTACAAAGTCAATAATCACATTGATGTTTCGCTTGTGACACTCCGTAATAAGCGCATCAAAATCATCCAGAGTACCATACTGCTTGTCAATATTCATATAATCCGTAATATCATACTTGTGGTATGAAGGAGAAGGCATAATAGGCATCATCCAGATTTCATTGCAGCCAAGTCCCTCGATATAGTCAAGCTTCTCCGTAAGTCCCTTTAAATCCCCAATGCCGTCACCGTCACTGTCAAAAAAACTGTATACGAACACCTCATAGCAGGTCCTGTAATTGTCCTGAATCACATTAGGATCATTTTTCGCATTCATCTGCTCCATAGCAGAAGCTTGTACTCCTTCTTTGCTGCCGTCTCGGTATTCTTCCACCCGCAGCACACCCGCAAGCATCGACACCGCCATACGCTGCCGTC
>ENA-OQEB01000423-OQEB01000423.1-human-gut-metagenome-genome-assembly--contig:-NODE-423-length-17709-cov-2.594301_pt1 | contig 17709 bp, 23 predicted proteins | sample MGYA00242787_ERZ504619 | MGnify/ENA primary metagenome ERZ504619 (study PRJEB26092, sample SAMD00036317) | human gut metagenome | host: Homo sapiens | study: EMG produced TPA metagenomics assembly of... | reverse complement strand
GCAAACAGGACTGGTTCGTCAAGGAAACCTACCGTCCGAAGACCGATGACGGAGAACAGAGCTTCTTGACACGCAGCTATGAGCTGCATTTCAATGAAAGACCTTACCTGAATCACAAATGCTACCTGTTCCTGACGAAGACAACCCGCGAACGCAGCCGTCGGAAGAGTGACTTCAATACCCTTTGCCGGGGATTCCTGTTGCCCAAAGAGATAACCGACAAGGATGCTGCCGCCCGCTTTCTTGAGGCGGTGGAACAGTTCGAGCGTATTATGAATGATTCCGGACATATAAGCTTCGCCGTCTGGAAACAGACGAAATCACCGGTACGAAGGAACGTCCCGGACTGGTGGAAAAATACTTTTCCCTCTCGCTGAAGGATGAGACCGCCGTATTGCAGGACATCTGCCTCAAGCCCGGCAGGATGCGCATCGGTGACAAACGCCTCTGCCTGCATACCCTTTCCGATACGGAAGACCTGCCCGGCAGACTTTCCACGGACATGCGCTACGAGAGGATGTCCACGGACCGCAGCGACTGCCGCCTCTCCTTTGCCGCACCCGTAGGACTGCTGCTGTCATGCAACCACATATATTCGCAATACGTGTTCATCGACGACGCACAGGAAATCCTGCAGATGATGGAGAAAAACTCGCGCAATATGCTCTCGTTGTCAAAATACAGCCGGAGCAATGCCATTAACCAGGAGTGGACGGAGATGTATCTTGATGAGGCACATACCAAAGGAGTGCTTCCCGTCAGATGCCACTGCAACGTCATCGCCTGGGCGGAGGATGCGGAAGAGTTCCGCCGCATCAGGAACGACACGGGCAGCCAGCTGGCCATGATGGAATGCACGCCAAGGTATAACACCATTGACACACCGGTCATCTATTGGGCGGGAATCCCCGGAAATGCAGGCGACTTTCCATCTGAAGAATCCTTTTATACCTTCCTGGAACAGGCCGTATGCCTCTTTGCCGGAGAGACCAATTACAGGAGCTCGCCCAGTCCGTTCGGCATCCGGCTGGCAGACCGCCAGAACGGGATACCGGTGCATGTGGATATTTCCGACCTGCCCATGAAGCGAGGAATCATCACCAACAGAAATAAGTTCATTCTTGGGCCTTCGGGCAGCGGAAAATCCTTTTTCACCAACCACCTTGTCCGCCAATACTACGAACAGGGAGCGCATATCCTGCTGGTGGACACTGGAAACAGCTACCAGGGGCTGTGCAGGATGATCCATGACCGTACCAACGGGAAGGACGGGATTTACATCACGTATGAAGAGGACAATCCGATATCCTTCAACCCGTTCTACACCGAATCCGGAAAATTCGATGTGGAGAAGCGTGACAGTATCAACACGCTGATACTGACCTTGTGGAAACGGGAGGACGAGTCGCCGAAACGTTCGGAGGAGGTCGCTCTTTCCGGAGCAGTGAACGCCTATATCCGAAAGATTTCGGAGAACCGGAACATCAGACCGGACTTCAACGGTTTCTATGAGTTTGTCGCCGATGACTACAGAAGAATGATTGAAGAGAAAAAGGTGCGTGAGAAGGATTTTGACATTGACGGTTTTTTGAACGTTCTGGAACCGTTCTACCGGGGCGGAGATTATGACTTCCTGCTGAACTCCGACAAGGAACTGGACCTGACAGGCAAACGGTTCATCGTATTCGAACTGGACAATATCAGCAGCAACAAAGTGCTTCTTCCAGTGGTGACACTGATCATTATGGAAACTTTCATCGCCAAGATGCGCAGGCTCAAAGGTATCCGTAAGATGATATTGATAGAGGAATGCTGGAAAGCCCTGATGTCCGCCAATATGAGTGAATACATCAAGTACCTTTTTAAGACCGTCAGAAAATATTTCGGCGAGGCTGTGGTGGTGACACAGGAGGTGGACGACATCATCAGCTCCCCGATTGTGAAAGAGGCCATCATCAACAACTCTGACTGCAAGATCCTGCTTGACCAGCGGAAATACATGAACAAGTTCGAGCACATCCAGCGGCTGCTCGGTCTGACCGAGAAAGAGAAAGGGCAGATTCTTTCCATCAACAGGCGAACCATCCGGGCGCTTCTACCGGGAAGTATGGATAGGGCTTGGAGGAACCTGCTCGGCAGTATATGCCACGGAAGTGAGCGAGGAAGAATACTTCACGTTCACGACCGAGGAGTCGGAGAAACTGGAAGTACAACGGATTGCCGGAGGACCGGAGGGCAGTCTGGAAGGAGCCATCCGCCGTCTGGCGGAGAAAAAGCGAGAGGAACAGAAACAGGTATCAAACCCGAAATGAAAACGATTATGAGAAACAGACCCCTTATGAGGCTGGCGGTATGTCTGATAAGCATGGCCGCCATGATATTACAGAGCTGTTCGGAAAGCGGTATCGACCGCGACAAGATCTGCGGAACGTGGACCAGCGTGGAAGGCAGACCTGACGTGCTGGTATACAAGGAAGGAGAATGCTATAAGGTGACGGTGTTTTCCCGTAGCGGGAGAACCCGAAGGCTGAAGCCGCAGACTTACCTGCTGGTGGAAGAAAACGGAAACCTGTTTGTCAATACGGGCTACCGTGTCGATGTGTCCTACAATGAGGCAGTCGACGTGCTGACATTCTCACCGGGCGGAGACTATGTAAGGAAGGAGGAACGGGCATGAAGGCAAGAACGCTTCTGATCGGAACGGCATTTGTACTGGGCGTTACCGGAGCACGCGCCCAATGGGTGGTGACAGATCCCGGCAATCTGGCCCAAAGCATCATAAACATGTCGGACAATATCGCCCATACCTCAAAGACGGCAGTCAATACGGCAGAAAGCTTTGCGAGACAGTAAAGATCTATGAGCAGGCCAAGAAATATTACGACCAGCTGAAATCGGTCAACAACCTGATACAGGATGCCCGCAAGGTGCGTGACATCATCCTGATGGTGGGCGACGTGTCCGACATCTATGTAACCAACTTCGGCAAGATGATGAACGATGAAAACTTCTCACCGCGCGAACTGGACGCCATCGCCTTCGGTTACACCCGCCTGCTGGAAGAGAGCAACGGCGTGTTGCAGGATCTGAAACAGGTTATCAATGTCAGTACCCTGTCCATGACCGACAAGGACCGTATGGACGTGGTGGACAACTGCTATTACGAGATGCGCCGTTACCGCAACCTTGTGAGCTATTATACGAACAAGAACATAGCCGTAAGCTACCTCAGGGCCAGAAAGAAGAACGACCTGGAACGTGTGATGCGGCTCTATGGGAATGAAACCTCCAAATACTGGTAGCCATGATGCCGTTGTCGATAGATTTTGCCAACCTGCACACCATACTGGCAACCCTGTATGACGAGATGCTTCCCCTTTGCGAGGACATGATGGACGTGGGCAAGGGACTTGCCGGACTGGGTGCGTTGTTCTACGTTGCCGTCCGTGTATGGCAGTCGATGGCACGTGCCGAACCGATAGATGTTTATCCCCTGCTGCGTCCCTTTGCCATAGGCATCTGCATCCTGCTCTTTCCCACGCTGGTGCTCGGCACGCTGAACAATATTCTCAGTCCCATCGTGCAGGGCACACACAAGATGCTCGAAGGACAGACGATGGATATGGAACAGTACCGGATCCAAAAGGAGGAACTGGAAAAGGAGGCCATGCTCCGCAATCCCGAAACAGCATATCTGGTAAGTGACGAGGAGTTTGACCGTCAGCTGGATGAACTGGGCTGGTCAACCATAGATACCGCCTCCCGGCTGGGCATGTATGTGGAAGTCGGGATGTATAATCTGGAAAAGAAAATCCGGGATGCATTCCGCAGCCTGCTGGAGCTGATATTCGCAGCGGCATCGCTGCTGATAGACACCGTGAGGACTTTTTTTCCTGGTCGTACTCTCGATACTGGGACCGGTAGCGTTCGCCTTCAGTGTATGGGACGGATTCCAGTCCACGCTCGGACAGTGGTTCACGAGATATATTTCCGTTTACCTGTGGCTTCCGGTCAGCGACCTGTTCAGCACCCTGCTTGCCAAGCTTCAGGTACTGATGCTTCAGAATGACATTCAGGAACTGCAGAACAATCCGGACTACTCGATAGACAACTCGAACAGTGTCTACATCATCTTTATGCTGATCGGGATTATCGGATACTTCACCGTGCCTACGGTAGCAGGCTGGATAGTGCAGGCAGGCGGTGCCGGAAACTTCAGCCGTAACCTGAACCGTACAGCCACCAAGACAGGGGGCTTGCAGCCGGAGCAGGCGGTGCCGTATTGGGGAATATCGGAGGCAGGCTGAGGGGCAAATAAACCCTGCGGAGCCTCCTTCCCATGAGTCGGGCAACCCAAGATGACGGGTCCGGTGACTTGTCGGAACGGGATGTCCCGTCATACCGGAAATATTTATTCATTCAAACCAGACATCAAAAAAATGGAATTCAAGTCATTGACAAACATTGAGAGCAGCTTCAAGCGCATCCGCCTGCTGCTGGCGGTCTTTGCCTGCTGCTGTGCGCTCGTTACCGGATATGCGCTGTGGAGCTCATACCGCTTTGCCGAGAAGCAACGCGAGAAAATCTATGTGCTTGACGGGGGCAAATCGCTGATGATGGCCCTTTCGCAGGACCTCTCACAGAACAGGCCTGCCGAGGCGCGGGAACATGTAAGGCGCTTTCACGAACTGTTTTTCTCGCTCTCACCCCAGAAGGATGCCATCGAGCACAATATCAACCGTGCCCTGCAACTGGCAGACAAGAGTGCCTATCACTACTATGTGGATTTTGCCGAAAGAGGGTATTACAACCGCCTGATTTCAGGCAACATCAACCAGGTGGTGCATGTGGACAGCGTGGTGTGCGACTTTGCCGCCTACCTTACAAGGTGCGGACATACGCCCGGCAGCTGATTATCCGTGAAAGCAACGTGACCGAGCGCAGCCTCGTAACTTCCTGCTCGCTTCAAAACACAGGACGTTCGGATGACAATCCCAACGGATTCATTATCGAGCAGTTTACCGTGCTGGAGAATAAGGACATAAGAAGTGCGGAACGATGAGGGGAAAACGCGGATTCTTCGGCCATGCGGACAGCCGGGTACGGCTGTTCTGCCGGCGGCTGACAGGAAAGCAGCGCATCCTTCTGGCAGGCACGGTCTCGTTCCTGCTTGCTGCCTCCTGTCTGTACTCGATTCTCTCCTGTGTATCCCGTTTCGGGGAGCCGGGCCAAAGACCGGCAATGGGACATATCCGTTCCGTCGTGTTCCGGTCGGAAAGAACAAGAAACATTCATTCAAACATCCATAAACATGAAAATGGACTTTCAGAAAATCAGGGAACGGCTCGGAGTGTCAAATGACAAGCCGCTGACTCCCGAAGAGAAGCGCCGGCGCGCAAAGTATATTGTCTATCCGTTTCTCTGCCTGCTGTGCATGGGGTTCCTCCTGCTGGTATTCAGTCCGTCGGAAAAGGAGAAGGCGGAAATGGAAAAAGGCAAGGGTTTCAACGTGGAGATGCCTTCACCGGAAGATTCGGAAATGGAGGGCAACAAGGTAAGCGCCTATGAGCAGGAAGCACTGGCAAAAAAGGAAAAATGGCGCAGGGGAACCTTCCAGGAGATGTCCGAACTGCTCAACAAGGGCGGTCAGGATACTGCCGGTCTTACTGCAGGAAAAGCAAACATGGAACTTCCGCCGGAACCGGAAAAGGGGAAAGCCCCCGGCTCCATCCGTTCCTCTGCAGAAGCCTACCGGAATATGAACCGTTCGCTGGGCACTGTATATACCCGGAATGAAAATCAGCCAGATGCCGATCTGCTCCGCCGTATTGAGGATCTGGAAAAAGAAAGGAAGCCGGCGGAAGAACAGGCGGAAGGCCAGACCCTGGAAGAAAAGATGGCTCTGCTGGAAAAGTCCTACGAGCTGGCTGCCCGCTACAACGGGAAAGAGCCTGATGCTTCCTCTACGGCCAATGCCCCAAACAGCCGGAAAGAACGGACGGCTGTCCGGCCTGTAAAACGGGTACAGAACCGGATGGTGTCATCACTCGCCCAGCCTGCAGGCAATGAAGACATTGCTTCCGGATATGCAGGCGAGAGAAATACCGGCTTCCACACCCCGGTAGGCAAAATGCCATCTTCCGGCAGGAACACCATCGCCGCCTGTGTGCATGGCACGCAGACCGTATCTGACGGACAGGCACTGCGTATCCGCCTGCTTGAGCCGATGGCAGTGGACGATCTCCTTATCCCCAAAGGTACGGTACTGGTCGGCGGTACACGTGTCGAGGGGGAACGGATGGGAATCCTGATCGAGACAGTGGAGTACAGGGGCACGCTGTTTCCGGTGGAACTCGAAGTGTATGACGCTGACGGGCAGCAGGGAATCCTTGTACCGAACTCGATGGAGTATGATGCCGCACGTGAGATTGCCGCCGGCATGGGCACCTCTATAGGAAGCAGCATCAATATCTCAACGGATGCCGGAGCGCAGATTGCCTCGGATGTGGGCAAGGGGGTGATACAGGGTATGTCACAATATGTGGGCAAGAAGATGCGCACGGTGAAAATCACCCTGAAGGCCGGACACCGGCTGTTGCTGCATTCTCCTGAAAAATGAAGGAGGAAAGGAAATCAACCATTTATTCACCAATCAACCAAGAAACACACATGAAGAAGATTCTGATGATGCTTGCCCTGATTGCGGGCACAGTGGCTGCATACGCGCAGCAGAGCAGCGGGGATTATTATGAAGGACTGAGCCGCAAGATCGGATTCAGCCGGATGATTCCCCCACACGGTCTGGAAATCACATATGACAAGACCGTACATATTATTTTTCCCTCTCCCGTGAGATATGTGGACCTGGGTTCGCCCAATCTGATAGCGGGCAAGGCGGACGGTGCGGAAAATGTGATCCGTGTGAAGGCAACCCGGAAACATTTCCGGAGTGAGACAAACATGAGCGTAATTACCGAAGACGGCAACTTCTATACATTCAACGTCAAGTATGCCGACGAGCCTTTGCTGCTGAATGTGGAAATGTGCGACTTCATCCATGACGGAGAGGCCGTGAACCGTCCGAACAATGCGATGGAAATCTACTTGCAGGAACTCGCCGGGGAGTCTCCCCGTCTGGTACGGCTGATCATGAAATCCGTGTATGAACAGAACAAACGCAAGGTCAAGCACATCGGCTGCAAACGGTTCGGAGTGCAATATCTGCTTAAAGGACTTTATGCGCACGGCGAACTGATCTATTTCCATACCGAAGTGAAGAACGCCACGAACGTGCCTTTCGACGTGGACTTCGTGACCTTCAAGATCGTGGACAAGAAAATCATGAAACGTACCGCCATGCAGGAACAGGTCATCTATCCGCTTCGTGCCTTCAACTATGTGACCCGTGTGGACGGGAAGAAGAACGAGCGGACGGTGTTTGCCCTGCCCAAGTTCACCATTCCCGACGACAAGAAGCTGATAGTGGAAATGTATGAGAAGCAAGGCGGCCGGCATCAGTCCTTTGATGTAGAGAATGAGGACCTGGTACGCGCAGAAACCGTCAATGAACTGAAAGTCAGATGAACGCCATGAAAAGAAACTCCCTCTTTATTACCCTCCTGCTTGCCCTCTTTACGGGGCAGGCAGAAGCCCAACGCCGCCTGCCGGGAATGAAAGCCGTCCGCTTCACCACTGAAATGGCCGACGGATTTTACAGCCGGGCAAACCGTCACGATGCAGGCTATGCCTTCTCGCTGGCTGTATCCACCTGTACCGGGAACAGAAACCAGTGGATGTTTGGCGGTGAGATGCTGAAACGTAACATCCCTTACCGGAGTACGCATATACCCTTGTCGCAATATACGGGGGAAGGCGGTTATTACCATACGTTCTTTTCCACCCCCGGCAAGTCCTTCTTCCTGAACCTCGGCGCTTCCGCCCTGTTGGGCTATGAGACCGTGAACGAAGGAGACCGGCTGCTGGATGACGGAGCCGTTTTGCAGCAATGCGAGTCTTTCATCTATGGCGGCGCGGTAACGCTGGAAGCGGAAGGATACCTGTCCGACAGGGTTGTCCTGCTGGTGCGTCTGCGTGAGCGTTTCGTGTGGGGCAGCGCTCGGGAATCTGCCACTTCCAGTATGGAATCGGAGTAAAATACATTTTCTAACCTTAAAAGAATACATACCCATGAAAAGAAAAATCCTTGATTTTATGCTGACAGCCTGCTGTATGGCATTCTCCTTTCTTGGTCTTGTCGCTTGTGACAATGAGCTGGATATCAAACAGGAATACCGTTTGCGGTAGAAGCCATGCCGGTAGCGGATGAGATTACCGATGGGGAGACTGTGGAAATCCGGCTGGAAATCAAGCCGGAAGGGAACTTACCGGAACCGTCTATACGCTAAGGTATTTCCAGCCGGATGGTAAGGGCAGTCTGAAGATGGAGGACGGAACGGTACTGAAGCCCAATGACCGTTATCTGCTGAACGAATGGAAATTCCGTCTTTACTATACTTCGCAAAGCGGCAAGGAATCCCAGACCATAGACCTCTATCTTGAAGATAATTGGGGGAATCTGCAACAATTGACATATGATTTTAATGGAAAGGATACGGATGAAGAAAATAACAAGGAGGCTGCATGAAAAGAATACCGGCTGTTATGATCTTTCTGTTACTTGTCTTGTACAGGCAGGAGAACTCCCCGTCATGACAAAGATAAGGCGGTAGCTGCATCAAGCGGTGGGAAGGCTGGCATCGGGGGAAAATGCCTTACATCGGTTACGGACACCGCCTGCTTCCCCACGAGACGCTGACCGAGAACCTGAGTGAGGCACAGGCGGACTCACTTTTGAGATGCGACCTTGAACGGTGTTTGAAGGTATTCCGAAAATATGGGAAAGATTCGCTCCTTTTAAGTCTGTTAGGCTTTAATGTAGGCTGTTACCGTCTGATCGGCAACGGCAAGATACCTAAAAGCAAACTGATTCAGAAACTGGACAGCGGCAACCGGGATATTTACAAGGAATATGTATCGTTCCGCTGTTATCGGGGGAAAGTCATTCCAAGCATAGAGAGAAGAAGAAAAGAGGAGTTTGAACTGTTCTATATACCGTAGATTGCTTGTTGATAAAGGTTTGGTTGTTACGAGACGACCGAATCTTTTTTATTTGTCCGGTATGAACATATCCCTAACAGGTGTTGTATTTTAATGTAACCGAAAGACATAAAATGTGTTATTGAGCATATGGTGCATAAAAAATGCTCTTTGAACATTGTCTTTCTTGATTTTTTGCTAAGTTTGAGATGTAATGTCAAATGCATAAAACAAGTCGTCATGAATTCAGAAATAATATTGGAAATAAATGGCTACAAATGCAATCTACTAAAGTATAAATACTGTTTTTCCCGTAATATAGACCGTAAAGGAAGACCTGTAACAGGAATGTTAGGAGGAAACATATATATAGAAATGGAATCTAATGGCAGCAATTGTATTTTGGATATGATGCTTGTTGATACGGATCGGCAGCGTTCCGCTTTCTTTTCTCATGCAGAACCTTTTCCGGTTTGGGGGAAGATACTGCATAGCATAGACGATATGATGTTTCGTGAACTTTTACTTCGTATCGTTATATCATTGAAAAGTTTACGGATACAAAAAACGCCTAAGCTATCACCTAATTGTGGCAATTTGCGATGAAACCTTTCTGAAAGTAAGTGTAACCGCAAAGAATGCTTTTCTTCGTCTTTATACTCGAATTGCTTTTCAAACATAATCTGATTGTTCTGTTCTCCTTTGACAATGATAGTGGCTTCCTTACCATTGTGGGCTTGTACTTCAATTGAAATTATTGTTCTGTTCATACTTACAAATTTTCTTTTATTCTATATATAAAACTTTGGGAAAGATATATGAGTGACATTTTGTCAGAATAGAGATATAGGCATACCTCTTGTACATATAAAAGTGTCCCCTAATATTCGTAGTATCAGGAGGAAAAGGATTCGTTTAACACTGTAAAATTGAACAAAATATGGTATAAATATTGGATTGAATTTACCCCATAGGGAATGAAGACAAAAGCTTATTTGGTTAGAGAAGTGATTGGTAATAAACTTGCTCTTACCGCACCCGATTATACTCGTTTATACTTGGGTATGTCTGAAGTTGAAAAGATAACGGACTGTAATGTGTTATTTAAACTGGGAAAAATAGATTTTTAAATATTGGAATATGAAAGAAGAAAGATTTATTGAAGAAGATTTTGAAGGTTTTCTGGAGGACTTGATAAAGTCTGGTCGTTTAGATGACAAAGAAGCTGGTATAGCTAAAAGGATGTTGGACAAAGGATATGACAATTTATCTGATAAACAAAAGTATGTCTTTAATAAGATGATTAGGAATAACAGCGTTGAGGAATGTCAAAGATGTGCTTGTGATATTCCTTGGTCTGAAATGCTTGAAGCTCTTGATAATGGCGGTTATTGTAACTACTGTCAGCATATGATGGAGAAACTGGAAAACGAGTAAGAAAATAACGGGAATAGCTATCAAGGTTATTCCGTTAATGTTTAATCAGTTATTATAAATCAGACAAGCTATTTAGGTATTGTCGTAAATACTCACCTCATATAAATAATAAATAAGGACATTTTTCCCAACCATATTATGATTATATGAACGAAAACCATAAAGACACATTACATATTGAAAGTATTCAGCAACTAAAAAAACAAGAATCCTGATTTAGTTGATGCTTTTCTGGAAGGAGATAGTCTTTTATTTAGAGTGCACTATAATCAAAATTTAATTCCATATACTTACCCTGTTCAAGTTAAATAACGAGCAAATAGCTGCTTGGATAAAATGACTTGAATAGTCAAATTAGATACATTTACAAAGCGGGCAGAGTCATAAAATGGGAAAGGGCTAAAAACAGAAACGCCACAGGTATGATGTGATATACATCACCTTGTGACGTTTCTGTTTTTTTAAGATGTATTTGTCTGCTATTCTTACTTTTGAAGCAAGTATTCCCCTATTGAAAGATACCGGTCTTTGATTGTGGCATTTTCATTGAATCCATTCAGACAATGGAGCAAGGCTTTCTCCAAAGTGGTGTATCTGCGGTTAAAACATTGCGGATTGTCCAGGCAATAGGCATTCAAGGCATATCTGTATGGGGCATATTCAGGATTATCCTCTTTTGTGATTTTCACATGCCAAGGAAAGTGTATCCGCAGAGTGAATGACCGTGTTTCCCCTTTTGTAATCCGTTCCTCTTCCTCCAGCATTTTTTTCACGAGGGACCTGTCCAGCAACGGATATCCATATTCCCTGTAATGTTTGATATGGCAGCAATACTCCGTTGCGTATTGCTTCAATTCTTCCGGTCTTATACCATAGTGCTTCCCATAGAAAAGCAGCACTTCCCTGCCTGTTACGATAACGGGCTTTCCGTCCGCTTCATGTTTAAATACCTGCCGTTCCATCTTTTCCCTGTCTGTCAGCAAGGCAAAACCGAAACATTCCGTAAGGGTGAAACTTTCCCTGCCGGGAACGGACAGCCCAATAAGGCTTTCCAATGTGTGGCAGTAAAAGAAAATACCGTCATCGGCCATACCGGTGTCCGGTGAAAGCATAATTCTTACATCCTTGACCTGACCGCTGTCCCTTTGGACAATCCGGCAATTTGCGTAATGTGGCTCACAAGCATTCTCTTTCTTGAACCTGTGGTATTTCTCCAAAATTTCGTTCCGGATTTCCTCCTTGTCGGTCAGGGCAACTCCCAATCCGCAGTTTTCGCACCACCCGTAATAAAAAGCTTCGTCCGTGAAGTGGTCGAACTCTTTTGTGTTGGGGTTTACCATTGCCTCACACCTGACATTGGCCGATCCGCATCTGCTGCACACTATATTATTTTCCATTGTTCTTCTGCTTTACGGGCGACTCACGGCCGCCCTTGTCATACAATTCGGTTGTTATTCTCTTAATTTATCTTTACCCGGTTCATCAGCTGTCCCGAAATTTCATGCAGTTCCCGGCAGCGTTCTGGCTGCTGTTCCCTTGCAAAGGCGGTGATTCCCTGTGTCAGTTTCCATAGCGTGGCCCCGCCTGTAACTCCGTCGTCAGGATTGTTGTTCATCAGCAGTTTCTCGACCTCACGTCCCTCGTTTTTCAACAAGGCTCCTTTCTGCACCAGATTCTTCAGTTCCTTGTCGAAATCCACGTCTATCTCCGATGCTCCTTGAATTTCGATGGCCTTCTGCATGATGGTGTCTTTGCTGTACAGTCCTTTGGTCAGGTCGGAAACAGCCGATACGGTGGTCTGCGTGTCCAGTTCGTAGGTCTTTTGGGAGAGGGACAGGGATTCCGGCAGTCGGCTCCAAGGTGTATCTGCCGCATGACGGACTCCCTGACCATCCCGTTCAGGCACGCCCCGTTGAGCAGGAACGACCGCATATCGACCGATCCGTTGCCATAGTCGGATGTGGAGAAGCGTGCTCCTGCGAAGATGATGACCGTTCCGTTCTTACGGGTGGGTATCTCTATCGGAGTGGGCAGGATTGTTTCACACCATACTTTCGTGTCGTTCATATAGGCATCGGACACGACCGCTCCCTGTCCTCCCGCCTCACGGATGAAAGCGGTCAGTATATCCACCGAGTTCAGCCGACGGTAGGAGTCCGACAATACGCCCCGGACTTCCATTCCTACCGCCCGTATCAGTACCCGTGTACGCTCGGTCCATCCCGAATGCTCGTTCAGGATGGTGGCGCACAACTGTTTCTGCCAAACATCCCCGGCGGAAAGCTCGCGCAGGTATTTGGCGGGAATGCCCATCTTCTCCGAAATCTGGCTTATGGCGTTGCCGTGCAGGTTGAAGTTCCCTTCGGGCATTGCCATCTGTACCCTTCCTTCCGCTTTGAAAGAGATAACGGGGCGTTCCTTGCTACGTTGGCTTACCCCGATGGGAGCGATGAAATCCTGCGCGATCCGTCCCTCACTGAGCAGACGGTTAATGGTGTCCATGACACCACCTTGCCTGCCTTCTATCATCCGCTGTACCTTGTTAATGACTACCTGGTTGAGGCCCTGCTGCTTCTGTACCGATGCAGCTGCCGGCATTACTGTTGTTTCCATAATACTATGTTTTTAATGTTGATGAATCAGAATTTATTCTTAGAGCTTGTCTTGGTTGTTTTAGCATGTCCCATGTATTTTTCTTCTGACAAACGGATATAATCCTCTTCGCTATATCCGGTCAGCCCGAACAGTTCATAATATCCGGGGAAAGTTTTTTTCCCCGCTTCCGGTATATGCATGCTGGTTCCCTTGTGGCAGCAGATGATATGCCGGACAAAGCGGTAACACTTGCAAAGATCAGCCACGACGGTATATTCGTTGTCCGTATGAGGTTCGTAATATCCACAGGAAAGATTGATACAGGATACTTCCAGACCGTTCCTTTTCAAAGCCGCCACATCTGTATTCAGTCCCTGTGCCGGCTTGTAGCCGTACTTCCGGACATCTATAGCTGAAATGAACTCGTTGGAGCAGAGCTTCATCCCATTGATTTGTGTTACCATATCCCCGTTCCCTTTCCGGTCACACTGAATCACGAAACGGCAATCGGAAAAGAAGGACATATCGGCATGGCTGCTGCCTATGCATCCCACCTCCTCCTGTACGAAGAAGGCACATTTCACCGTCTTGCAATCCTCCAGGCATTTCAGGCAGATCCAGATGCCGTTCTTGTCATCCGCACCGATTCCGGTCATCCGTTTACGCTTGTGATCATAGCCGACAATCATCGAGTCCGCCACAAGATGGGCTGCATAAGAGCCTGTCTTGCGCCGGTGTACCTCATCCATGTGCGCCACGACACAGGGGTAGCTTTCCCGGTTGCCTTTGACCGCATAGATGTTTCCGTACCTGTCTTGCCGGAAAGGAATCTCCATCCTTTTGAGTTCCTCTATGATGAATTTAGCCATCTTCCCCTCTCTGCCAGAGGGGGAAGAAATGCCGTAAAGAGCCATTAGTTTTTCCATGATAATGATATTTTAGGAAATGAACAATTTTTCGATTTGCAGGTATCGTCTGAATTCCGGTACGGGACGCCCTTTACGAAAGAGAAAAGACGGATATTTCTTTCCTTTATATTCCACTGATAATCCTTTCAGGACTTTCCCGAATACGGTAGATACATAGTACATATCCTGACAGTCTTGCAGAATGCCGCATCCGGGAAGATATGTATCTTCCGCATTTGGGACATACATATTTTTTCCTGTTTGCACACCCTTCCGTGCTCCGGCAGGTGGCTATGCTCGTGTCGCCCTCCGTATTTCTCAGTTCCAGGTTACCGTCCGTCAGATGAAGGCTGTAGAACGTGTCGAGGTAAGGCACCCCTTTCTTGTGCCACCTGCAGGCGGGCACTTTCACCGTCAAAGAGACCTGTATATTATCTCCGGCCGCCCATTCCTGCCCCTCAATGGGATTCAGTACGGTGAAATCCGTCGTATGTGTATAATCGTTGTATCTGCGTCGCAACAGGATGCCTGCCTCCTGCGCTGCTTGCGGATCAGTTCGACGACGAATGCGTGTGAGGAATAGATACGATCCAGCAGGGAGGCGGCAATCGGTGTGTTTATTGATTTCCACAATGTTATCTCGTTCCATACAATGGCCCGTCCGACCACATTGCTGCTGTCATCCCTTGCCACGAGTATTTTGGCTCCTGCGAAATTGGCATAGAAATCCGCTGCATTACGGGCCTTGTCTTCATATCTCATACAGGAGTTGTGCAGGCTGGATTCGCTACCGTCAGATATGGGACTATAGTTGCTTTCCAGATAAGCCTCCATAAAATCGTTCATACTGTCATGCAGTCTGATTGTGACCTTGCTGTCCAGTGAGATGGCGCTGCAGAAATAGTTGATTTCATCGGGCTGGTACGGTCCCAGATTTTTGAACAGCTCGATAAACGTGGACGGTTCCAGATCTGTCCGGTTCTCCGGAAACCAGGGTGCCTGCGGATTGTTCCGGTCCGGGAAATTGGGATGGCCCAAGTCTTTGTTGCATGCCGTGAACACGATCCGGATTTTCTTGAACGTGCCGGCTTCCGTCCGTTTGCGTTTGGTGGAGAAAAAATTGTAGGACCCCCGTATGACTTCTTCCACCGGTACATTCTTTTTTACTTCCGAAAGGATATCTTTGGCTATCACACTTCCGTTTTCCGCCGCATGGGTCAGGCGGGATTTCAATTCGTTGCTAACATTCAGTTTCATAATCATTCGGTTTATTGTTTATAAATTCTGTTGTTTATATGGCAATTGTTTCTTGCCAGGCTGCATTTGGCGCAATTTCTCTTTCCGCTTTCTGAGCAGGTCAACGGACATGTTCCTGCTTGTCCGATATTCCTCCTCACTCATCCGGCGAATGGAGGGAATGCCCGTCCGGGTCAGCGTATGGTTTACCATCCAGCCGTCCATGAAGTTTCGGGGCAGAGGCTGTCATGGTGGATGACCTCACCTATGCAGCCATGTACGAGCATGTTGCAAACGGTCATCAGGCAACAGGTACGGCTGACATCCTCTGCAACCAGATAATTACCCAGGTGGCGTACATGATATGCCAGCAGCAGCCTTCCGCTTCCGCATGTCGGGTCACAGATACGTTTTCCTGTCGCTGTCTCCCCCGAATCGTACATAAGACCATCAGGTCGCAGATATCCGGCGGAGTGAAGAACTGTCCGTTCACCTGCCGACCGCTTTTGGAGGATATTGCCATGAAGAGGTCACCGAACGCATCAAACCATCCGCCGGATTGCAATTCCCGCTGCATGAGCCGTATCCATCCGGTAAGCATTTCCATAAAATGCCTGTTCTGCTGCCGTTTGTATTTCCAGTCCATAAGGGGCGGTGCGCCGGGAGAGAACCCGTGAATGACATAGCGCAGGAAATCGTTGAAAACGGATATCGGATCGTAGCCGTTCGAATAGGCGAAATCACAGACCATTTTCTCAAGCGGACGTATCGCCTGCGGTGTGTTGTATGGTACCATATTACTCTGATTTTTTATAGATTGTTACTATATGTCTTTTATGGTCAGTCTGTATCCTGACGGGAGAAATGCCAAGGAAAGAGAGATGGGTGTCCGCTTTCAGCATGTTCCATTCCCATGCGGGAAGTTCCTTCCATTCCATACGGTATGCCCAGAGTATGAACAGACCGGGACGGAATCCGTTGAAAAGCTTTCCGTGCAGAATCCCGACCAGCCGTTCCAGTTCTTCCCGCGAGTAAGGTGAATGCCTCATTCCGATAGACAAAGGCATCAGCCGGTTCAATATCCGGCTGACACTCGATGAGGTATCTCTTCCATTCTTTTGTGGTGTACTTTCCGTACAGAGGATCGGGTTCCGTGTATTTCCATGCCCTGACGAATGTGTGGAAGAGGACGGCACCGTTCCTGTGCCTTCCGGTATGCCCCCACATCCGGAACTGTTTGCTGCGTATGCCATCGGGAATCAGCAATTCCGGACCGGTTGTAACCCAAGGGCCTCCTTCGGTATTGTAACCGGTACACTTTTCATTTTCATGGCAAAAAGGTGTCTGTGGGAGAAGGCAGATATGAACTTCCCGGTCATCGCCCCTTTCAATGTGTGCCTGCGGATAATAGTCACCGCCACGGGTGATATAAGTGACAACGTCTCCTGCAGTCGGTAAACCGGCTCTTTCCCTGTCCTCCCGCATCCTTGAAATCAGCCGGTTCACCTTCTCCACATCACATTCCTTTATGGAGCAGGCACACCCTTCATGCCTGTTGAGCAGAGTCAGACTTCCAGGTCATAAAAATTACCGTACTTCATATTGAGATCGTTTTTGTTGATACAATTTGACCTGACGGGCAACCATGTCGCAGAACTTCTGTCCGTTCTCCTTCTCGCTTCTGAAATAGGCAATCATGTCCCAGAGATTCCGATTGAAGTAGCCGGTCCATTTTTCGTAATAGTGACCTCCATAGACCTTTCCGAACGTTTCCTCGAAAAGTGCAGGAGTCAGCCCTTCATCCCCGTGGTGGTTGTATTGCCACAGGGAGACAAGCAGCAGCTGGTTATAATCCAGTGTTTCCATATCTGTTCTTTTTTAAGTAAAACATCGGCCTACATGGGTAGGCATTTTTATTTCTTGATGTCTTTCCTGTCTGTTTTCCGGGGATTGCGGCAAGGCTTGGCGAAAGAAAATACCGCAGCGAAGCGAGGATGATTTTCTTTCAGCCAACCCAGCCCCTGAAAGGGGCCGCCTTGCACAATCAGCCCGGAAAACGGCTATCTTTACAGCAAGAAATGAAAAAGCAGACCTCGGATTCTCTGTTCTGAAGTCTGCTTTTCGGTCATTGTCAAGTTTCATGTTTTTCAGGTATGTATCTGCCATCCGTGGAACGGCTGCAATGTTACGGCAAACGACCTGTCAGGTATTCCATGATAGAGCAGACTCCCACGATACCTGTCCTTCCGTCGGGATAGTGCTGTGTGAAGCCGAACGAGTACGGGGCATGGTCATAGTAGAGTGAGATTTCGCAGGGATAATCAGGATTCCCTTCCCAACTCTTCAACCGTTCCAAGCACTTTTGAAGTGAGGTGTCACCGATGGATTCGGCATAGCGCTTTACGTTCTCGAAATGTTCTTCATTCAGGATTTTCAT
>ENA-OQEB01000422-OQEB01000422.1-human-gut-metagenome-genome-assembly--contig:-NODE-422-length-17760-cov-1.938184_pt1 | contig 17760 bp, 18 predicted proteins | sample MGYA00242787_ERZ504619 | MGnify/ENA primary metagenome ERZ504619 (study PRJEB26092, sample SAMD00036317) | human gut metagenome | host: Homo sapiens | study: EMG produced TPA metagenomics assembly of... | reverse complement strand
ATTTGGAAAACCCGAACCTGCAGATTGCATTGTCCGAAGCACAAAAGATTGATGCTTCTTATGAAGTGGGCGAGGAAGTGACGGATGAAGTTATCTTCGCGAACTTCGGTCGCCGTGCCATCTTGAACTTGCGCCAGACACTGGCCTCCAAGATATTGGAACTGGAGAAAGATAGTATTTACAACAAATACATTGATAAAGTGGGTACCATCATCAATGCGGAAGTCTACCAGATTTGGAAGAAGGAGATGTTGCTGCTCGATGATGAAGGCAACGAACTGTTGCTGCCCAAGACCGAACAGATACCGAGTGACTTCTACCGCAAGGGCGAGACGCCCGCGCCGTAGTGGCACGTGTGGACAACAAGAACAATAATCCGAAGATTATCCTGAGCCGTACGTCGCCCGTCTTCCTGCAACGTCTGTTCGAAATGGAAGTACCCGAAATCAATGACGGACTGATTACCATCAAGAAGATTGCCCGCATCCCCGGCGAGCGTGCCAAGATTGCCGTTGAGAGCTACGATGACCGTATCGACGGTAGGTGCCTGCGTGGGTGTGAAGGGTAGCCGTATTCATGGTATTGTCCGCGAGCTTCGCAACGAGAATATCGACGTTATCAACTATACGTCCAATATCCAGTTGTTTATACAGCGTGCCTTGAGCCTGCCAAAATTTCTTCCATCCGCTTGAACGAGGAAGAACGCAAGGCTGAAGTGTTCTTGAAACCCGAAGAGGTGTCGCTGGCTATCGGTAAAGGAGGTTTGAATATCAAGCTTGCCAGTATGTTGACTGAGTACACCATCGACGTGTTCCGCGAGTTGGATGAGGCCATAGAGGATGAAGACATCTACTTGGACGAATTCCGTGATGAAATAGACGGTTGGGTTATCGATGCCATCAAGGCTATCGGTATCGATACGGCTAAGGCTGTGTTGAACGCTCCCCGTGAGATGTTGATTGAGAAGACGGACCTCGAAGAAGAGACGGTGGACGAGGTATTGCGCATTTTGAAACAGGAGTTTGAAGAGGAGAATGAATGATTTACGATTTTACGATTTACGATTTACGATTAGAGTTTGATTGTAAATGTAAGTCGTTCCGCTCCGAGTATTATCAATCGTAAATCGTAAATGGTTAAATCGTAAATAGAAAAATTGATGACGATAAGGTTAAACAAAGTAACAAGAGATTTAAATGTAGGGATTACGACGGCTGTCGAGTTCCTGCAAAAGAAGGGATTTACCGTTGAGGCAAATCCGAACACAAAAATTACGGATGAACAGTTCGAACTGCTCAAAAAGGAGTTTAGTACAGATAAGGACCTTAAGATAAAGTCGGAGCGTTTCAGCCAGGAACGTCAGAGCAAGGACCGCAACAAGGCGTCCGTGTCTATTGACGGCTATAGGGAAACGCAGGAGAAAGCGAAGCCCGAAGAGATTAAGACGGTTGTTCCGGAAGACGCACGTCCGAAGTTCAAGCCGGTAGCAAGATTGATTTGGACAAACTGAACCGTAGACCTGCTCCTGCTCAGGAAAAAGAGAAAGAAGCGGAAAAAGCGGTAGAGGAGAAGAAGGTGGAGGAACCGGCAGTTGTAGAAACGCCGAAACCGGAACCTGCTCCTGCTCCCCAACCGGAACCACAGCCGCAACCGGAGGTACAGCCGGCATCTGAGCCCGAGCCGCAGCCCGTTTCGGAACCGCAGCCACAACCCGTTGTCAAGGAAGAGCCTGCTCCGGTTGTAGAGGCTCAACAAGAATCTAAAAAGGAAGAAATGATAGAAGCGCCTGCTCCCGCACCGGCAGCTGAAGAAGCACCGGTTGAAAAAGAGGGGAAAGAAGAAGGAGAAGAAATCTTCAAGATACATCAGCCTGAGTTTGTTTCGAAGATTAATGTTATCGGACAGATAGACTTGGCGGCCCTGAACCAATCCACACGCCCGAAGAAGAAATCGAAAGAGGAGAAACGCAAGGAGCGTGAAGAGAAGGAAAAGATTCGTCAGGATCAGAAGAAGCAGATGAAGGAAGCTATCATCAAGGAAATCCGCCGTGATGACAGCAAGTTGAAGGATACCGCTGCCGGCGATGCCAACGGCAAGAAGAAACGTGTCCGTATCAATAAGGAGAAAGTGGACATCAACAATGCTTCCAACTTCCAGCGTGGTGGCAACGATCGTGGACACGCAGGTGCCCAGCAAGGTCAGGGGGCCCGCCCGCAAGGTGGAAACCAGCCTGGTGGAAACAATGCCAATAATAACCGCAACCGCAATAAGGACCGCTTCAAGAAGCCGGTCATCAAGCAGGAGGTTAGCGAGGAAGATGTAGCAAAGCAGGTAAAGGAAACTTTGGCACGCCTCACTTCCAAAGGAAAGAACAAAGGTGCCAAGTATCGTAAGGAGAAACGTGACATGGCTTCCAGCCGTATGCAGGAATTGGAAGACATGGAAATGGCAGAAAGCAAGGTACTGAAGATTACGGAATTCGTGACGGCCAACGAGTTGGCAAGCATGATGGATGTTTCTGTTACTCAGGTCATCGCCACTTGTATGAGCATTGGTATGATGGTATCCATCAACCAGCGTCTGGATGCCGAGACCATCAACCTGGTGGCTGAGGAATTCGGCTTCAAGACAGAATATGTAAGTGCAGAAGTGGCGCAGGCCATCGTAGAGGAAGAGGATGATGAGGAAGATTTGGAACCTCGCGCTCCGATTGTAACGGTGATGGGTCACGTAGACCACGGTAAGACTTCATTGCTCGACTATATCCGTAAGGCGAATGTGATTGCCGGTGAAGCGGGTGGTATCACACAGCACATTGGTGCCTACCACGTGTCGCTGGACGACGGACGTAAGATTACATTCCTCGATACTCCGGGCCACGAGGCGTTTACCGCCATGCGTGCCCGTGGTGCCAAAGCTACGGATATTGCCATCATCATTGTGGCTGCTGACGACAACGTGATGCCGCAGACAAAGGAAGCCATCAACCATGCCATGGCTGCGGGTGTTCCTATTGTATTTGCAATCAATAAGATTGATAAACCGACTGCCAATCCCGACAAGATTAAGGAAGAGCTGGCTGCATGAACTTCTTGGTGAAGAGTGGGGCGGTAAGTATCAGTCGCAAGATATCTCTGCCAAAAAGGGTATCGGTGTACCCGAGTTGATGGAGAAAGTGCTGCTCGAAGCAGAAATGCTGGAGCTGAAAGCAAACCCGAACCGCCGTGCTACCGGTTCCATTATCGAGTCCTCATTGGATAAGGGTCGTGGCTATGTGGCTACGGTACTTGTTTCCAACGGTACCTTGAAAATGGGCGACATCGTGCTGGCGGGTACCAGCTACGGTAAGGTGAAGGCTATGTTCAATGAGCGTAACCAACGCATGCAGGAGCTGGTCCTTCTACACCTGCCCTGATATTGGGCTTGAACGGTGCACCTGCTGCTGGCGACACGTTCCACGTAATCGAAACGGAGCAGGAAGCACGCGAGATTGCCAACAAACGCGAACAGTTGCAGCGTGAACAAGGTCTGCGTACGCAGAAGATGCTGACGCTCGACGAAGTGGGCCGCCGTCTGGCGCTGGGTGACTTCCATGAGCTGAACGTGATTGTGAAGGGTGACGTGGACGGTTCTGTGGAAGCGTTGAGCGACTCTTTAATCAAGCTGTCTACGGAGCAGGTGCAGGTAAACGTAATCCACAAGGGTGTCGGTCAGATTTCCGAATCGGATGTCTCGCTGGCTGCCGCTTCGGATGCGATTATCGTCGGTTTCCAGGTACGTCCTTCGGGTGCTGCCGCCAAGATGGCAGAGCAGGAGGGTGTGGATATCCGCAAGTACTCCGTCATCTACGATGCCATCGAAGAGGTGAAGGCTGCATGGAAGGTATGCTGGCACCGACATTGAAGGAGCAGATAACGGCAACCATCGAGGTGCGCGAAGTGTTCAACATCACGAAGGTGGGACTGGTGGCAGGTGCCATGGTCAAGACCGGAAAGGTGAAACGCAGCGACAAGGCCCGCTTGATACGCGACGGTATCGTAATCTTTACGGGTGCCATCAATGCCCTGAAGCGCTTCAAGGACGACGTGAAAGAGGTAGGTACCAACTTCGAGTGCGGTATCAGCCTGACAAACTGCAACGATATCAAGGTGGGCGATATTATCGAATCTTACGAAGAAATAGAAGTGAAGCAAACATTATAATTGAATAATGTGCAAATATGCTAATGTGCCAATTGGCTGCGCGTACAGAAAATGCCGCAGGGCAATTGGCACATTTTGCATATCAGCCATTTGCTCATTAGCATATTGGCACATTACCACATTATCACATTAATCTATGGCAATTATAGATATCATCATATTGGCTGCTTTCGGCTTGGGCGCAATCATTGGCTTCATGAAAGGTTTTGTGAAGCAATTGGCCTCTTTGCTGGGGCTGATTGTCGGTCTGCTGGCGGCAAAGGCTTTGTATGCCTCGTTGGCAGTGAAGCTGTGCCCCACGTTGACAGACTCTATGACAGTGGCGCAAGTACTGGCATTTGTCCTCATCTGGCTGGCTGTTCCTTTGCTCTTCTCCCTGGTGGCTTCTCTGCTGACCCGGGCAATGGAGGCCGTCTCGCTGGGCTGGCTCAATCATTGGTTGGGGGCTGGTCTAGGGGCTTTGAAGTACCTCCTGCTGACGAGCCTGCTGATTGGTGTCATCGAATTTATAGACGGAGACAATACGCTGATTAGCAAAACAAAAAAGAAAGAATCAGTGTTATATTATCCTATGGAAGAGTTTGCCGGGATATTCTTTCCCGCAGCAAAGGCGGTTACGGAGCAGATTGTAAACGGAGACTTTGACTGATACCGTGAACCGTGATTTTGTAATTCATAATTTGTAATTATAGAAGTGATGCAACAAGAAGAACCCAATAAATATGTAAAGGAACTCACTCAGGAGAAGTATAAGTACGGTTTCACGACCGACGTGCATACAGACATCATTGAGCGCGGCTGAATGAAGATGTAGTGCGGCTTATCTCTGAGAAGAAGGGAGAACCGGAATGGTTGCTGGAGTTCCGCCTGAAGGCATATCGCCACTGGCTGACATTGGAGATGCTACATGGCACATCTCCGCATTCCCGAAATAGATTATCAGGCCATATCCTACTATGCCGACCCTACGAAGAAGAAGGAAGGACCGAAAAGCATGGATGAGGTAGACCCTGAGTTGATAAAGACTTTCAATAAGCTGGGCATTCCGCTGGAAGAGCAGATGGCGTTAAGCGGTATGGCTGTGGATGCCGTTATGGACTCGGTGTCTGTAAAGACTACCTTCAAGGAGACGCTGATGGAGAAAGGAATCATCTTCTGCTCGTTCAGCGAGGCTGTACGCGAGCATCCCGACTTGGTACAGAAATATCTCGGTTCGGTGGTGCCTTATCGTGACAACTTCTTTGCGGCACTGAACTCGGCGGTGTTCTCCGACGGTTCTTTTGTCTATATCCCGAAGGGGGTACGTTGTCCGATGGAGTTGTCCACCTATTTCCGCATCAATGCCCGCAATACGGGGCAGTTCGAAAGAACCTTGATTGTGGCGGATGATGATTCGTACGTTTCTTATCTGGAAGGGTGTACGGCTCCGATGCGTGACGAGAACCAGTTGCACGCGGCCATTGTGGAAATTGTGGTGCACGACCGTGCAGAAGTGAAATACAGCACCGTGCAGAACTGGTATCCCGGTGATGCCGAGGGCCGGGTGGTGTCTATAACTTTGTGACGAAGCGTGGCCATTGTAAAGGGGTGGACAGTAAACTGTCTTGGACACAAGTGGAAACAGGTTCGGCCATTACCTGGAAGTATCCGTCTTGCATCCTTTCCGGCGACAATTCGACAGCGGAGTTCTATAGTGTGGCAGTAACCAATAACCATCAGCAGGCAGACACGGGAACAAAGATGATTCATCTGGCAAGAATACCCGGAGCACCATTGTGAGCAAAGGCATTTCTGCCGGAAAGAGCGAAAACTCTTACCGCGGCTTGGTGCGCGTGGCACAGAAAGCGGACAATGCTCGTAATTACAGCCAGTGCGACTCCTTGCTACTTGGTGACAAATGCGGCGCGCATACTTTCCCCTACATGGATATTCACAATGAAACGGCCATCGTGGAGCATGAGCCACTACCAGCAAAATCAGTGAGGACCAGATATTCTACTGCAATCAGCGCGGTATTTCTACGGAAGATGCCGTGGGGCTGATTGTGAACGGTTATGCCAAAGAGGTTTTGAATAAACTTCCGATGGAGTTTGCCGTAGAAGCGCAGAAATTGCTTGCCATTTCGCTGGAAGGAAGCGTGGGGTGATTTATAAATAGTAAATTGTAAATAGTCAAATAGTAAATATAAAGATGTTAGAGATAAAAGACCTGCATGCCAGCATCAATGGCAAAGAAATATTGAAAGGCATCAACTTGACCATACGTGATGGAGAAGTACATGCACTGATGGGACAGAACGGTGCTGGTAAAAGTACGTTGAGTAATGTGTTGGTTGGCCATCCTGCTTACGAAGTGACGCGCGGCTCAATTACCTTTAATGGCAAGGACTTGCTTGCCATGAGTCCTGAGGACCGTGCACATGAAGGAATCTTTCTTTCTTTCCAGGCTCCGGTAGAGATTCCGGGCGTGTCGATGGTGAACTTCATGCGTGCGGCTGTGAATGAGCAACGCAAGTACCGCCATCTGCCTGCTTTGTCGGCCAGTGAGTTCCTGAAGCTGATGCGCGAGAAGCGTGCCATTGTGGAGTTGGACAACAAGCTGGCCAACCGTAGCGTGAACGAAGGTTTCAGCGGCGGTGAAAAGAAGCGTAACGAGATATTCCAGATGGCGATGTTGGAACCGACTTTTGCTATTTTGGACGAGACGGATTCCGGATTGGATGTGGATGCTTTGCGTATTGTGGCCGACGGTTTCAACAAACTCAAGACTGCGGAAACCAGTGCTATGGTCATTACCCACTACCAGCGGTTGTTGGACTATATCAAACCCGATACGGTACATGTACTGCTGGGTGGACGTATCGTAAAGACCGGTGGACCGGAATTGGCGAAGGAGATTGAAACACGTGGCTTCGATTGGATAAGGAAAGAAGCAGGTGAATTATAAACTCATAATCTGAAAACATGAGTGTAGAGCAACAATACATAGACCTTTTCTCCCAAACGGAGGCGATGATATGCCGGCATAGTGCCGAGGTGCTGAATGCGCCGCGTGCCGCTGCTTTTGCTGACTTTGAGCGCTTGGGCTTTCCCACCCGTAAGGAGGAGAAATACAAATATACGGATATCAGCAAGTTCTTTGAGCCGGATTATGGCTTGAACTTGAACCGGTTGGAAATTCCGGTGAATCCTTATGAAGTGTTCAAGTGCGATGTTCCCAATATGAGCACTGCTCTTTATTTTGTGGTGAACGATGCTTTTTATGGCAGGGCTTTGCCTAAGTCCCATCTGCCTGAAGGGGTTATCTTCGGCAGCCTGAAGGAGGTGGCCGAGAAACATCCCGATTTGGTGAAGAAATATTATGGCAAGTTGGCTGATACGGCAGAGGATGGGGTGACGGCGTTCAACACCGCTTTTGCACAAGACGGCGTTCTGTTTTATGTTCCTAAGAACGTGGTGGTAGAGAAACCTATTCAGCTGGTGAATATCCTGCGTGGTGACGTCAATTTTATGGTGAACCGCCGTGTGCTGATTATTCTGGAGGAGGGTGCACAAGCCCGCTTGTTGGTGTGTGACCATGCGATGGACGGCGTGAACTTCCTGGCAACGCAGGTGATAGAAATCTTTGCCGGTGAGAATGCCATTTTCGATTTTTATGAACTCGAAGAGACACACACCAGTACGGTACGTATCAGCAATATGTATGTAAGGCAGGAAGCCAATAGTAATGTATTGCTGAATGGTATGACCTTGCACAACGGAACTACACGGAATACAACCCGTGTGACGCTTGCCGGTGAACATGCGGAGCTGAATCTGTGCGGTATGGCCATTGCAGACAAGAATCAGCATGTGGACAATCATACGACAATCGACCATGCCGTGCCCAACTGTACCAGCAATGAGCTTTATAAGTATGTCCTTGACGAGCAGGCTGTAGGTGCCTTTGCCGGTCTGGTTTTAGTGCGCCCTGACGCACAGCACACCAGTTCGCAACAGACCAACCGCAATCTTTGTGCCACCCGAGATGCACATATGTACACCCAGCCTCAGCTGGAGATTTATGCAGATGACGTGAAGTGCAGTCACGGCGCTACGGTGGGGCAGCTCGATGAAAGCGCTCTCTTCTATATGCGGCAGCGTGGTATTCCGGTGCGCGAGGCGCGCCTGCTGCTGATGTTCGCTTTTGTCAACGAAGTTATCGACACCATCCGTTTGGATGCTTTGAAAGACCGTCTGCATCTGCTGGTAGAGAAGCGTTTCCGGGGGGAACTGAACAAATGCCAGGGGTGCGCCATCTGCAAGTGATAGCTTATAATTTCGATTCATTATGAACAACGATATAAATAAGAGTAGTATCTTGGCTCCCCTCCTATGGGAGAGGGGCTGGGGGAGAGGCTTCGAGCTGATTTCCCTATCCTTTCCCGTGAGGTATATGGCAAGCCGTTGGTCTATCTGGACAACGCGCGATACGCAGAAACCTCGCCAGGTAGTAAATGCCATTACGGACGAATATTATTCGGTGAATGCCAATGTGCATCGCGGAGTGCACTTCCTGTCGCAGCAGGCTACAGAGCTGCACGAGGCCTCGCGTGAGACGGTGAGACGTTTCATCAATGCCCGCAGCACGAATGAGATTGTCTTCACCCGTGGTACGACGGAGAGTATCAACTGCTTGTCTCCAGCTTCGGTGAGGAATTCATGCAGGAGGGGGATGAGGTGATTCTTTCTGTGATGGAACACCATAGCAACATTGTTCCCTGGCAGCTGCTTGCCGCCAAGCGTGGAATTACCATCAAGGTGATTCCGATGAATGACAAGGGCGAACTCTTGTTGGACGAATATAGGCAGTTGTTCTCCGAACGTACCAGGATTGTCAGTGTGGCGCATGTTTCCAATGTGCTGGGTACGGTCAATCCCGTCAAGGAGATGATTGCTTTTGCCCATGAGCAGGGTGTTCCGGTGCTTGTGGACGGTGCCCAGTCCATTCCCCACATGCCGGTAGATGTGCAGGATCTGGATGCCGATTTCTTCGTTTTCTCCGCGCACAAGGTGTATGGTCCTACGGGGGTAGGGGTGCTTTATGGTAAAGAGGAGTGGCTGGATAGGATACCTCCCTATCAGGGCGGTGGAGAGATGATTCAGCATGTATCTTTCGAGAAAACTACTTTCAACGAGCTGCCGTTCAAGTTTGAAGCCGGTACACCGGATTATATCGGTACCACCGGGCTTGCCAAAGCTTTGGACTATGTTTCGCTGGTCGGGATGGACAAGATTGCCGCCTATGAACATGAATTGACCCAGTATGCTATGCAACGGCTGAAAGAGATTCCCGGCATGCGCATTTTCGGAGAGGCAGAAGAAAAAGGCAGTGTCATATCGTTTCTGGTAGGTGATATCCATCATTTCGATATGGGGACGTTGCTCGACCGTCTTGGCATTGCCGTACGTACGGGGCATCACTGTGCCCAACCGCTGATGCAGCGTCTTGGCATAGAGGGAACGGTGCGTGCGTCTTTCGGACTTTACAATACCCGGGAGGAAATAGATGTACTGGTGGCAGGTATAGAGCGTGTCAGCCGGATGTTCTGACAATTTTTCACTCTTCGTTGCAACTTTCCCTTATATGCCAGCGTCTAACTATATAAGTAACTTTAAAAAAACAGATTATGTTAGTAACAACAACTCCGACTATTGAGGGTGGACGCATCACCCGCTATTATGGCATCGTTTCCGGTGAAACAATTATCGGTGCCAATGTATTCCGCGATTTCTTTGCCAGTATTCGCGACGTGGTGGGTGGGCGAAGCGGTTCTTATGAAGAAGTGCTACGCGAAGCCAAGGAGACTGCTTTGCGCGAGATGCAGGATAATGCCCGAGCCATGGGAGCCAATGCCGTGATTGGCGTTGACCTTGATTATGAAACAGTAGGAGGCAGCGGCAGTATGCTGATGGTTACAGCCTGCGGTACGGCAGTAACGGTGGAATAAGCTTGCTTTAAGTATTCAATATAGGAAGATACAAGAAATGGCAGCCTGATGAATGGCTGCCATTTCTTTATAAATAGTTTCTTTTATCGGTTATTTGTACCAGTCCTTATAATTTGCTCCATTGGAATTGACCCAATCCATAAAATGTTCAAAGCTCTTGTCTATCGGATGGCTTTCAGGAGTATTGAAGCTTGTTGCTCCGCTTAAATGGATAGCAAAAGGATAATTGCCGTTGGCTATATAATAGCTTGTCGGTACAGAAGATAAATCCTCTCCAGTATGGAACAAAGTCATGTCTGCCTTTTCGGTCGGAGGATAATTCACCAGATGCACTTCTGTGCGTGGTTTTCCCAATCCGTCGTGTACCATGATGAACGGATTGTAAGGAGGAACTCCAAGCGTCTCATGGGGCAATGGGCTCTTGAAGGTGTTTTTTATCTTATATGTGGCGGTTTTTCTATTTCCTTCTGTTACATTGACTGCGCTTAGGAATACATTGACGGTTGCTTTGGAAAGGTCTGCATCCAGTCCTTGTCCGTTGAATGTTGTGGAGGTTGCCAGCATTTCGGTTGAGGTATTGCTGCGTTCTGTATTCAGTTGGTAAGCGAAACCATTTTTGAAGGTGGCGCCGGACCAAAGCAACTCATAGGTATCTTCTGTAGAAAGAACCTGATTGTTGCTATTAAAATTCAATACGGACTGGTATCTTACAATGACATCATTCAAATCATAGTCACCCTTGTTGGGCCAGCAGTCTTCGAAAGCGACGATTCCTTTGTATTCCAGACTGTATTTCTTATCCTCATCACCACTGCCAGGCTTAAGATCAGGAATATCCGGATTGGTGATGGCTTCTATGGGATTAGACCATACATTGAACTGGCTATCGTTGTAATCCTCGTCTGTCCAGTCCTCGAATGATAACACAATAAAATCATCGATACGGAATGCGGCTGTATGTGTACGGTTGTCTTCATTCAGCTCTGTAGTAGAGTAGAAGGGGGTACTGTTTCCGCCATAGAAACTGTCGTTCAATAGGAACCATCCGATTTTTACTCCATTGGGAAACACGGTACCTTGGTCCACTCCGTTGGAGTCTATGTAGTGAAGCTTTACACTTTCACCGCCTTTTAGTCCGGAAGCTCTTTTATTGTAATAATCATCCATCAGAGTATTTGGGAAAACAATACATTTGGGAGCTTTTTTGATTTCACTTAAAGATGCACCTGTCTTGTAGCAATAATAACCGAAGGCACTTGCTGCACCGCTGCCCCCTCCAATCATCCGGACATACACTTCTGCATCACGTCCTTGCGGGTCATTGATTTCGAAATCTATACTTTGCCGGTATTGTTCCGGGCATGTGCCTCCTTCTGTCAAGGTCTTGTTGATAATTGTCAATACATCACCGGGAATTGTAATATTATTGTTTTTATCTAAATAATTAGGATATCCTCTTATGCTCCATGTTCCCAATGTATGGTATCCTTTGGGTGCCTGCCAACCTGCCCGTGTTTGCGGACTGTCATCGGCTGTATCCCATTTTATATAGGCAGTGATGGCATTTTCTGCAATAACTGTCTTGAAGATGTTGGGCACACCTATATAGGAAGTATAGATATATGCTTCGTCTCCATAATCCGACTGATGATTTCCTTGCCGTTATATGCACCGTTGCCGTCCGTCATGCGTCTGATGACCGGTTTCAAGTCTGTGCGTTTCATTATCTGACCGTTTTTGTCGATGGTGAACGGGTTTTCAAGATAGATTTCAAAAAGTACTTTATAACCTTCGGGGACATCGTACTTTACATTGACTTGGATGGAAGATGTTGTGGAAAAATCAAAAGAGTTGGGAGTCTTTTCATCGTCTTTCCCATTATTGGGATTGTAGACGTCGCGTTCGCATCCCATGAATAGGAATGCCATCATAATGCTGCATAATGTACAAACCATCATTTTGCATGTAAGCTTAGAGCTGATAAGTTTCATAATCCCTTTGTATTTAGCTTGTTAATCCGTTACAAAGGTATTATAAAACTTGTAATATTTATCTATTTCATGCTCTATTTTTTTCATTAAATACAAAAAAACAAGAAAAAGGGCTGCCTATTTGCTTATTTCGTTTCAAATCAATACTTTTAGGCTTTCGTTCAACCTTTTAATACGAATCATGCTATGGACCAATTACTTTTCTGGCTGGTTCCGGCCGCTTCCGTTCTGGCACTTTGCTTTGCCTGGTATTTCCACCATGAAATGATGAAAGAGAGTGAGGGTACTCCTCAGATGATTAAGATTGCTGCTGCTGTGCGCAAAGGTGCCATGTCCTACCTTCGCCAACAATACAAGATTGTGGGTTGGGTGTTTCTGGGACTGGTTATCCTTTTCTCTGTTATGGCATACGGATTCGGGGTGCAGAACTCCTGGGTGCCGATTGCTTTCCTTACCGGAGGATTCTTCTCCGGACTCTCCGGCTTTCTGGGCATGAAGACGGCTACATACGCTTCGGCGCGTACTGCCAATGCAGCCCGCAGTTCGCTGAATGCCGGATTGCGAGTGGCTTTCCGCAGCGGTGCGGTGATGGGACTGGTCGTGGTTGCCTTGGTCTGCTTGATATATCTTTCTGGTATTTGTTGCTGAATGCAGTGATTCCGGAGGATGTGATGACACCCACCCATAAACTCTGCATCATTACCACTACCATGCTGACTTTCGGTATGGGCGCTTCCACGCAGCACTGTTTGCACGTGTGGGTGGAGGCATCTATACAAAAGCCGCCGACGTGGGTGCCGACCTTGTGGGCAAGGTGGAAGCCGGTATCCCCGAAGACGACCCGCGCAACCCTGCCACGATTGCAGATAATGTAGGCGACAATGTAGGCGACGTGGCAGGTATGGGCGCCGATTTGTACGAAAGTTATTGCGGTTCTATCCTTGCTACGGCTGCCTCGGTGCTGCCGCTTTTATACACTCGGGTGATACGCTGATGCAGTTCAAGGCCGTCATCGCTCCGATGCTGATTGCAGCCGTCGGAATATTGCTTTCCATTATCGGTATCTTTTCCGTGCGCACCAAAGAGAATGCAAAGATGAAGGACTTGCTGAACTCGCTGGCTCTCGGTACCAATCTCAGTTCTGTACTGATAGTCGTTGCGACTTTCTTTATCCTTTGGCTGCTGAAGCTGGACAACTGGCTGTGGATTTCCTGTTCCGTGATAGTGGGCCTGATAGTGGGTATCATCATCGGGCGTTCTACGGAGTACTATACTTCCCAATCCTACCGTCCTACCCAAAAGCTGAGTGAAAGTGGGAAGACCGGTCCGGCAACCGTCATTATTTCCGGCATCGGCTTGGGAATGCTCTCCACGGCCATTCCGGTGATTGCTGTGGTGGTGGGCATCATTGCTTCCTACCTCTTTGCTTCCGGTTTCGACTTTTCCAATGTAGGTTGGGGCTTTATGGTATCGGTATTGCGGCGGTAGGAATGCTTTCCACATTGGGCATCACGCTTGCCACAGATGCTTACGGACCGATAGCCGACAACGCGGGTGGCAATGCGGAGATGTCCGGTCTGGGTGAGGAGGTGCGCAAGCGTACCGATGCGCTCGACTCCTTGGGCAACACTACAGCCGCTACGGGCAAAGGCTTTGCCATCGGTTCCGCCGCTTTGACGGGATTGGCTTTGCTTGCATCATACGTCGAGGAAATCCGTATCGGGCTGACCCGCCTCGGGACAACCGAACTGTCGCTTCCTCATGGCGATGCCGTGTCTCTTCAAAATGCCACTTTCTTTGACTTTATGCACCACTATGACGTGACGCTGATGAATCCGAAGGTTCTTTCCGGCATGTTCCTGGGTTCGATGATGGCATTTCTTTTCTGTGGATTGACGATGAATGCGGTAGGGCGTGCAGCGGCCCATATGGTAGACGAAGTGCGCCGCCAGTTCCGCGAAATCAAGGGAATCCTTACGGGAGAGACGGAACCTGATTATGAGCGTTGTGTGGCAATCTCGACGAAAGGGGCGCAACGCGAGATGGTGATTCCGTCACTGATAGCTATCATTGCTCCGATTGCGACGGGACTTATTTTCGGTGTTCCCGGTGTGCTCGGCCTGCTGATTGGCGGATTGAGCAGTGGTTTCGTGCTTGCCATCTTCATGCAAATGCCGGTGGTGCATGGGATAATGCCAAAAAGTATGTGGAAGAAGGCAACTTTGGCGGCAAAGGCAGTGAAGTCCACAAGGCTACAGTCGTGGGTGACACCGTAGGAGACCCGTTCAAGGACACATCCGGTCCGAGCTTGAATATCCTAATCAAGCTGATGAGCATGGTAGCCATTGTGATGGCAGGGCTTACGGTTGCGTGGAGTCTGTTCTAGAAAGAGTTTTTCCCCGTATCCCACCAAAGGCGGTGGCGCCGTTATCTGCGCCACCCAGTTTTTCCGTGAGGGTGGCGTATTGTGCCGGGTCGGCAGTGGCGGCGTCCGTCGAGAACGGAAGGCGGCGGATCATGATATCCGTATCAATCACTTTTCCGGTGTTGTTTTGGACCTTGAAAAGTTTGGGGTATCCGGTACGGCGTTGCTCAGCCCATGCCTCATAACTTTCGGGCCAGCATGCCAGCCACTTCTGGGTAATAATCTTTTCGAGTTTCGTCTCTATGTCTGCATCTTCTTCCCATTTGGGGGATATGGTAATCAAGCTTTCATGTCCTTGCCTACCTTACCGCCCGAGACTACATCTTTATAATCGGCAGGGGTTTTGTCGCTTTCCAGATATTCGGAGGCACCAGCACAGTCCCACTGTGTAAATGAAGTACTTACCCCGTATTCATAGCATGTGCGGGGATTCTCTTTGGTATAGCCGCGGAGGGCTGCTTCGGCCCTGAGCAGCCAGACTTCCGCCGCACTCATCAATACGGCTCCGGTCTTTTCGCCGATGGTACTTGTGTTGAGGGAAGAGCAAAAACTGTAAATGTTGGCGTCACCGTCTTTCATGGGTAAGCGATGGGAATGCCTAACAACTGTTTTTGATAACCTTCGAGAAGGGCGGTGTTATACCATTTCTTGCCACGCGGGTCCTCATAACCGTTGACAATGGATTCCATCGAGGCATTCATGTAGACTTCACCCCAACCGGCAACGGCACACAAAGGATTGATATAGTTCTTGCCCATTACAGCGATGGTTTCCCTTGCACCTTCCAGTACACCTTGATTGTCATTCAGTGCTTTGGTTGCTTGGTCTTTGGCAAGTGTTGCATCTACATTGGAGATGCGCATGGCAAGGCGCAAACGTAGTGAGTTGGCAAACTTTAACCACTCCTTCAAGGTCTTGCCGTTGGTCAGCATATCATACTCTTTGAATTTGTTGTTGTCACCGCCCTCGTCCAGGTATTCCCTTATCAATTGCTGCCCTTCGTCCAGGTCTGCAAAGAAGCGTGTATAGGCTTCTTGCTGTCCGTAAACCCGGGGTGTCTCACCCAGTTGATGGTAGACCAGCGGACCGTATGTATCGGCAATGCGGTGCATCAGTTCCACTTTCAAAATTTCGGTAATGCCGAGGTAGCCTTTCAAGTTGTCATTGCCATAAAAGTTCTTTTCTGCCTTCTGCACCTCCGTGTAGACATATCCGTAAGTACATTGCCATGCGGCATTGGTCCAGCCTGAGTTCAGGTTGTAGCAGGCGTTGGATTTCATGAATTTAGGAATAGGGTCCATGAAGTAGCCGGAGAACATGTCATGGTTCAGGGATTGTGTCATCTGCCATACCCAATTTAAGCCTACAGAACCTATATTGAAGTAGATGCCCGACTGTATGGGTTCGAATGGAGCAGTTAGGTTCTGGAAATCTATTTCCTTTTTGTCGTCCGAGAAACCTCCCTTGATTTCGTTGTCGTTCTCAAAACCGCCGGTGCAAGCTGCAAGCAGCAATATGCTATGGCAGAAAAGGAATATGATGCACTTGTTTTTCATAAGGTATTCATTTTAAAAGGTTAATCTTAGGTTAAAGCCGATATTCCGGGTAGTAGCATGCCAAACACGTCTACTCCTTGATTGTTGTTGCCTACGGACATTACTGCATCGGGGTCGAACGGTGCTTCCTTCTTTAAGAAACACAAGTTGCGCGCTGCCAATGATACGTCGATTCCCTTTATGAATCTACTGTTTTCCAGTATCGTTTTCGGGAAAGAATAGCTCAGTGATACTTCACGGAGTCTGATGCAGGTTGCGTCGTACATATAATATTCGGAGATGGCATTTCTGCCGCCTACTGCGCTGTAAAATGCTCTCGGGTCGTTGAACTTCTGTCCCTGGTATTCTACATATCCCCGGGTGCGGGCATCTTCGGTGACTTTGGTCACGCCGTTGGCATCCAACTCAGACTGTGTCAGTGACATGACTTCGCCGCCAAAGCGGAAATCTATCAGGAAATAGAGCTCCAGGTTCTTGTAGGTAAGTGTGTTGCTACATCCCATGGTGAAGTCAGGATTGGCATTCCCAAGCAAATCCTTGTTTCCGGTATTTCCTAAAGGCCTTTTGCTGGTTTCATCAACCATGATGCTGCCATCCTCGTTACGGCGGAAAGCATTTCCATAAATATCCCCCAGGCTGCCTCCTTCTTTGACACGCATCTGATAGCCTGCGTTGAAACCTTCTTCGTAGTAGGAAAATTCCGGATAGTCAGGATGCAGGGTCACTACTTTGTTCTTGTTGGCGGACATGTTGATGAGACTCTTCCACGAAAAGTTTCTGTATAGTAGCGGAGTGGCGTCTACCGTCAGTTCAAAACCCTGGTTACGTATTTTTCCGGCATTGACATACCGGTATTTATAGGTGGAGCCCGTAGGATTGTCCATTCTCAACAACTGGTTCTTGGTATTGGTCTGATACCAAGTGAAGTCTATTCCGAAGCGGTGATGGAAGAAGCGCCATTCTGTACCGAATTCGATGGAGCTGCTGATTTCCGGTTTCAGGTCACCGCGCTGTTCTACGGTATTTACATTGATACTGCCGCCTACCATGATGATGTCTACCGGATTGGTGATTCCTATCGGGAGGTCATTACCGACTTCCGCCCATGAAGCGCGCACTTTTGCAAAACTTATCCATTTGGGCAGGGAGCAGGTTTTGTTAAGAATCCAGGTAGCTCCTATGGAGGGATAGAAGAATCCGGTATTCTTGCTGTCTGTGTGGGCTAATGTGGATGACCAGTCGTTACGTGCGGTAATGTCCAAGTATAGTAGTCCTTTCCAGCCCCACTGCATGGTGGCAAATACTGATTGGAGCGTGCGTTTGCTGTCGATGCTCTGATTTACGGCTGCTTTGGAGTCCATCACTACATTGGGGACGGTAAATACATTCGGTTTGTAGAGGGAAGCAAGCCTTGAGTCTATCGTCAGTGAATTGACTTTACTCATGTTGATGCTGGCTCCCAGTGCCGTATTGAGGGAAAAGTCATCAAATTCCTTGTTGAACAAGACCATTGCGTCACCGTAGACTTGGATTTCCTGGCTGTCCGACCAGATGTAACGTCCGTTTTCCTTGTCCTCGTATTTGCCGGCGATGTTGG
>ENA-OQEB01000421-OQEB01000421.1-human-gut-metagenome-genome-assembly--contig:-NODE-421-length-17840-cov-2.323322_pt1 | contig 17840 bp, 16 predicted proteins | sample MGYA00242787_ERZ504619 | MGnify/ENA primary metagenome ERZ504619 (study PRJEB26092, sample SAMD00036317) | human gut metagenome | host: Homo sapiens | study: EMG produced TPA metagenomics assembly of... | reverse complement strand
CATTACCAAAGAGAAAGCGCCAATACGAGCCGGCCAAAGAATATACGAGTCGCTGGTCGTCTTGGAACCACGTTCCACGATCCCTTGATGGATCGGTCCCAGCTTATACATATGATTACTCTGGTTGGAGCCACTTCCCGCATTCAAAAACGAATACATTCCCGCTATCAGCAAACTACTCTTATGCATAGACACTGTAAACGGACCGGCGAAAATAGCGCAAGCCTCCCCATTCTCGAAAGCGCAGTTGCTGAACAACAAGGAATCATGGGCCGAGAAGTTATGCGTCACTTGGCAAGCCTGTCCGATAAAGCAACGGATAATCTTAGCGGCATCCGCGATCTTGGCTCCCGAAGAGACAATGAAATCTTGCGCGATCACGCTATCCCCGATAAATACCGGGGCCTCCTTCTTACTATTTACGGAACCATTTTCCAGACGTGCGCTATTCTCTATGGTCGCGTAATCACCAATCTTCACGTTACGGATCGTACCGGTATTGACAATCTTGACCTTATCGCCAACCGTTCCCTCCGTAGAGGCAATACCCTCCGTATAAGCGGTAATCATATCCCGCAAGCGTTCGATCAAGGCCGGACGATGACGGTACAATGCTATAATATAAGCCAATGAAGCCGACAGGCCATCGTAAATCGGAACCTCACGCCCGCCGGTCTCATTCAAGACCGACACCTCGACATTATTCCCGAACGTAGCCTTGCCTTCCACCAACATAACATTTATATTCTGGATAAAGCAGTCATCACCGATCCGGTAATTAGCGATATAATTCTGTACGTTCTCAATCAACACGTTATCCCCCAACGTGCAATTATGTAGGGTAACATGACGAAGCCCGCTATGCTTTACCAATCCTCCCGGCAGGGTAAAAATCTTACGAAAGGCTCCTAACTTAACCACTCCTGAAAAACGTACGTGGTTCACATATTCAATATCAAACACTTCTGGAACCCAAACTTGATTCCAATCATCGGCCCGGCAAGCCTGAGATCGCAAGGTGGCGATCTCATCCGGCCGCAAATTTCTCAAATGATTCATTGGTACTAATTTTGTAAGACTCTATCTTCATCATATTGCTGAAAGAGGAAGTCATTGTAGGGGAAACGGGTGATATGGATTTGTTTGACCCGTTCATACAACATCTCTTTCAACGCCTCTATATTCGTACGTTCCTTGGCGGAGATAAAGATGCAATTATCTTGCAATTTTCCCATCCACGTACGTTTCAGTTCATCCAGATCGATATTCTCACGACCACGAGGGGTCAAATCATCTTCCTCTTTCGGGACAAAGGTAAATGCGTCCACCTTATTGAAAACCATGATCATCGGTTTCTCGGTCTTATCGATCTCCGCCAACGTACGGTTCACGACCTCTATTTGCTCCTCAAAAGTCGGGTGTGAGATATCCACGATATGTACCAGCAAATCCGCCTCCCGTACCTCATCCAAGGTAGATTTAAAAGATTCCACCAGCTCGGTCGGTAACTTGCGGATAAATCCGACCGTATCAGACAGCAAGAACGGCAAGTTCTCGATAATGACCTTGCGTACGGTCGTATCTAACGTAGCGAACAACTTATTCTCGGCAAAGACCTCACTCTTGCTCAATAAGTTCATCAAGGTAGATTTACCTACGTTCGTATATCCGACTAACGCTACACGTACCATCTTACCCCGGTTTTTCCGTTGTACGCTTTTTTGCTTGTCAATATCCACCAGCTCTTTCTTCAATCGTGCGATCTTATCCAAGATAATACGTTTATCAGTCTCCAACTGTGTCTCACCCGGACCACGCATACCTACGCCGCCTCGCTGACGCTCCAAGTGTGTCCACAGACGAGTCAAGCGGGGTAACATATATTTATATTGTGCAAGCTCCACCTGTGTCTTCGCATGGGCGGTCTGTGCACGGCTAGCGAAGATATCCAAGATCAAGCTCGTACGATCCAAGATTTTCACCTGCAATTCTTTCTCAATATTACGGAGTTGCTTCGGACTCAGCTCATCATCAAAGATCACCAAGCCGATCTCATTCTCTACCACATACTCCTTAATTTCCTGCAATTTACCGGTCCCGACAAAAGTGACGGAATTCGGGTAATCCATTTTCTGGGTAAAACGCTTTACCGCATCCACCCCTGCCGTATCGGCCAAGAAAGCCAATTCGTCCAGATATTCCTTAACCTTTTGCTCATTTTGCTCGGGGGTAACCAAACCCACCAAAACGGCCTTTTCGGTCTGTGCCTCAGATATGATAAATTCTTTCATGCCACAAAGATATATTATTTCAATTATTTACGTATATTTGCGAACATATTTACAAATATAAATCAACTTAGCTATGAAAAAGAGAATTTGGCATCTATCCAGATGCGTTGTCGTTTGTACGGCATTCCTATTCGTACAACAATTTATCCAGTCACAAGTTTCAAATCCATCTACATGGGAAAGTTTTGTGCAAAGTAACGCAAATATATCTATCCGGGATACGTTTCGGATGCAGACATTTGAGGGACTTGCTTCTGATAATTGGGATTATGCCATTACAGGTGAAGCCCTTATTGAAGATATCTCCGGCGTGAAAGATATTCCTAACAGCCACGGAAACTACGGGTTACGAATGCCAATGAATACGCAAGTGGCTTTCGAGCATTTCACGTTAACAAATCATCAAGATATAAAAATCAGTATACGGAAAGGGGGCATCCTTCTAGTAGAAGGAGAAGGCATGAGAGCCAGAACCTATCGAAAAGGGGAAACAAGTTATCCCTCCTTAGTTCCAACCATAGGAGAGAGTGGCATCAATCCTTTCAAAACCACAGATATAAAAAACAATCCTCCGGGCTTAGATCTTATCGTCCCCACACCGGCCGCCAATACCAAAAACGGCTATTATTATGTAGACAGCGTTTACGCACACGGCATGATTCCTACCTATTCCCTATTTACCGGAAACAGCGATTGGAACCATGAGGATCGCTGGAGCCACCTACCCGCCTACCGTCACCGCAACGCCTTGATTAACGGCAATATCTCCATAAATACAAATATCAGCTGTAAAGATATCTTTATTGGCAATGGAAATATCCATATTTTACCAACCGGAAATCTATCCGCAAATAACCTTACCATCTATCCTAATGATGGTATCTTGGCGTCTTCCTCCACCTTGCGATCGTCTGGAACTATTAACATCTCCGGCAAAATAACAATCGAGAAGACCTTCGCTCAAAAAGGCAAATGGTATTTTATCTCCTTCCCCTTCGATGTATTCGCTTCCGGCATAGACCCGGATTTCCAACTGGGTGATGACAAAAGCGATACAAACGGTAACTACTTTTACGTACAAACCTATAACGGAGAAAAGCGAGCCAACTCACAAAGCCCTTCCAACAACTGGGAAGTCATACCACAAACAATAATCAATACATCCCAGCCATCTTCAAGAAGAACAAGGGGTACCTGATCGCTATTGACGCTTCCGCCGATCGTCAGAACCTTCGTTTCTCCTCGAAAGCAAAAGATATCCCTATAGATTTCGGAAAAAACGGTCAAGCCTCTATTCCGGTAAGCATTAACAACCAAAGCCAGAACCAGAATCACAACGGCTGGTATCTATGCGGTAATCCTCTGCCGGCTCCTTTATCTCTTAGTCAAATAGAATCAAACTCGGCCTTAGACGGATACATTTATATATATGACGGCTCCACCTACCAACCCTACGTGATCGGTAGCGATTTCGCCATCCCTCCATTCTCCGCTTTCTTTGTCAAAGCGAATAATAGTACCAGCCTATCTGTATATAATACATCCGAACCAGCCAATTATAAATTATTATCAACGAATGCACCCATATCTTTCCCAACATCGGAACCTCAAGCCCGACAAGATCCTCCTGTTTCCAATCAAGCCTTTTCATTTCCGGAATTAAGCTATCAGCTAGAGAACAAAACTTTATTCATTAATAATCTTCCATCCCCCGGTAAAGTCAAACTACTTACTCCGGCAGGCATATTGGTATTTACGCAAGCGGTACAGGCAGGGAACCCTATCCTCCCGATTCCCCTCCCACAAGGTTTATATATCTTAATTATTCAAACAGAACATTATCGGGCACAGTACAAATGCGTTTTAACCTCCTAAAGCCCGAAACAATCTTATATCTTTGCCCTGTTTTAAGAATAAAACGAATATGAAGAAGATCAACATCACAACAATTGCCTTACTTGTCTACTTAATCGTAATGAGTATCATCGGCTGGCCGGGAAACAATTCGGGGAATAATTATACCGAATATTTCTTGATGATCGGCGCTACGCTCGTCATCATCATCCTTCTACGCTATCTGCAAGTCAAACGTCTGAGAATGCGAGATAAGTGGAATAAAGACGAAGATCCTGCCAAGCAATAAAAACACAGCCTGTTTTTCTTCACAGAAGAACAGGCTGAATGAACTTTATTTTATTACACTAGTATTAATATTACTGCTTTTTCGCCCTCACAGGCTACTTGAATGTCTCGTAAAGACTACGCACAGTATAAATTATTCGATTATAAATAAGTACAATCTTAACAGGACACACACACCACTTGTTTCGCTTACTTTCTTAAAATGAGTTACTTTCATAAATTCTTACATTTTATTCACTAGTACTAAAAACGTCATTAACCAATACGCAAAAGACAACCGACATCATTTTTGTAATCGTAGCCTAATCGTCATATCACTGAAAGGCAATACAATCGTGAACACATTTTTAATAACATAGACATATCATCGTAATACAATCACACGTCCTTTGCGTTCTGAAAAAATAGATTAATTCTAATATATTTTAAGGACAAAAGGATGGACAACAGAAATTACTTTACGATGCGATTCCCGCTCTTTTGCTAGGCGTAGCATACTTACAGCCAATCAATGCGGCACCAGCGGAGGATCTGCCAAACGTTACTGGACGAATGACGATCACCCAACAGACATTCACGGTAAGTGGCGTAGTCACCGATACGAACGGAGAACCAATTATCGGGGCTAACGTGATTGAGAAAGGGACTACGAATGGAGCCGTAACCGATTTTGACGGCAAATTTTCTCTCTCGCTGCAAAACAAGCAAAGCATATTGGTCGTTACTTATATCGGTTATAACACCAAGGAGATTCCAGCCGGGAATGGTTCTCCCCTCACGATCCAATTGCAGGATGACACCCAGAACCTAGACGAGGTTATCGTGGTAGGTTATAGTGTACAGAAGAAAAAAGACCTTACCGGTGCTGTTTCCGTACTGGAGGTAGGCGACCTGAAAGATACCCCGGTATCCAGTGTAGATCAAATGATGCAAGGTAAATTGTCCGGCGTAAACGTAATCCCGGATAATATGCCCGGCGGAGGCGTAGCGGTACGTGTACGCGGTTTCAGCACGATCCGTAACAATGATCCGCTTTATATCATCGATGGCGTACCAGTAGAGGGCGGCATCAATTTTCTCAACCCGAATGATATCGAAAGTATGCAGGTATTGAAAGATGCTTCTTCCGCTTCCATCTATGGCGCACGTGCGGCAAACGGCGTGGTTATCATCAGTACAAAAAAAGGGAAGGAAGGTACTTTCCGGGTAAACCTAGACGCTTACGTGGGAGTACAAACCTCGGCAAAACAGATGCGTATGCTAAACGCCCAAGAATATGGCGACTTATTATGGCAGGCACAGCGTAACGACGGGAAATCACCAGTAAGCGACGTGTATGGCTCCGGCGAGACCGCCGTAATTCCGGAATTCCTTGACGCAGATCACCGTCTTCCCTCGGGAGACGTGGATTGGGTTGACGAGATCATGCAAAAAGCCATGGTCCAGTCCTATAACCTCTCTCTGGCGAAAGCAGATAAAGTTAGCAGCCACTTGTTCTCCCTAGGCTATTTCAACCAAGACGGTCTTATGAAATATACTGGTTTCGAACGTATATCCGGACGTTTCAACAATGAGTTCAAGCTCTTCAACGATCGTTTGAAAATCGGTGAGAACGCCACATTATCACATGCGTGGGGAACCTCGGTCACCAATAACGCCGCACTGGGAGGTATGTTATACAACGCCTATAAGACCGTATCCATTACCCCTGTTTACGATCTGGACGGGAATTTCGGCAGCAACCCGATCGCCGACATCTCCAACCCGTTAGGCGAATTATACCGTAATAAGGATAATAAAGATCGTACCACCCGCCTATTCGGTAATCTATTCGCCGAACTGAATATCCTAGAGGGATTTTATTTCAAGACCAACTTCGGAGCGGATTACAAAAACCTGTATAAACGAAGCTTCAAGGCCAAATACAACGAATTGAACACCCAGCAGCCCTTGAGTACGTTGAGCACGCAAAACCGTTGGAACTTCAATTGGGTATTCACGAACACGTTAAACTATTTACGGACATTCGATAAACATACGATCGGAGCCTTATTAGGTATCGAGACAAACCGTTATCAAGAGGAATACTTCTCCGCCTCCCGTGAAGGCTTTGCCTCGGATGACGATAACTTCCATTTCCTCGATGCGGGCGATAGCGGCTCCCAGAAGAACGCAGGTTCTGCCTTTACTTCCAAGATGATGTCTTATTTCGGTAAAATTGATTATAATTTCGACAACCGCTACTTATTCGCAGCCACGTTCCGACGTGACGGATCTTCTAAACTTGGTAACAATAAATGGGGTAATTTCCCGGCTGTCTCCGCAGGCTGGCGTATCAGTAGCGAACCGTTTTATAATATTCCGGCTATCAGCAACATGAAAGTCCGCATAGGTTGGGGACAAAACGGCAACTCTGATATCCCGGCTTATTCCACGATCGATTCTTACATGAGTAATCCGAACCACTCCAACTATCCGATCGACGGTAGCCAAAGTTCCGTGACAACCGGATACACCCAAACCCGTTACGGTAACGCAAACTTGAAATGGGAGACCACCACGCAAACTAATGTCGGGCTGGATCTAGCTTCCTAGATAACAGCCTAACCGTTGTGCTGGATTGGTTTAACAAAGATACCAAGGACTTATTATGGGAGCGTCCCTTGATCGGTACCGTGGGGGGTACAAACCAAACGGTATGGGACAATGTCGGGAAAATGCGTAACCGGGGTTTCGAAGCTGAGGTCAGCTACAATAAGAGCATCAATAAAGATTTCGGGTTCAATGTCGCCTTCAATATGTCCGCTATCAAGAACAAGATGACGGAATTAGACGGTGATGTCTCCTATATCGGACTGCCTACCAGTGTGATTCACTCCCTCAACTTCGATCAAGAGGTTTCTCGTTCCGCCATCGGTCAACCAATCGGCTCTTTCTACGCTTATAAAGAAGACGGTTTATTCCAGAGCGAGGCGGAGATCAAATCATATACCAATAATAAAGGCGAACTACTCCAACCTAACGCAAAACCGGGTGATATCAAGTTCGTAGACGTAAACGGAGATGGCGTAATAGACGGTAACGACCGTGACTATATCGGTAACCCGCTCCCCGATGTCACAGCAGGCCTTACATTAGGAGTCAACTTCCATAATTTTGACCTCAGTCTATTCTTTCAGGGAATGTTCGGAAACGATGTATACGACTTGACCCGTTATGTGGGTGATTTCTACAATCAATCGCAATACAACAAAAACAGCCGTGTCGTTAATGCATGGACACCAACCAACACGAATACGGACATACCCCGTGTCACCATGGACGATCCGAACAATAACATCCGGCCCTCGTCTTACTATGTGCAAGACGCTTCTTTCGTTCGCTTAAAGAACATGAAAATCGGTTATTCCGTACCTCAGTCCATCCTATCCAAGATTAAGTTCAATAGCTTGTATATCTATGCGCAAGCAACCAACTTATTCACGATCACAGGATACGACGGTATCGATCCGGAAGTGGGATTGCAAAGTTACTCCAGTGACTACCGTAACCTAGATATGGGTGTGGACCGCGGCATCTATCCGTTATCCCGCACCTTCACCTTTGGAGTAAACGTAAGTTTTAATCATCAAACAACAACAAACTAGAATATGAAGAAAATGATTATAGCGGCCTGTGCCGTATTCGCATTGACATCATGCAGCGATTTTCTGGAAGAGACACTTGTAGGCGAACTGACTCCCGAACAAGCACAAGATTCCAATAACATCGAGGGATTGATTATCTCCGCCTATTCCATCCTAGACGGCCAGATGGACGATGCCAGCTCCGGCTTGAATTCAGGATGCTCCAACTGGCAATTTGGCGATGTGATCTCAGACGATACCTACAAAGGCGGAGGTGGTACGGGAGACCAGAACCCGGTTCACTTGATGGAAATCTTCCATATCGACCCGACTATCCAAGATTACAATCGGAAATGGCTAGCCTTATACGAGGGCGTGAACCGCTGTAACCAAGCGATCCGTATCCTCAAAGGCAGCGATTATGATAAAAAGGAGACCCGTATCGCCGAGATGCGTTTCCTGCGTGCCCATTTCTATTTCAACTTAAAGATCATCTATAACCAGATCCCATATTTCGACGAGAGTGTCAGCGATCCTTCCGCGTTCGCCTCTATCTCGAATAAGGAGTATACATCCGATCAATTATGGGAGAAGATACTGAATGATTTTAAGGCCGCCTACGAAGGTCTCCCGGATTCCCAGCCGGATGTGGCACGTCCATGTAAGATGACGGCCCGGGCTTATATGGCTAAAGTTTACTTGTTCCAAGGCAAATGGCAGGAATGCGCTACAGCGACGGATGAGGTGATCAATTCCGGCAAATACCAGCTACTCCCCGACTTCCGGAATATCTTCTTGCCGGAAAATGACAACTGCCCTGAAATTTTATTTTCAGTCCAAGCCTCTATCAACGATGGCTCCCCGAACAACTACAACGGAAATCCGGGCGACCGTTTGTTACCTCCGGGAGGCCTTATCCCAACTATGGTTTCCTTCGTCCTTCCCAAAACCTAGTAAACGCTTATAAGACCGACTCCAACGGCTTGCCTTTGGAAGACGGCATAGACGTTTCGGAAAATGATTATGTAGACACCCGCCTAGACCACACGGTAGCCCGCCCCGGAATCATGTTCCTAGATGTCCAACTCTATGACTGGACTCCTCGTGAGGCTACGGTTTACGGTCCGTATAGCCCTAAAAAACGTATTGTCTCCAAGAACTCAAGTTACTATTTGGCTATCTGGCCATACGTAAACGCATTGAATGTTTATATTATTCGATATGCGGACGTGTTATTGTGGCGTGCCGAAGCTGCTATCGAACTAGGCGATTTGACTACCGGATTGAAATACATCAACCAAGTTCGCGAGCGTGCCATGAACAGCCAGACCGTAAAAACCGCTGACGGGACATCGGATGCCGCCAAATACCGGATCGGATTATATCCGTCATTTTCCGACAAAGAGGAGGCGATCCGAGCCTTACGTACCGAACGACGTCTGGAATTCGCCTTAGAAGGTGAACGTTTCTTTGATCTAGTCCGTTGGGGAATCGCCTCAGACGTGATGAACACTTATTTCGAGCATGAGAAGACATTCCGCTCTCATCTCCAAAATGCCCGTTTCATCAAAGGGACCCACGAATACGGCCCGATACCGCAAGCGGTTATAGACCTTGCGAAAAATGGAATCATCGAGCAAAACCCAGGATATTAATGGAAATGCTCCCATTCCTCTTAAAAGAAATAGCTCCTATCCGAATATTCGGGCAGGAGCTATTTACATTTGTCTTTTTATATCGTCTCCTTATAACTTATCCCTTAAAAACCTTCCGGTATAGGATGCCTCGCAAGCCGCGATCTCCTCCGGTGTACCGGCACAAACCAACTGCCCGCCGGCCTTTCCGCCTTCCGGTCCTAAATCGATCACATAATCCGCACATTTGATCACATCCATATTATGCTCGATAATTACCACGGAGTGACCTTTCTCGATCAAGGCATTGAAAGCTTTCAACAAAGTCTTGATATCATGAAAATGTAAACCGGTCGTAGGCTCGTCGAAAACGAACAAGGTAGGTTGCTGCTTCTCTTGGCCTAAGTAATAAGCCAGTTTCACACGTTGGTTCTCACCACCGGATAAAGTGGAGGAAGTCTGTCCCAGCTTGATATAGCCCAAACCTACGTCTTGCAGCGGTTTCAAGCGTTTCACGATCTTCTTCTCTTGGGAGCCGGAACCTTTCTCGAAGAACTCGATCGCTTGATTCACGGTCATTTCCAACACATCGTATATGTTAGCGCCTTGATACTCTACATCCAATACATCCTGCTTGAAGCGTTTGCCGTGGCAAGCCTCGCATTCCAAGGTGATATCCGCCATAAACTGCATCTCTACCGTGATCTTGCCCTCGCCCTTACATTCCTCGCAGCGACCTCCTTCTTTATTAAAGGAGAAATAGGCGGCGTTATATCCCATCTGTTTCGCTAGGGGCTGCTCGCCGAATAGTTTACGGATCTCATCGTAAGCGCCGATATACGTCACAGGTTCGAGCGAGAACTCTTTCCGATCGAGTTCTGGTCTACAAACTCGATCGCCTGAATCATATTCAAATCACCACTGATACCGGAGCAATCCACGGTCAGGCGGGCGGCATCATCCAAATGACGTTTCACGCCTCGTAGAAGATATCACGAACCAAGGAGCTTTTACCCGAACCGCTCACACCGGTAACCACCGTCATCACGTTCAAAGGAAACTTCACGTCCACACCCTTTAAGTTATTCTTCCGAGCCCCTGTCACTTCTATATAATTATTCCACGGACGCCGATAAGGCGGGATCTCGATCTGATCCTCTCCCGTCAAATAACGTACCGTATGCTATCGGTACATTTCCGGAGGTTATTCACATCGCCTTGATAAACGACCTCGCCCCCCAAACGCCCTGCTTTCGGACCGATATCGATGATATAATCCGCCGCACGGATAATCTCCTCATCATGCTCCACCACGACCACGGTATTCCCCAAGGCTTGCAACTGTCGCAATACCTTGATCAACAAATCCGTATCCCGGGAATGCAGACCGATACTCGGCTCATCCAAAATATACAACGAACCCACCAAGCTACTACCCAACGAGGTAGCCAAATTGATACGTTGGCTCTCTCCTCCGGATAAAGAGGCCGAGAGGCGATCTAAAGCCAGATAACCCAACCCCACATCCAACAGGAATTGCAAGCGATTATTGATTTCCGTGAGCAAACGTTTAGCGATCGCCGCATCCGTCTCGTCCAGTTCCAGTTGATCAAAGAAAGCCTTTGCCTCCGAAACCGGCATCGTCACCAGCTCGGCGATATTCTTACCACCCACTTGCACATACAGCGCTTCCGGCCTCAAGCGGCTCCCCTTACAAACCGGGCAAGTCGTCTTTCCCCGATAGCGGGCTTGCATCACCCTGTATTGTATCTTATAAAGATTCTCTTCCACGAACTTAAAAAAATCGTCGATGCCGTGTAAACCTCTCGCCCCATGCCACAACAAATCTTTCTCTTTCTGTGTCAAGTCGTAATACGGACGGTGGATCGGAAAGTTATATTTCTCGCTCTTCACGATAAAGTCTTTCAGCCATTCCCCCATCACCTCACCTTTCCAGCAAACCACGGCTCCTTGGTAGACAGACAAGCTTTTATCGGGCACCACCAGATTCTCATCGATGCCCAGCACCTTACCGAATCCCTCACAGGTCGGACATGCGCCCAACGGATTATTAAAGCTAAACATCATATCGGTAGGCTCCTCGAATATCATGCCATCCGCCTCGAACTTCTTCGAGAATTCCTTCACGACTACCCCTTCCTCCGTATAAATACGAATCAAACAGGTACCATGGCCCTCAAAGAAAGCGGTCTCGGCCGAATCCGCCAAACGGCTTTTCAAGGTCTTATCGTCCGATACCGTCAGGCGGTCCACCAACAACTCGATCGGGTAAGACAGCAACTCCTCGCTCGCCAGTACCTCCGAGATACGATATACCGTATCATTTACCGACAGACGGGCATATCCTTCTTTCCGCAAGATCTCCAGCTGCTCCTTCATATCCCGGCCTTCCGGCAAGACAACCGGAGCGAATACGGCAAAACGAGTTCCTTCGGGATATCGCATGACCTCCTTGATAATATCGCTCACCTGATGTTTTTTCACCTCGGTGCCGGAAACCGGCGATATCGTCTTTCCGACGCGAGCATATAACAAGCGTAAATACTCATAAATCTCGGTAGATGTACCGACCGTGGAACGCGGATTACGGGTATTCACCTTCTGCTCGATAGCGATAGCCGGCGGTATTCCCTTAATATAGTCGCATTCCGGCTTACTCATCCTCCCCAAGAACTGGCGGGCGTAAGCGGATAAACTCTCTACATACCGACGCTGTCCCTCCGCATAAAGGGTATCGAACGCCAACGATGATTTTCCACTCCCCGACAGCCCGGTTATCACCACCAGCTTGTCCCTCGGAATCTCTACATCTATATTTTTCAAGTTGTTGACACGTGCCCCCTTGATGAAAATCGAATTGCTCTCAGACATATTACCTTTATCTTTTTCTTTAACGCAAAGATAGCCAAAACTAACCGATTCTGCCCTATCTTCATCGAACTAATTCACACAGTTAGACAGGGTGTGCCTCGTCTCTACTGCCAAGTAAATAAAATAACAAGGGTGAAATATTTCATATTTACAGGGAATCTTCTACATTTGTTGAAAATTTCATAGACAAACACAGCAAGGCACCCATGTACATTAAATATTTTCGCTTCTTAGTAGCGATTCTCTTTTGTGCGATAACCTCATGTTCTACGGTTCGCGAGAAGCCTCGTCCGGCTACGAGTACGGGCAAGGAGGCCAAGCGAGAGTTTAGGGGAGCATGGATACAGACCGCTTTTCAAGGCGAATACAAGGATATGACTCCCGCCCGGATGAAAAAAGACTTCATCCGCAAGCTTAATTACCTGCAAGCATGCGGCATCAACGCCATCATCTTTCAGGTGCGCCCCGAGGCGGACGCTTTCTATAAATCCGATATCGAGCCGTGGAGCCGCTTCTTCACCGGAGAGCAAGGCGTAGCCCGGCAGGTGAGTTCGACCCGATGGCCTTCCTGATCCAAGAATGCCATAAACGGAACATGGAGTTTCACGCTTGGTTGAATCCTTACCGGGCGAGCACGGCGGGAAACACCCGTTTCGCCGATTCCCACATCTATCATAAGCATCCCGAATGGTTTGTCACCTATAATAAACAAATCCTTTTCGACCCGGGATTGCCGGAAAGCCGTCAGTTTATCTGCCGGGTAGTGCGTGATATCGTCGGCCGTTACGACGTGGACGCTATCCATATGGACGATTATTTCTATCCCTATCCCGCAGCGGGTATGCCTTTCCCGGATGATAACAGCTTCCGGAAATACGGCTTGCGAAAAGGATACAGCGAGGCGCAAAGGAACGATTGGCGCCGGGAGAACGTGAATACCCTGATCCGGGAATTGAAACGTACCATCCTGCTCACCAAGCTTGGGTACGCTTCGGTATCAGTCCCTTCGGCATCTACCGCAACAAGAAAAGCACCGCAGACGGATCGGGTAGCAATACCAACGGTCTGCAAAACTACGACGACCTCTACGCCGATATCACCTATTGGGTACAGCAAGGTTGGATCGATTATAACATCCCCCAGATCTATTGGGAGATCGGACACCCGGCAGCAGATTACATCACGCTTATCAAATGGTGGGACAAAAACGCCAACGGAGGTCATTTATATATCGGGCAAGACGTGGCCCGCACCATGAAAGCGGACCAATTAACCCGCAAGATGCGTTACGAGCGTGCCTTGCCTCACGTGAGCGGCAATTGTTTCTGGCCCGCCAATGAGATTCTATGGAACAACAAGGGCGTAGCCGACAGCCTGAAACGGAACTACCACCGTTACCCGGCCCTTATCCCGGCCTATACCCATATGCATAACCGTCCGCCAAAAGACGTAAGCAAGCTAAAGACCGAATGGACACCTAAAGGCTTCTTGTTACATTGGCAAGCGGAGCAAAGCCCCACGAATCCGGAGCTAGCCTCCTATTTCGTGGTCTATCGCTTTAACGACAAGGAGCCGATAGACACGAGCGATCCCTCGAAGATCGTGGCTATCACCCGGGAAACCGGCTACTTGATGCCTTACGAGAAAGGTAAGGTAAAATATCGCTATGTAGTGACCGCCGTAGATCGCTTTCACAACGAGAGCGAGGGCAAGACAAAGAAAGTAAAATTATAAAGACACCAATTATGTTAACCGACCATCGCTGCACCAAATATACCGACTGTTCCTCTTGTAGTTTCTACCAGAGGGACATATTCAAGTATCGTCTTTATCCGAAAGGGTACGTGATCCCTCAGACAAGATGCATGCAGAACATGGTCTTTTTCCTAGTCAAGGGAGAGATCTGGCTGAACAGCGAGGAGCACCCGGACACCACGTTCCGGGGCGGACAGTTCGTATTGCAACCGATCGGCTCGAAAGTGGAGTGCAAGGTACTCGACTACACCGAATGTATCATCTATCTCTTCGAGCGTCCGCAAAACATATGCGACAATCGTTTCAACAAAGGCATCTCCATCGTGGAGAACGAACGCCAGCAGCCCATCGTAATGACGATGGTCCCGCCGATACAACTCTTCATCGAGGGCATGAAGCTTTACCTCAACGATGATTTAAGATGCTCCGGACTGATGCAAGCCAAACGCTCGGAGATGGTCTACTTGCTGAACTGCTACTACCCCATCAAGGAGCTAGCCGCCTTTTACGCCCCGATTTACCGGTATAGCCACAGTTTCCAGTATTTCGTGATGCAGAACTACCAGAAGGCGAAAGACGTGGAGACCTTCGCCCAATTGGGAGGCTACAGCGTACCCACCTTCCGCCGTATCTTCAAGGATACGTTTGGAGAGCCCGCTTATCAATGGATGCTGAAACGCAAATGCCAAGACATTCATAACGACCTTATCATGACAGAGCTTTCCATATCCGAGATTTGCTACAAGTATGGCTTTGAATCGCTTTCTAACTTCTCGCACTTCTGCAGGGCTAATTTCGGCCAATCTCCCCGCTCTGTCCGTTCTCTAAAGGATGAAAATACATAATATTCAATGATTTTTTTTAAATCTCTCAACTTTTGCAACTCTTTGGACAAAAATAACAATTCTCCCCTTTAGCATTCCCTATACATTTGCGTCCAGAAGATCAATCATAATTGATTTTCAAAGATAAATAAAATGTATAGGTACAATAAGACAAGTATTATCTTAAAGATCTCTATCGCAGTTTTATTCATTATCGGCATGGTGCTGGAATGTAGTTGCGAGAGATCCGAGGAACCGGAGAAAAGAGGCACGGGCTACATCACTTGCACCCTTCGTTGGGATAGCGTGGTAGCAGGTTCCCCGGTACCGGAGAAACTTCGCTATTGTATCTACGTCGGAGGGCGGGCCGATGATACAGACGGATGGGAACGCCAATGGCATCACCCTGTTCTTACCACCGGATAAATATAATGTATTGGTTTTCAATTACGACGCGAAAAACATAGGTTTTCGTAATATGTCGAAGTTCGAGGAAGCGGAAGCATATATCTCCTCTCTAGAGGATCTGGAGGCATGTCAAGACGAGGTGATCCCGTTATATGTCGCCACGATCCGTTCGGTAGAGGTTGAGGGGGACACGGAGAAGCATAAGGAATTGACCTTGTCGCCGTTTTTCCTATCGAAGGATAGTTCCTTGAATCTAAGCAATGAAAGGAAAGGGATCGCGAACAATATCGACGGGCTAAAGAAAACGAGTATCCGATGAGAGAGAGCCAGTTATTTATCATCTTGATCTCGCTTGTCATGGGATTGGCGGGATGCTCGAAAGAGACTATGATCGGCGAGTATGTAGACCGTTGCGCCGTGCGCCTCGACATAGATTGGGGTCCTTGCGGTATCGACCCGGATGGTATGACCGCGCTCTTTTACCCGGTCGATGGAGGGGAGCCAAGCCGTTTCCTTACCAACACGGTCACGGGTGACGAGGTGCGATTGAGGAAAGGGATCTATAACGTAGTGGTATTTAACCAAGCGGCCGAAGAATACAGTTATCTCACGATCGAGGGTCAAGATCAATACAGCACCCTGCGGATCGTGATGAAGACGACGGATAGCGATTGGTACACGCCCACCGAGGGAGAGCGGCTGATCTACGATCCGGAACCTTTAGCGGTAGCTACATTGGAGGGTTTTGAGGTGACGCAAGAGATGGTACGGGCGAACCTTAAGGAGGGAAAGGAGTTTTCCTTGGCTTGCCGGCCCGAGAAGGTAATCTTCACGACCCATCTGTCCTTAGAGATAAAAGGATTGCACAACATGCGGACTGCGAGGGGATCGATTAAAGGGATGGCGGATACATATTGGATAGCGGATAAGAAAGACCGGGAGTAGCGTAGCGACGCAACTCGTGGACTTCTCGGAAAAGACCTTTCACGAGAACTCAACGACCGATGGTATCTTATCCGGCTCTTACCTGACACTCGGCAGGCCGAACGTCACATCGAAGGCCACGGACGAGATCAGTAATTTGCTTACGCTCTCCATCTTATTGGTCGATAACAAGACGGTCATTACGAAGCAATATGATATAGCTCCACGTGCCGCGATCAATAATGAGACGAAAGAGGTGAAAGTGGTGCTGGGTACCGGAGCCGATCCGGACGAGGAGGAAACTCCCGAGGATATTCCGCTGGAATTGCCAAACGTAAAGCCGGCAACTAATGGCGGCGAAGGGGGATTCGACGCAAGTGTAGACAATTGGGAGATGAGACGAATATCGTAATCCCCGCATAGATATAGAATGATAAATAGTAACAACATAAAACAACATTAAAAGACTAAGCGTTATGAAGACAAATTTATTCATTGCAGCATTAAGCCTAGTAGTATTGGCTGGCTGTTCAAGCGAAGACGAAGTTGGCACATTAGTGGCAAAGAATGACAATGTAATTAATTTCACTACTTATGTAGGGAAACAGACAAAAGCCGCAGTAGAAGGAACTGCCTTGCCTGCCAAGGCTGAATTCGGAGTTTTTGCATATAATACTAAAGAGGCGTTATGGAATGCATCAGCAACCTCTGCCACACCAAACTTTATGTATAATCAGAAAGTAACCTTTGATGGAGCAAATTACACCTATTCTCCTGTTAAATACTGGCCAAATGCTGAAAAAGTTTCATTCATTGGATATTATCCATTCCCTACAGAAACTAATGGAGTGTCTGTAAGTTCTACCTTCACAAACAAATCAACAGGTTTACCTAAAATAGAGTTTACTATACCTTCTTCAGAGAATGGAGTTACAGATCTTTTAGTGTCAACTGTAGCTAATGATAAAAGTAAAGAGACAGTTTCTCTTACCTTTCAACACGTCCTATCTAAAGTCAAATTCTCAGCCCAAACAATTGCAGAGGGAAGTACTGTGACTATCAATACTATCACGTTAACCGGCATCAAGAACGGTGGAACATATGATTGTGCAGCAGGAACATGGACTTCTTCAACTACAGATTTAAATAATACTATTACCGCTGATCAAGCATATTTAATGGTACCTCAATCAATAGAAAATGCAAAGGTAGCTATTACATATACTGTTACAACTACAGATAGTAATCTTAATGAATCTGTCACATTTAATGGCGAAGCAAAAAACATAGCTCTTAAATATGGTTCCGTTACACAGTGGGACAAAAATAAAGTATATAATTACA
>ENA-OQEB01000420-OQEB01000420.1-human-gut-metagenome-genome-assembly--contig:-NODE-420-length-17846-cov-1.832327_pt1 | contig 17846 bp, 21 predicted proteins | sample MGYA00242787_ERZ504619 | MGnify/ENA primary metagenome ERZ504619 (study PRJEB26092, sample SAMD00036317) | human gut metagenome | host: Homo sapiens | study: EMG produced TPA metagenomics assembly of... | reverse complement strand
CTTGCGCAGACACATTGTCCAGAGTGATAAATGTTCCATTTGCTATCGCTGATGCTACAACAACTTACAGAGGCAGGATACGTAAGGTGAAGATGTGGAGAATATCCTATTAAAGCTTATTCAGGCGGCAGATTATGATATCGAGCGTGCAGAGCATGGTATCATTTATATAGATGAGATAGATAAAATTACAAAGAAATCAGAGAATGTCTCAATCACCAGAGATGTGTCAGGCGAGGGTGTACAGCAGGCTCTTTTAAAGATTCTTGAGGGCACAGAGGCATCTGTACCGCCACAGGGCGGAAGAAAGCATCCGCAGCAGGAGCTTATTCCTATTGATACTACTAATATACTTTTTATCTGCGGTGGAGCATTTGATGGTCTGGAAAAAATTATCGACAGCCGTATGGATACATCATCTATAGGCTTCAATTCAGACGTAAAGTCAAAGACAGAGCTCAATGTAGGAGAGGCGTTTAAGCATGCACTTCCACAGGATTTTGTAAAGTTTGGATTGATTCCTGAGTTTATCGGACGTGTACCTATTACCGTTTCTCTCGAGGCACTCGACAGGGATGCACTTATCCGTATACTTAAGGAGCCTAAGAACTCGCTTATCAAGCAGTACACCAAGCTTTTTGAGCTTGACGGAGTAGGTCTTGAGTTCACAGACGATGCAGTAAATGCCATCGCTGACAAGGCACTTGAGAGAAAGACAGGAGCCAGAGGACTTCGTGCCATCATGGAGGCTGTTATGCTTGACCTTATGTATCGTATACCGTCAGACAAGAGCATCAGCAAGTGCGTAATCGACAAGGATACAGTTGAGGAAAACTTAAAGCTAGATGGTGAGTGTGTGCCGGAGGCATATATCGAGGAAAAAGCGGCATCATAAGTACATGGCGGTATTTTACAAAAGATACAGCATCGGATAATATAAATTGCACAGCGGTTTGTTATGCATGGCTGTGTAATAATACAGGAGATATAAGTGGAAGAACAGATTATGAATATGCCTGCAGTAGCGCTGAGAGGGCTTACTATTCTGCCGGGGATGATTGCCCATTTCGACATCAGCAGAGAGCGCTCCCTTCGTGCTGTCGAGGAGGCTATGGAGCAGGATCAAAAGATTTATCTTGTCACACAAAGGAATGTGGACAGTGAGGACCCGACTCAGGAAGACCTCTATCAGATGGGTATTGTTGCTGACATAAAGCAGGTTGTCAGATTACAGAATGATGTTGTGAGAATACTTGTAGATGGAATAAGCCGGGCAGCATTGCTTGGCTTTACCGGTAATGAGAAGTACCTTGAGGCAGAAATCTGTTATTGTGATAGTAATGCAGACAGCCTGCCGGATGATCTCAGGGAAGCCATGCTTCTCGGAGTCAGAGAGGCTTTTCACAGATATGCGGCAGTCGTCGGCAAAATCAGCAAGGAGCTTATCAGACAGATAGATCAGTATGAGGATCTTGAAAAGCTCATTGATTATGTAACCAACAATCTGCCGGTGTCATATGAGCTTAAGCAGCAGGTGCTTGAGGCAGAGGATATCAATGACAGATATCAGGTTATAGTATCATTACTTCTCTCCCAGGTGGAGGTTATTTCCATAAAGAATGAGCTTCAGAAAAAAGTAAAGGTTCGTGTGGACAAGCATCAGAAGGAGTATGTGCTTCGTGAACAGCTTGGTGTGATACGTGAGGAGCTGGGCGAGAATGCTGACTCGGAGGCTGATGAATATGAGAAAAAGCTATCTGAGTTAGATGCGCCTGACTACGTAAAGGAAAAGACGAAAAAAGAGATAAAGCGCTTTAGAAATATGAGCAGCAGCTCATCAGAGAGCACTGTTGAGAGAGGCTATATAGAGACTGTACTTGAGCTTCCGTGGAATAGGATGTCTGTGGACAACAAGGATCTTGACCATGCAGCACAGGTGCTCGATGATGATCACTACGGATTAAAGGATGTTAAGGAGAGAATACTTGAGTTTCTGGCAGTCAGAAATCTGACAAGCAAGGGAGAGAGTCCTATAATTTGTCTTGTAGGTCCTCCGGGAACAGGAAAGACAAGCATAGCCCGTTCAATTGCGTCTGCACTGGAGAAGAAATATGTGCGTATTTCTCTTGGTGGTGTGCGTGATGAGGCAGAAATCCGTGGACACAGAAAGACATATATCGGTGCTATGCCGGGCCGTATAGTAAATGGCTTAAGACAGGCAGGCGTTTCAAATCCTCTCATGCTGTTGGATGAGATAGATAAGGTGTCAAGTGACTACAAGGGTGACACATCAGCCGCTCTTCTCGAGGTGCTTGACAGTGAGCAGAACTGCAGATTCAGGGATCATTACATTGAGATGCCTGTGGATTTGTCGGAGGTGCTTTTTATTGCAACGGCAAATGAGGTTTCAGGCATTCCAAAGCCGCTTCTTGACAGGATGGAGCTTATTGAGGTGTCAAGCTACACTGAAAATGAGAAGTTTCACATAGCAAAGGAACACCTAATTGAGAAGCAAAAGAGCAAAAACGGAATTAAAAAGGAACAGCTTACGATAACAGACTCTGCCCTAAAGGATATCATCAGGCTGTACACCAGAGAGGCCGGAGTCAGAAGCTTGAGAGGACTATCGGCAAGCTGTGCCGCAAGGCTGCCAGGGAAATCTTTAAGGACAGCGAAGCTGCTGTAAAGGTTACAAAGACCAATCTTAAGACATATCTGGGCAATCCGAAGTACAGTCCGGAGAAGAAAAATGATCGCGCAGAGGTTGGAATCGTTAGAGGCCTGGCATGGACCAGTGTGGGCGGTGTCACACTCGAGGTTGAGGTGAATGTGCTGCCGGGCAAGGGTGAGCTCGTGCTCACCGGTAAGCTTGGTGATGTGATGAAGGAGTCGGCACAGGCGGCACTTAGCTATGTGCGCTCAATAAGCGAAGGATATGGCATTGATGCAGAGTTTTACACGAAGCATGATATCCATATACATATCCCGGAGGGCGCAGTGCCAAAGGACGGACCATCTGCGGGTATCACTATGGCGACAGCCATGCTCTCAGCCATTACAGACAGACCTGTCAGGCAGATGTAGCCATGACGGGTGAGATAACACTGCGCGGCAGGGTGCTTCCGATAGGAGGACTCAAGGAAAAGCTACTTGCAGCCAAAGTAATCGGAATAAAAACAGTATGTATTCCAAAGGATAATGAAAAGGACCTGGAGGAGATTTCAAAAGAAATAACAGACGGCATGGAAATCGTGCCGGTGGAGAGATTTTCACAGGTGGAGAAGATAGCATTTGTAAAATAAGAATGAGGAAGAGATTATGGTAATTAAAAGTGTTAATTTAGAGACAGTTTGCGGAATTACAAGCACAATCCCTGACAATGAGTATAATGAAGTGGCATTCGCCGGCAAGTCAAATGTAGGCAAGTCGTCACTGATCAACGCACTCATGAACAGAAAGTCACTTGCCAGGATCTCTTCACAGCCCGGCAAGACACAGACCATCAATTTTTATAACGTCAATGACGCCATGTATCTGGTCGATCTGCCGGGCTATGGCTATGCCAATGCCAATATCGAGATAAAAGCTAAATGGGGACAGATGATAGAAAACTATCTTCACACCTCAAAAAAGCTTCAGGCAGTGTTTCTTTTAATAGATATAAGGCATGAGCCATCGGACAATGATATCATGATGTATGACTGGATGGTAAACCAGGGCTTTGCACCGATTATCATTGCAACCAAATCTGATAAATTGAAAAAAAGCCAGATTGCCGCACACATAAAGACTATCAAGGATGTACTTCATGTGAAGCCGGGCACGGTAGTTATACCGTTTTCGTCCATGTCAAAGGAAGGCAGGGACGAAATCTGGAATCTCATAGATTCACTCGTGTTTGACGAGGAGACGCTTCTTGCCATGAAACAGGAGGAAGAAGCAAAGCGCGAGGCAAAATCAGCTGCAAAAAGAGCCGCTGCATCCCAGCCGCACAAAAAGGAGCGCTGGAAGAAGACCGGAAAGCCGGTTGCCAAAAAGACTAAAGAACGCAGAGATAAGGCCAAGAGCAAAAAAAGCGTTAATAATCATAAAAAGAAATAAAGTCGAAATAGAGTGATAGAAATAAAGCTATAGAAAGAAAGGCGAATATTTAATATATGAAGAATAAATGCAAATTTGTAGGCATTATGTTTTTGTGTATATTGATAGTGTGTACGCTTGCGGTAATGGCATATGAGCACACAGCAGGTATGAAAGGCGCTGCCGGTGGAGTATCAAATTCTTCGGGCAATACAAAAAATACTGACGAAGCTGACGATATACTTACAGTCGTGACATCCTTCTATCCAATGTATATTGCAGCTTTAAATATAGTAGACGGAGTGGAAGGCGTGAGACTTGAAAACTTAAGCGAGCCACAGACCGGTTGTCTGCACGATTTTCAGCTAACACCGGAGGATATGAAGCTTTTATCCACAGCCGATGTTTTGTAATAAACGGAGGCGGTATAGAGTCGTTTATGTCAGATGTGGCAAAAGCGTATCCGAAGCTTGATGTGGTTGAGGCCTGTGAGGATGTGGCACTTCTTTCTGAGGATGATGCAGACAGTGACCACGACCATGATCACGACGCAGACACAGAATCGGACAGTGACCACGACCATGACCACGAAGCAGACGCAGAATCAGATAGCGCGCATGACCATGACCACGGTGATGAGAATGCCCATGCATGGATGAGCGTGCCGCGTTACCGCACCATGTTCAGACAATCGCATCCCGGCTTGCCGAAAAGGATGCAAAGCATGCTGATGAATATTATGCAAATGCAAAAGCATATGATGCAAAGCTTGCAGTGCTTGAAGAAAAGATAAATAGCCTAAAGAGTCTTACGAATGGACAGAATATCATCATATTCCATGAGGCCTATGCGTATGTAGCGGATGATTTTTCCATGAATGCATGCTATCTGTTAGACCTTGACGAGGAGCGCTCAGTCAGCGCAGGTGAGATAAAGCAGGTAATAGGTGCCATAAAGGATGATGGAGTGTCGGTAATACTCGCTGAGGAGCTCTACGGAAAGAGCATGGGAGATACCGTATCGCGTGAGACAGATGTGCATGTGATTTATATCGACCCTCTCAACAGGGGAGAGTACGACAAGGACAGCTATCTTTATGGTATGGAGCACAATATAGAGCTTATCAAAGAGGCATTTACTAAATAAAATTGGAGAAAATATGCGGAAAATAATACAGCCATGTGGCTTTCATTGCATAAAAATAAATAACCTTGGAGTGAGCTTTGGAGAGCAGACAGTGCTTGAGGATGTAAATATGCACATACATTGCGGCTCCTTCAATGTCATAATAGGCCAGAACGGTGCCGGAAAATCTACACTCATAAAGGCGATACTCGGCGAGATACCTCACACCGGTACGATTGAGTTCAAGGATACTAAGGACGGACATATGGCTAAGCTTAAAATCGGCTATGTGCCGCAGTCTGTCAATATCGAGAAAAATACACCGGTCAGCGTGTATGACCTAATAGCAAGCTATCAGTACAATTATCCTGTTTTTCTGCCAAAGAGCAAAAAGATAGAGGCAAAGATAAGGGAGACACTCGAGGTATTTGAGGCTGAGGAGCTCATCGACAAGCAGGTGTGCAACCTCTCGGGAGGACAGCTGCAGAGAGTGCTTCTTTCCATGGCAATCATGGACGAGCCGAACTTGCTGCTGTTGGATGAGCCGGTGTCCGGAATAGACCAAAACGGCATGGAGCTTTTCTATAAGACCATGGATTATTTAAAGACTCACTATGACCTTGCAATCATACTGATATCGCACGATTTGGACTATGTGGCAAAGTACGCAGACCATGTTGTGCTGCTTGATAAGACAGTAGCAAAGCAGGGAACTGTGAAGGAAGTCTTCGAGAGCAAGGAATTTGAGAGAATTTTTTACACAGGAGAGGAATCCTGGGTGAGAGAGGAGGAACACAAATGAATATACCTCCTGGCTTCAATATGATTTTATGAGAAATGCCCTTATCGCTGTGCTCATCATCACACCGCTTTTTGGCATAATGGGAACCATGATTGTAAACAAAAAGATGGCATACTTTTCAGATGCACTCGGACATTCAGCACTTACAGGAATCGCTGTCGGAGTGGTATGCGGCATGGCAGACACCTCGCTTGCATGGTGATATTTGCGATAGTGTTTGCACTTCTTTTAAATAAGATAGGCAGTCTGAACACTGCATCGACAGATACCATTATATCGGTATTTTCATCGTGCTCTGTGGCGATAGGTCTTGCGATACTGTCAAAGGGCGGCAATTTCAGCAAATACTCAAGTATACTGGTGGGCGATGTGCTAAGCATCACAAAGACTGAGATAGTTTATCTAATTGTGATTTTTGTGGTCACTATAGTGTTCTGGGTGCTTTGCTTCAATAAGCTCAACGCCATATGTATACACAGAAGCGTGGCAAAAAGCAAGGGTATCCATGTGCGTCTTCTGGATAATCTGTTTGCGGTGCTTGTAGCACTCATAGTTATGCTATCCATCAAGTGGATAGGCATACTTATCATAAATGCTCTGCTTATATTACCGGCGGCTTCATCAAGGAATATTTCGGAAAATATGCGTGAGTATCATTTCTTTTCAGTGATATTTTCAGTATTTTCCGGTATAGTCGGCCTCGCAGTGTCATACTACACCAATGTGGCAACAGGCCCGATGATAGTGATTATTGCATCGGTAATATATTTTTCGACATTTATATTTGGCAGAAAGCTGAAAAAATAACGGCTAAAGCTATAAGCAACAGATACAAAACAGCCGATACACAATATAAGAGATAAACTGTTTAGCTATATCAGACGCTATACAGGTTGATAATAGTATAGCGGGAAAGGATTCCCGCACGCACATTACCAGGGAGGGATGAGAGATGTTAGATGCTATTTCAAGTGTAGTTTCAGCAGTAGCGGCGCAGAGTGTCACAGCAAAGGACGAGGCGCAGACAAAGAATACTAATACCGCTTCAAAGAAGCAGGATGCAAAGACGGATAAGTCGGATGCAAAGACTGCAGGCTTCAGCGAGGAGGCAGCTGTATATGAGAAATCAGACAGCAAGGATGATTCAAAGGATACTGCAAAGAGCACAGTAAACCAAGAAGATGAGCAAGGCAGACAGAGATGCACTGGTACAGGCACTTAAGGATGATGCCAACGCCAGACAGCAGCAGCTTATCGAGATCGTCAGAAAGTCCATGACAGGACAGGCTACAACCTGGGACAAGTCACAGGGCTTAAAGAGTCTGTTTGAGAATCTGACTGTAGATGCAGATACGATAGCGCAGGCCAAAAAGGACATCGCAGAGGATGGATACTGGGGAGTTGAGAAGACCTCAGACCGTATTCTTGACTTTGCAAAGGCACTGTCGGGAGGCGACAAGGACAAGGCTGATGAGCTTTGAATGCATTCAAGAAAGGCTTTTCACAGGCAACAGGAGCCTGGGGAGACAAGCTGCCATCAATATGTCAGGATACATATGATGCAGTGCTCAAGAAGTTTGATGACTGGAAGAATGGCACAGAGGACACACAGGTACAGGCTAGAAGCCGGATGTGTATGTAAAAGTGTCGTGATGGAACGAATATTATATAAGAAATCTGATTTATGAATTATGAAAAGGGGGCTGCACGCAGCGTGCAGTCACCTTTTTAGTGCTTGTATAATTTTTTGAGAGGTGTATAATAGAAGAATAGTATATAAGTATCATTATTCATGTGGAGGAAATATCATGAAATTAGACATGTCAAAGTGGAAAGCACTTAGCATCAAAAATCGTTTAAAGAAAGGCTTCAGACTGACTACATTTGTAGCATCGGCATCGGGGGTTATCGCGGGTATTCTTATGATTCTTGTATCAATGAGATATTCCAGCGCACTAACCTTTTACGGATTTTCACAGGGAGATATAGGAAAGGTTATGGTAACCTTCTCAGAGACACGAAGCGCTACACGAGCTCTTATCGGTTATACAGCTTCTGACACATTAAGTAAGATGTCTGATACACATGATTCTAAAAAGGAATCATTTCAAAAATACTGGAAAGAGCTGCAAAGCTCTATAAAGACAGATGAGGAGCAGGCTATATATGATGATATAAACAGTAAGCTCGACTCATACTGGAGTCTCGATGATGAAATCGGACAGTTAGGTAGGAATGCTACAGATCCTGAGACACAGAAGGAGGCCGAGGAGAGAGCAGTAGCAGAGCTTGCACCTGCATATGATGATATATATCAGCAGCTTGTTGCCCTTATGGATACAAAGGTAACAGATGGAGATAATTTAAGCAAGAGATTATCATTAGTATCATATGCCGTATTTGGTATTGTTATTGTTATCATTGTCAGTTCATATTTTATCTCGATGAAAATCGGGGACGGAGTTGCAGTTGGTATTTCTAAACCACTCGATGAGTTAAAACAGAGATTACGTACATTTGCACAGGGTGATCTTGAGGCTCCATTCCCGGCAGTTGATTCACAAGATGAAATTGCTGATATGGTAGGGGTTGCGAAAAACATGGCAGCAGACCTTAAGACTATCATATCTGACTCTGACAAGCTTCTTGGAAAGATGGCAGAAGGAGATTATACAGTTTCATCAGACATGGAAGATAAATATACCGGAGATTTTATTGGACTTCTCATGGCAATGCGTCAGATGAAGACACAGATGAATGATGTTATGTCACATATCAATGAGATATCATCACTTGTTACAGCAGGTTCTAACAACCTTGCTCAGGCAGCACAGGAAATAGCAGAAGGTACTATGGATCAGTCAGCAGCCATTGAGGAGCTTCAGGCTACATTTGCAGATATCACAGGCGGTGTTGAGAAAACATCTGAGAAGCTCAATGATACATACAGGATTGCACAGGAGTATGCTGAGGAAGCAGATCACAGCCATACAGAGATGCAGGGCATGGTTGATGTTATCGGACGCATCAATGATACATCTAAGCAGATTGAGAATATCATTTCTGAGATTGAGGATATTGCCAGTCAGACAAACCTTCTTTCACTCAATGCAGCTATCGAGGCAGCGCGTGCAGGTGAGGCGGGTAAAGGATTCGCAGTTGTTGCGGGACAAATCAGAAGTCTTTCAGAGCAGAGTGCCAAGGCTGCGGTTGACACACGTCAGCTTATAGAGAGTGCCATTGCGGTATCTAACGAGGGTAATGAAGCTGCAGAGCGCGTAAGTACTTCTATTGAAAAGGTTATCAATGGTATGAAGGAAGTTGCAGATTCTTCTCAAAAACTCAGCGAGATTGCAGAGGAGCAGGCAAAGGCTATGGAGCAGGCAGAGGCCGGTATTAATCAGATATCAGATGTTGTACAGTCCAACTCAGCAAATGCAGAGGAAACATCAGCAACAAGTGAGGAGCTTTCAGCACAGGCGGAGACAATGAACGAGCTGATTAGCAAATTTATATTGGAAAAGAAATAGAAAAATTGTACATACGAGTTTAGAGAAACTTTTTAAAAAAAGCCCCACAAGCATTATTGATATGCTGTGAGGCTTTTTGTTGTGGTGCGTTAGAGGGTTACTTTTTAAATCTAGTAAACATGTACTATGTGAACATAGTTTTTTGTGCGATACGTGGAAAATCTGAAAAGTAATGAAAATGAACAATTAAATGAGAATATTTAAATTTGCTCTTTTTGGCAGGGTGTGTTATAATCCTTGTATACAAAAAACAGAGGTAATACAATATGGGTAGTAATAACGATATTTCATTAAAAGCATTAGCCAAGATTAATCTGGGGCTCGATGTTGTGAGGCGCAGAGAGGACGGATATCATGAGGTCCGTATGATTATGCAGACCATTCATCTGTATGACAGGCTTGATATCAAAAGGACAAAGGAGCCTGGCATACAGATACAGACCAATCTGTCTTTTCTCCCTGTAAACGAGAACAATCTCATATACAAGGCTGCAAAGCTTCTGATGGATGAGTTTTCTATAACTGACGGTGTATCAGTGAAGCTGGACAAGCGTATTCCTGTTGCAGCAGGGATGGCGGGGGGCAGTACTGATGCGGCGGCTATGCTTATAGGTGTAAACAGGCTTTTTTCACTGGGACTGACAAAGAGAGAGCTTATGGAAAGAGGTGTGCAGATAGGGGCGGATGTACCATACTGTATTATGAGAGGCACGGCGCTGGCCGAGGGCATAGGAGAGGCGCTTAGTCCTCTTCCTCCAATGGTAAAGTGTCCGGTGCTTATTGCAAAGCCGTCCATCTCGGTATCCACAAAATTTGTGTACCAGAATCTGAAGCTTGATGATACGACTATTCATCCGGATATAGACCGCCTGATAGATGATATAAAGGCTAAGAATCTGCATGATATCGCAGCACATATGGGAAATGTCTTAGAGACCGTGACCATACCAAACTATCCGGTGATAGACGAGATAAAGAAGCATATGCTTTCAAATGGCGCGGTAGGAGCCATGATGAGCGGTAGTGGTCCGACGGTTTTTGGTCTGTTTGACGATGAAGATACTGCAAAGAAAGCGTACAAAGCCATGAGAAGCTCACATCTTGCCAGACAGGTGTATCTGACATCTGTATACAATAATCGCAAATAACGTGATATCCGGATAGCACAGCGGGTGCTTTATAGTTACTTTTTTCTTATATGTGAGAATTATAATACAAGAGATAGGAGAAGTTTGATGACTGATAATTTAACTTTAAATATGGATGCATATCTGCCACTGCGTGATGTGGTGTTTAACACACTTCGTGAGGCAATTTTTAAAGGGTGAGCTCAAGCCGGGAGAGAGACTTATGGAGCTGCAGCTTGCGTCAAAGCTTGGAGTCAGCCGTACACCTATACGTGAAGCAATCAGAATGCTTGAGCAGGAGGGGCTTGCAGTCACAATGCCGAGAAAGGCGCAGAGGTTGCCAAGATGACTCTCAAGGATATGAGGATGTGCTTGAGGTGAGAGAGGCTCTTGATGAGCTTGCAGCCAAAATAGCCTGTAAGAAAATCAGTGATGAGCAGCTTGCGAATCTAAAAACCATAAAGGACGAGTTTAAGAGGAGCATGGATTCAGGAGATGTGAAAAAGATAGCTGAGGAGGATGTGAAGTTTCACGATGCTATCTATGAGGCAACAAACAATGCGAAGCTTGTATCTATGATGAACAATATCCGTGAGCAGATGTACCGCTACAGAGTGGAGTATTTGAAGGACCCAAAGAATTATCCGATGCTTGTGAAGGAGCATGATGCCATCTACAGGCGCTTGAGGCAAGAAATATGGAGCTTGTGACTACAGAAATGCATACGCATGTGGCCAATCAGGCGGTTGCTGTGAAGGCTGTGATACAAAAGCAGGATGAAGAGAAGAAATAAAACAGAAATATAACAAGATTATAGCAGACAAAGATAATAAAATACAAAATAATATAACAAAACCAGGGGCTGCCGGTTGCACTGACGTGTGAACGGCGGCCTTTTTTTAGTGGCTTAGTTAGTGGCTTAGATAATAGAAAAAAATAAGTAATCAGGGATATTTGCGGGCTTGTATGGTCATACTATATCAGGGATTTTAAATCTTACGGGATTTATTGGGTATATAGGAGAGTTAAAGATGACCACAAACATAGATGAGAACATAAAAAGCTTCAGGCAGATATATTCTGACTGCTCAGATATCAAGATGCAGGAGATGTATCTGGGGCGTGATGCTTCCATAAAGTGTTTTGTTGCATATATTGAGGTGACATGTGCAGGCTCCGGTATCAATAACAGTGCGTTTGGACGATTTACATCATACCTTGAAGGGATAGACCGGGATCAGGTTAAGGAAGTACTTGACAAAAATCAGGCAGCTCTATCCGAATTTGCGCATCTTCATACGGTTAGAGAGGCAGCCCAGATGATGCTGACAGGAGACGTGATATTTTTTGTGGATGGCTATCCGGATGCTTTAAGCTTCCCGACAAGGGATATCCCACCATGTCAATTCAGGAGATTGATTCGGAAAAGGTCATAAGAGGCTCAAATGAGGGCTTTGCTGATTCCATAAAGATAAATACTGCACTTATCAGGCGCAGGTTAAGGAGCACTCGCTTAAAGTGTAAAGAGGTGAAAAAGGGGCTTCGCGGACACAGCAATGTGGACATATTGTATGTGAGAGACCTCGTAAAACCGGGGCTTGTAGAGGAAGTAGAAAAGAATCTGGACAGCTATGTGATAGACCATGTGGGTGACTCGGGAGTTCTTGAACAGTTTGCTGAGGCAAAATGGTATTCACCGTTCCCACAGCTTCAGACCACAAAGCGGCCGGACGTGGCGGTAAATGCGCTCCTGGAGGGGCGGGTGGTGGTGCTGTGCGATAATTCACCGATAGCAATAATACTGCCAACCACCATGAACAATTTTTAAAACCGCAGATGATTACTATAACAGAACGATAGCGGCAAGCTTTGCCAGATTGATAAGGTACGTGGCAGCCTTTATGTCATTTACATTGCCGGGGCTTTATCTGGCGGTCACAAATTTTCATACACAGATACTGCCGACACCACTCATACTGGCGTTTTATGAAGCAAGACTCGGCTGCCCGTTTCCACAGCTCATAGAGGTGCTCATGATGGAGCTGTCCTTTGAACTGCTTCGCGAAGCCGGCATAAGACTTCCCGGAGCCATGGGAAATACGATAGCATAGTCGGAGGCCTCATAATCGGACAGGCAGCAGTGGATGCAAATTTAGTGAGCCCTATAGTGGTCATCCTGGTTGCATTCACCGCACTCTGCTCGTTTGCCATACCGAGTGAGGAGTTTGCATTTTCATTTAGGATACTCAAATTCGCTGTAATAATTATGTCGGCATGGCTTGGATACTTTGGATTTTTAATAAGTCTGATGGTGATACTTTTGCATCTTGCAAAGCTCAAAAGCTGTGGTTATCCATACATGATGCCATTCGTGGGCAGCGAGCTGACAGGCGGCGAGGATGAAAAGGACAGTATCATACGATTTCCGCTTCGAAGACTTTGGAGGCGGCCTGTATTTGCAAGAGAAAAGGAGTGCAGGAAGCTGAAAGAAAATCGGACAAAATAAGTTGATGAAAATGGTAAAATTGTATTATTGTAATTAAACAATACAAATGATAACATATATATTATGTATGAATTTGCGCGAAAGGGAGAGAGGTTATGGAACAAAAAAGAAAAGAAGAAATAAGAAAAAGTATAATTGCCTGTGACAATGATATAGTTAAACTCAGATCACAGGCTGAAAATCTTGAAGAAATCATAAAAAATCAAAAGTGCACGCAAAAACGTTTTGAGAGTGAATGCGATAAGTATGAAATCAAAAGGCAGAAAAAAAAGATAAAATTAGAGAATATGTCATGTTTAATACAGAATGTTAAGCTAGTTGAAAGATATGTAGGAAGAATGAGCGATCGAGTATCTGGCAATTGTTATAATGTTAACAGTAATAGATTATTGAATATGATGAAACAGATGGACAAAGAGATTCTTAATAATGAAAATATGTTAGAAGAAAAATATGACATGATTTCTTCAATAATGTATAAAAGACAAATCTTAAAGTATGAACTGAGGAGGTTGGGATAGTGGCAGTTATGAATCCTTTGGGAAGTAGAAATATAATTATTATTGATGATAATTATATAGGAGAGTATTCACAGGCATATATGGAGGTGGGAAAACAGATAGATGATATTATTATTAAATATATCGGAATATTAAAAGGGATTATAGATGATGGAAGTATGAAAGGACTTACTGCCGAAAAATTATATAGTTTTGCGGACACTGCAAGCATGTTACTATTTAAGACAGCAGGAGTTTTGTGCGATAACAATAAAAGCAATATGCAAAAATTTATACAGGATATTGATGAGGCAGACAGAGAAATTTACTAAGGAGAATATGTTATGAGCAATGTTTTACAAATTGATAGAAATGGTATTGATGAAGCTGTTAACGACTTACAGGAATTGATAAATGAAATAAATGAAGTTAATATTTCAAAAAGTAAGCAGGAAGGTGATGAAGGCATGGCCTACACTGCCATACAAGAGGTAGAAAAGATAATTGAAAATGTAAAGACGGATTTACAAGGTCTTATACAGGCAACGGCTGATTTTATCGTAAAAATAAATGGTAATTTTGAAGATACAGACCAGAGATGTGCTGAACAGATAAAAGGAGAAGTAAAATAAAATGGGACGAATAAGAAAATTTACACAGGAGGCTTATGATGCGTTGCAGTCAGGAGTTTCAGATGATGGTGAGATACTGGATTTTTTTAGCGATATACCATTAAATATATCGAATTTTTTTAATTCGCTTGAACTTGAAGATGATTTGTCAAATTTTCAAAGCTATCTAAGAGATATATCAGATTTTGAGAATTATACAGCAAAAAAGATTGATGATATTTTTAGGGATGTAATTAATGTTGATGAAACTTATGCAACAATATTTAGAGATTTTAATGATAGGATGACAGATTTTGATACTATAATTAATAAATTAAAGAGTCAATTTCAGATGTGAATTTTGAGAATAACTTTTCAAAAGATGGATTTATAAATTCGCTTCCAAAGGAAACAGAGAATATAATAGGAGTAAATTGGAAAAATATATTAGATAAAGATGCCGATGACATATCAGATGAAGAATACAATATGATTGCGGAATATATTATTAAAAATGGTGATGCCGACATTTTAGAGGAAATTCTGGTAGATTGCTATACGATTAAGAAACCAAAGAACGGAGAAAGAAATCCTGTTGTTTTTGATAATGGTATTGAAGGAAAGACAGAAAAGTATTGGTACTCTTTAAATAAAAAATATAATGGGTTATCTGCAGCTATAAACAGGGTTACACAAATATGGATTGCAATAGGATATACATCAGAAAGTGATGAAAGAAATAGATGGATTTCTACAGCAGCACAGTAATAATACTTTTTTTAAAGAGTTTGGTAAAAATAAAGACCTGGTTATGGTAAGAGAAATAAAGCTGGATGGTACTATAAAAGAGTTAAATTCTAATCTTATTGATATTAAAAATAATAAAGCCGGAGATTTGACTGCTGTGTATTATCCATATTTTTCACAGCCAACAATAATAGAAGGAGAAGTCAACAATAAAAAAGTAATGACCACTTCATTTGCTGGATTTGATCAGGGAGGACAGGATGATCTTGCGAACAAAGGGATAAAGTACATAAGGGCAAATGCAGGAGTTGATAAAAATACAAATATGCTTGGTACGCTGTCGGATAGTGTAGTAAATCAGATAACATCTTCGCTAATTGGTAAAATCCCGGGGTCTGGGATTATATCGTCAGTTTGTGATATTTGTGATAATAGTGAGAGTAAATTAGAAACAGCGGAAACAATATCGGTGAGTGAATTTGCCAATCACATTGGTTGGATTGTTGATGAATTTGGACTAATATGTGTTGCAAATGATGTAAATGAAAATCCAGAGACGTGTAAGATATATTTATATCCAGGACCGGAAACGAAAAAGATTGTTGAATCCTATAATAAGTACATGAAAGAGCATAGAGATTTTGCGATTGAAATTGGATATCCTAAAGATGGGATAAATATGTCTTGGTTTAATAAAACTAAAAAATATGAAGATATATATATTATTCTAAATAGTATAAAAATAATGAATAGAGATCCTTTGATTTTTAATGTGATTGAAAATTATAATGAGGGGGAATAGTGGTATGATAAAAAATTTTTATAAAAAAAAGAATAATCTATATATAATGTTGGTAATACTTGTGGTAATATTCGTGGTGATACTTGGATATATATACATGAATCGTCATGTAAAATTTAAAGACTCCAACATGGCATATGAGATAAGCAGAACAATTGGACCAAACGTTAATCCAGAGAATGTAAAATATAAAGATGTATATGCTATAAAGGAATTGAATATAGGTTTTCCAGGAAAGTATGATACTTTAGAAGATATAAAACTTTGTAAAAATTTGAGGATATTAACAATAAATGGTGGAGGCGATAAATGGAAGCCATTAAAAAAAGAGGAAGACATTGATTTTTTATTATATGAGCAGGCACAAAAGTATCAAAAAGAATTATCAGATATAGTCCCAAGTTTGAAAAGAATAGAAATTTTTTCTTTTTCAAATTATTTGGAAAACTGTAATATTTCAAATTTTGATTTTTTAGCAAAATGCTGCAATATGAAAGTTATTAAGATTTACGATAGTACAGTTAGTGATTTCGGTTTTCTCAAAAATTGTTCAAAGGTAAAAGAAATATACTTATGGGGTAGCAATATAAAAGATGCAGACTGATCTAAATCGCTAAAGATCTGGAAACGATATGCATATATGATACCCCTTTGTCAAAAGATGAAACTGAGGTAGAAAGCCTGTGTAAGGCATTTCCAAATGCAAAGATATTCATAAGTGAGGATAAGGTGCAGAATATTGACATAAAAGAGGAATAGGGAATACCAGGATAAAAATGATAGATTAAGAATTGTATATTAATTGTATTTTATAGCCATACTTTACTTTGAAAGGAATTAAAGTATGGCTATAAATATGGGTAAAAGAGATACATTTGCACAAAACGAAAGCATATCGCCCCGCCAGCTATACAGACTATACGTCTTTAATCTGCTTGGAGTCGGCACACTGGTGCTTCCAAACAATCTGGCGAAACTGGGAAAGTATGGTTTTATCTCAATCGCACTTGGTGTTTTCATGGCATGGCTATTTATGTGGATAGTAAGCGAGGTACGAGAACAGAAGAAAAGTATATATGACAGAAGCTTTGGTAAAACAACACATGCAAAAATGTTAATTTATGATTTAATTATTGTGATATACGAACTGTCACAGGCCGCATTTCTTGCATGGATATTTGTAAAGCTGATACGTGACAGCCTTATACCGGATGAGTCATTTACAGTTGTACTTCTTGTGATAATGGCAGTGTGCGCTTATGCGCTAAGTGGCGGAGTGGAGTGCCGTGCAGGGTATACGAGGTAGTATTTTTCTTTGTGCTGATACCGCTTGCTGCTATGCTTTTGTTTGCGCTATCGGATGTGAGATTAGACTATCTGATGATTAAGGACAGAGTCGGTGTGGACTTTGGTATAGCGGATATATTTGCTGGTGCATACTATGTGTTTGCAGCATCCATTTCCGTGTTCAATATACTGTTTGTAAGGGAACGCACTGCCTCACAGATACGAGGGAGTGTGAGTAAAGCAATATTCACATATGCAGGCATTCTTTTTTTATTGTATGCAGTATTGCTTGGAAACTTCGGAAAATATTCACTGTCGGAAATAGAGTTTCCGGCTGTCGTACTGATGAGTGACGTGCAGATAAAAGGCAGCTTCTTCAAGAGGGCAGATGCACTGATGCTGTCGGTGTGGTTTTTCACGCTGTTTTCAGTACTCAATATGAGCCTTTATTATGCGGTTTTAAGATGTGAGAATTTTGCTGAAAATACTGGAAAAATTATATTTACATTTAATAAAAACCGGCATTCCCGTAGCAATAAGCAATTTGGCTCTGACAGACAGAAAAGCCATGACAATGAAAAGAGCACTATGAGAAGCTGGTGCATCATTTTTGTCATAGCAGTCACAGTGACCTTAGCATATATTCTTGAAAGTGGAGGTGAAATCGTGAAAAAATATCTTGGATTTTTATTGTGCATAGCGATACCGGTCATAGTAGTGCTGACGATA
>ENA-OQEB01000419-OQEB01000419.1-human-gut-metagenome-genome-assembly--contig:-NODE-419-length-17863-cov-1.635262_pt1 | contig 17863 bp, 25 predicted proteins | sample MGYA00242787_ERZ504619 | MGnify/ENA primary metagenome ERZ504619 (study PRJEB26092, sample SAMD00036317) | human gut metagenome | host: Homo sapiens | study: EMG produced TPA metagenomics assembly of... | reverse complement strand
GCTAAAAATACGGATTATAGAGCAAGCGAGGTATATCAATACTTATGCTATGAGTATGAGCAAGCTAAGGATACCGTGAATTTAGAGAAGACTTTGGAAGAAGGTTTGAATAAATTCCCCGAGGAACAGTATTTCTTAATGAGCCTTATAAACAATTACATCTATCTAATAGAAATGAGAAAGCTATTGAATATTTGAACACAGCTATCGCTAAGGATTCCAACAATCCACAGCTTTACGATGTAATGGGCCGTGTTTATGAGACTGGTTTGAAAGATTACGCTAAAGCTGAAGAGTATTTCAAGAAAGCATTGGCGATCAATCCGGACTATATCGAATCTCTCTCTAACTTAGGTCGTGTATATTACAACCAAGGTGTAAACAAGCAAGGTGAGGCTAATATGATCAACGACGCAAAACAATATCAAGAGGAATTAGGCAAAGCTAAGGAATTTTTTAAGCAAGCTCTTCCTTACTTTGAGAAAGCTCACCAAATGAAACCAGAAGAAAGAGAATATATGACTGCTTTAAGAGGTATTTACTACAACTTGAATATGGGTGATAAATTCGATGCTATTGAAGCAGAGATGAATAAGTAATTTCTTCTTTCAGAATAAATGGAACCGTCTAGTAATATAAGGTTACTAGGCGGTTTTTTATTTGTGTATCATGTATCGGAGTAGTCATTTTTTGATCGTTCATAATACTATTAAACATAATGGGAATTATAAAATTAATAGCAAGATAAGGATAAATTAGTGCATTCAAGCAAAGCTTGTAGCTGCTTTGAGTAAAGACACAGATCTTTTCACGGCTGTGAAACGTTTGTTTCATGGATGTGAAAGATCGTATCACAGCTGTGAAAAGATCAGATCACCTATATGAAAAAGATTAATTCAAGCTTGACGCAACTATTTGATTCGCTATTAACTCCTTCAAATAAAGCATGACTTTCGGATGACTTAATGGCATGTCCTCTAGGATTTCTTTAAGCTCTCGCGTACTGATATCAAATGAAACCAGATCTGAATGATATGAGAAATGAATGTTTATGTCCGGATTACTGCCTATAAGCATAGCCATTGTACCCGCCAAATCTCCCCAAGGCGGACAATCAATATGAGATGAGACAAAACAAGCAACAACTACCGTACCTTTTCCCTGTATGGAAGATATTTCCACATTCCCGCCTGTTGCTCCGCGTTTTGTATCAAGAAAGGTAAGCCTAGACCCACTTTTCGTGTCGTGCGAGTCGTATAAAACGGATTACGGATCAGAGAGACTGTTTCCGGATCCATACCACAGCCATTATCCGCGATACGAATACATATGGATGTGTCCTTTATCTGTATATCTATCTCTATATCAAAAGCTTTTGCTCTGATACTATTAGCGGTTATATCCGTGATATGAAACGAGAGATTATCCATGAGAGGCGAAAATTAAGTGATTGTCTTTTTGATCAAAAGCCTTTCGTAAGCCATCGAAGGTTAATTCCTCCGTTTGCCAAATGGAGGGCTGAGTACCTATTTGTTCGGGGTAATGAGCATCCGAGGCTGAGTATTGAGTCTGCTCTTTCAAATACCCGTGAATAGACAATAACTTACTGTATCTTTGCTGATTATTATATTCAATAGCATCTAAAGATAAGCAGGGTCTATAAAACCTAATTGACTGATCAAGCTGAATGACGGACGTTCTACATGGGCGGCTACAAATAGAGCATCCACCTTACGTGCTTGAGCGGCTATTTGGTTTACGCTTTGATCCAAGGCGGAGAGCAAAAGATAGGGTACTTCTCCTAGAATCTCATTCTCCGCATTCACCCAAACTTGATCGCCAAAACGTTCCGGATCATTTGGAATCGGAGGGAGATGCTCTTCTAAATATCGTTGGAATCGCTTACGGGATTCATCGGTCGGGAAATAACCAGACAATGCGCTTCCTCACGGGGCGTAACTTCTACGCCCGCAAAGACCCTCAGTCCGAATCTCTCGCCAAGGGATTGAATCTCCGGGCATTGTAAGGTCGTATTATGGTCCGTAATGGCAATAGCATCCAAACCTTTCGCTAAGGAACGACGCACGATCTCCGATGGACTCATTTCCAGACTGCCACATGGCGACAGGCAAGTATGGATATGTAAATCAGCTAAATACTGTTTCATCCATTCTCATTCTGTAATAAGCGGTAAATCATACCGGAAGCCTCGAACGCGGAGCGTGTAGTTCCTAAAAGAGGGACAGCCTCTTCCCTACCTTTTTGTAAGGTCTCATCATCCGGAGAGGTTCCGTTCACGATCAATACAGCGGAGGCGTCTTTTAAAGTAGCCACGGCCAGTATATTCTGATGGGTTTGCATGGTAATCCATAGCATACCCTCCTCGATATGTCCCATGACATCACTTAATAAATCGCTCGTATAGCCTCCGGTTATCTCTGTATCAAGGCCCTCTTCTCCACAAAATACAGTAAGATTCAACATCTTCACTAAATCACAAACCTTCATATTTAGCTCCTTTCTTATAACAATCCTTATTTAAACGATCTTTCCCCCATGTCTTCTCAACGATACGGAAGGCATGCTCTTGGTCTAGTTTACCGTGCTTCTCCATATTACGTTGCATAAATACGCAATCACTGAATTGACCTCGTGGCGTACGATATCCTCGGCCAAGCTTTGACAGTTCGGGCTGCCGCAAGCGCCACAATCGATTCCCGGTAGGTAGCACATCAATTTCCGCACTTGCTCCATTTTCTTCAGCATCTCATCGATCGTTCCATCGTACAACCGTTTGGGATTCGGTTGCACCGGACGGATCGTAATATGCTGCCTCAAATAGGATAAAGCCTCGAAATTATCGGCGGCGTATATCATCGGTACTTTATCCCGGTTCATGGATCGCTTCATGATACGCTCGGCCGTGAGGAAACGGTTCGCTACGGCTAATACACCTCCGGCACAGCTACGGTCGCAAGCTCAGTTCCAGAAAGTCTACGTTACGTACCTCGCTGGTCGTTTCCATTCGTTCCAAGAAATCGATCACATTATGGATCTCATCGATCGCGAGGCAACGACCGGAGAAATGTTTGGCCTCCCCTCCTGTCTGGCTCCATCGCATCTCTTTTTTCGTTAATGGCGGAGGAAGCTCACATTCCGGCTCATATCCTCTCGGGCGATTCTTAAGAATATGGTATACCTTATTATATAGGGTATCCATATTTATCACGCCTTTGATCGTAGATGAGTAACCTTCCGCTCCCTTCAACGCCGCAATTTTCGCCGCGCAAGGCGTAACATAAAAGATACCGATCTCTTCCGAGGGAACACCTTGCCCTTCCAATATCTTATGATAATAAGTGGCCGAGGCGTTTACCGGCGCTTTCACCAATAAGATATTATCCACCAGCGCAGGGAAACGGACTTGTATCAACCGGACGATAGCGGGGCAAAAAGAACTGATCACCGGCTTTTCCTCGGCGTTTTCCATCTGCCGTACCATTTCCTTATGGATCATATCGGCGGTAAACTCTACTTGGAAAACATGGGTAAGCCCAGTTCCATAACGGCGCTGATAATTTCCTTCTCGGTCGTATACTTTGAGAACTGCCCGATAAATACCGTGGGCATCAACGCTACCCTGCATTTATAATCAAATATACGCTGGAAGTCATCCTGCTCCACATAGATAGCCTCTGTCGGGCACGATTTCAAGCACTCGCCGCAATCCACGCACCAATCCTTATGGATCAAAGCCTTACCATCCCGAATACGGATCGCTCCCGTAGGACACTCTTTCATGCAATGCGTACAGCCTATACAGCGGTCATTGTCAATCTTCAAGGCATGATAAAAATTAGCTTCCTCCATGGTCTACGCTCCTTCTTTATTAAACCATGTGACCATACGTACGTGGTACCTACGTCTACTTGGCTCTCGATCGTTAATTCATCTACGTTCTTCTTCATATTTGGAAGTCCCATTCCGGCACCAAATCCCATCTCACGCACGGCCTCGGATGCCGTCGAATACCCTTCACGCATAGCTAGCGATATATCCGGGATTCCGGGCCCTTCATCCTTCAGTTCCAAAGATATTTTATCAGCGTCCAATTCAGCGACAACCGTTCCTCTCCAAGCGTGAGCCACGATATTCACCTCCGCCTCATAAAGCGCCACGACCACCCGCTTAATGATCCGGGGATCGATAGCCAATTGCTTCAAGACCTTCTTTATCTGGCTAGACGCATAACCCGCCTTCGAGAAATTACCGCCCTCCAACTCAAACTTAAATAGCATATCTCACGACCTCCTTTCTCAATATATAGGAAGGAGCCCCGCGCTATAAAGCTCTCCGACCGTATGATACATAGAATGATCCGTCTCCAGAAGAACCATATTGTTCTCACGAGCCAGCTCCAGCATATCCGGGGTTACTTTCTTCCCCCGCACGAAAAGTATATAAGAAACTTCCGCCATCTCCGCGGTACGGATCGTTTGCAAATTACAAAGTCCTGTCACCAACAGCACATCACCACAATCCAGCGTAAGCACGTCACTCATCAGATCGCTGGCAAAAGCGCACTGCACATCATTCTCCCGTTTCTCTGAGCCACAGACGATGGAGGCATCGGTAAGTTCTTGAATTCTTTGAATCTTCATAAGGTACCAGAGGTTACATTTTACATGGGCTAATGTAAGAAATAATTTCGAATGTCGGCTAGTATATTACATTAATTACTATCTTTGGTACACTAACAAAAAATAATCCTTATGTTCAGTAAAGAAACTTATATGGCCCGCCGGGCTAAGCTGAAACAAACCATAGGTTCCGGTTTGTTGCTATTCCTTGGAAACGACGAGAGTGGGATGAACTACGCCGATAATACGTATCACTTCCGTCAAGACTCTACCTTCTTGTATTTCTTCGGATTGCCATACGCCGGGTTATCCGCTATCATCGATATCGATAACGATAAGGAGATCATCTTTGGCGATGAGTTGACTATAGACGCGATTGTATGGATGGGTACGCAGCCCACCCTAAAAGAGAAGAGCGAGGCCGCAGGTATCAAGGAAGTCCGTCCTTTTAAGGAGATCGAGACTTATTTGAAGAATGCCCAGCAAAAAGGCCAGCCAATCCATTATCTGCCGACGTATCGTGCGGAACACCAGATCAAGTTATTCCAATGGTTGGGTATCGTACCCGGCGCGGAGAAACCTTCCGTGCCTTTTATCATGGGTGTCGTAAACCAACGGAATTACAAGAGCGAGGAAGAAATTGCCGAGATCGAGAAAGCCTGTATCGTAACCGCCGATATGCACCTGACTGCCATGCGTACCGTACGTCCGGGAATCCGGGAGTCGGATGTAGCGGCTGCCGTTGCGGAAGTCGCTTTCGCCAACAATTACCAGCTCTCCTTCCCTATCATCGCCACGATCAATGGGCAGACCTTGCACAACCATGATCATAGTCATATGATTAAGAGCGGTGATATGCTATTATTGGACGCCGGTGCCGAGACTGAGATGGGATATGCCGGAGATATGTCGTCCACCATCCAGCCGACTCTAAGTTCACGACCCGTCAAAAAGACATCTATGATATTCAAGTAGCCGCCCATGAGGCTGCCGTAGCGGCTTTGCGCCCGGGTATTCCTTTCGTGGATGTATATGAGTTGTCTTGTAAAGTGATCATGGAGGGTTTAAAGGACCTTGGTTTCGTGAAAGGAGATCCGATGGAGGCCGTAAAAGCCGGTGCTCACGCCATGTTTATGCCTTGTGGCCTAGGCCACATGATGGGATTGGATGTACATGATATGGAGAATCTGGGAGAGGTATACGTTGGTTATGACGGACAGCCGAAGAGTACGGAATTCGGACGTAAGTCATTGCGCTTGGGACGTAAGCTGGAACCGGGTTTTGTCTTGACCATCGAGCCGGGTGTATACTTCATCCCTGAATTAATGGATTTATGGAGAGGCCAGAACAAGTTCACCGAATTCATCAATTACGAGAAGTTGTTTACATATAAGGATTTCAGTGGCATACGTAACGAGGAAGACTATCTGATTACCGAGAACGGCGCTCGTCTATTAGGAAAGAAGATCCCTTTGCGTACGGAAGAAGTAGAAGCAATTCGATAAATCCTATACATTATTATATATAAGCTTATGCAAAAGGGGGAGCCTTAAAAACAGCTCTCCCTTTTTGGGCTAAACGAGAAAGACAATGTATGAAACGATTTAAAACCGATATCCGATACTTAGAAAGAATGAATGCATAAAACGAATCCGAGGCATACTAAGCCTTTTCCCCTCTACAATGAAGTTTCGCCCTCCACTATATAAATCAAAATTCGAAAATATATACCCCAAAGAGAATATATACCGCTGGTCTATATCGAGGCTCAACATACTTTTAATATGATAAAATAACGATTTACCTCCCTTGTTCTTTATATGATCGAATTTTTGAGGTATCCATACCCCGGGAGTGTTTGGAACATAGCCTTATATTAAACTCTTGATTGACAGGCAAAGGAATGGTTAATCCGGGTGAAACGACCAAAGAGAGTCCCGTATCCTTGTCTTTCCCGAATTTAAAAGCGGGAGTTACTAACTGGATGGCCGGACGTAACGCAAAGAAATGACAGCCCGGATTACTCTCATCTGAATCCCAGAACCACTGATTATCTCTTGAAAACCCCGTATAACTATCTTTCTCAATCGTATTACAGAAAAGCAACCCCATAGTAATTCCCACATAAGGAATCGGTAGATAAGTAACAGATGGCTCTACCTCCCATGCTGAATTATTATTCAAGGCACCGGAGAGTTCTACTTTCCACATATGGGATTTTTCTACCTCTTGCGCCTGTCCCTCAAAGGTAAAGATCAAACAAATAAAGAAAAGTATAGATCTCATTATTTATAGGATGTTAGTTGTTCATTTACAGTAAAGACAGAGGACCTTCTCAATCACCCTATCCATTAGGGTTAATAAATCAAAAAGAGTTAATAATAAACACGGACTTAAAAAGAAAGCGTACATTTCCTTCTCAGACTATACATGCTATTTCATCATCTCGAAACGAAAACTTGTGAATCGATAAAAAAAGGCTGTCCCATCTTGAAGTGGAACAGCCCTCTTTGCTAAATAATACTGATTAAATTGCTTTCAGAATCTCGGTCAGTTTTTCCGGGGTGACGTTGGCGGCGATTATCACTCCTTCGTCGTTAATCAAGAAGTTCTTGAAACCTTTTCTTAAATCATACTTCTTGTACAACTCTGACTCTTTACCCAGTCCTTCGTGAAATTGCGTTGACAGATCCAACTTGTCAATCTTTACCGTCTCGGTAAAAATAGATTCTTTCTCATCCATAGAGATCGAACACATCGCGATTTTGTCCGGACCAAACTTGTTAACCTCATTCGCCAATTGCACGTTACGAGCCCGCGATTCCGCATCGTAAGCCGCCCAAAAGTTGAGCAATGTATAACGTCCTAATTGGTTGTGGAAACTGGCTTTAGCGTCGTTTCCCAAAAACTCTATTCTCGGAGCTAGATCACCGGGGTTCACACCCTCGGTAAGTTTCGCCTTTTTCGAACCGGCAGACATTCCTAATAACGCTACCGATGCGATGAGAACATAAGCTCTTACCTTCATATTTTCAATTTTACGTTAAACTTAATCGGGGGAATCTCCCGGGGGATAAACTCCCGACTCCTGATTTTCAGGATCGTAAACAAGCATGTTTCTTTCGCTAAAGAGACACTTACTTGTCTTTAACGGGTGCAAATATAAAGCCAAATACTTCTTTCCACCAAATTATATAGCGATTTTCTGCAAATTAGCAAGCTTTTTTTATATGTTTTAGCGCACACATCGATAAAAAATTAACTGTTTTGCAACATAAATTTAGAAGTAGAGTACCTTTTTCTCCCCGAGAGAACCGCAAAATCATCAAGAATCATTAGCTTCCCGCTCCCCTACCTTTAGACCGATAACAGGGAATCCTTAGCGATTTCATCTTTAAGTATAGATTATCCAACGGCTGTTGCATAATCATCTAACAGTTGGTGCATGATCTTCAACAGCTGTTGGAAGATCATGCACCAACTGAAAAATTAGCAATGCTTCAAGAGCAAACCGCTAATCCTTCTTGGAAAAGAGGCTAATAGCATTAAGAGATTCCCTTTAATCACCTTGTACTGCCATCTTGAAAAAATAAAAGGAAAAAAAATACCCTTCCCTCTTGTTTATTCAAAAACTTCCACTACATTTGCAGTGTACTATTAAACTAATACACTAAAGCAGCAAAACATATGATTACATTAAAAGAACTCTCATTCAGCTATAGCCGCAAAAAAGAGGTACTTGATCGTATCAATCTTGAGGTTGGATCGGGACACATCTGTGGCTTATTGGGAAAGAACGGTGAAGGAAAGACTACGCTTCTAAACCTTCTAAGCGGACAGATCTTTCCGGATCAAGGTTCTTGCCTCGTATTGGAGGAAATTCCTTCCGAGAGAAACGCTCGTTTCTTGCAGCAGATATTCTTATTGCCGGAGGAAATCTCCATGCCTGAGGTCACCGCCATAGAATATATAAAGATGTACGCGGCTTTTTATCCGACATTTAGAGACGATATCTGCAAGGCTTGCGTAGAATCGTTTGAGATCAATCTATCCGATCGCCTGTCGAAAATGTCTCAAGGACAACGGAAAAAGGTGGCGATAACCTTGGCGCTGGCCGCTCATACGCCCCTGCTTCTAATGGATGAACCAACAAATGGGCTGGACATTCCCTCGAAAGCGACATTCCGCAGACTGGTAGCCTCTTTGATAGATGACAATCAGACGGTTATTATCTCCACGCATCAGGTCAGGGATCTGGAAAGCTTGATCGACACGGTATTGATCTTAGACCAAAGGCAAATCCTATTGAATAAGACGTTGAACGAGATCGGCGAGAAACTTTATTTCGGACCACTCCTGCCGGAAGAGAAAGCTCTTTATTCCGAGCCTACCCCGCAAGACAATAGGCGTCACCGCACGGGAGGACAAGGAAGAGACAGCCGTATCCTTAGAGTTGCTCTTTAACGCGGCGATAACGTATCCCAAAGAGATCCAAAGAATCATGAACTCCTAAATACACATAGTTATGAAAACAGATTTCAGTATACAACGCATCAATCTTTTACTTCGCAAAGATTGGATAGAGAATAAGAAGAAATTAGCTTATGGGGTGTTGGTCATCCTCGGAGTCCTCTTCTTTTTCCTGTTATCCTCCATTTTATGGGATACGAGATTCCGTACCTTTACATTATATGTATTGGATCATTAGGAACTTTTATCGCTTTCTGTAGCTACGTAAACTTAATGATACACCGCCCTAGAGGATTGTTCTTAACGCTTCCCGCGAGCAACCAAGAGAAATATGCCGCTATCCTAATCGAAGGCATCGTGGTATTCTTAGCATACCAAGTCACGTTCTGGACTGGGACGGGAATAGCCTCAATGCTCATTCATATACAGCCTGTAGCATTCAAGGACATTATCATGACCTTGCAAGATTTCACCATGCTGGCGTTTGTCGGTTCCTTGATGTTCCTCTCTTACGTCACATTCAAGAAGTATGCTTTAGGAATCGCTTGTGGTGGATATATATTGATAATCGCTTCTATCATAGGGATTGTTTATCTATGCATAAACATCTTGAATATCCAGCCGGGTATGAATAGTTTTTGTTATGAATCTTCCCCGCTTTATACCGCCGTGTATTGGCTGAGCTTTGCTTTACACCCGCATTTCTCATCGCGACCCTCGTGGTCTTATACGTCGCTTATCTAAAACTTAAAGAAAAGGAACTAAGATGAACTACAATACGAATCAATCCATATTTATCCAGATAGCCGAGCGGATTTGCGACCGGGTATTGAGTGGTAATTACAAAGCCGATAGCCGTATTCCGTCCGTACGGGAACTGGCAGTAGAGATGGAAGTGAATCCGAACACGGTCATGCGTTCCTTCGAACGTCTGCAAGCCAACGATATTATTTACAACAAGCGTGGGATCGGCTACTTCGTCGCTTCCGACGCCGAGCAAAAAATCCGTGAGATGCGCCATAACCAGTCGTGGAAGAGGTACTTCCCGCCGTCTTCAAGGAGATGCACCTGCTAGATGTAGGTATCGACGAGCTTACGAAAGCCTATACATTATATATATCTACCATTAAATAAAGACAATCATGAAAAAAAGTAATCGCGTGTTTATCGCCTTGATAGCGACATTATATATCGTTCCAGCCCTCACTTTCGGCGCTGCCCAGTTTACGTCGGAAAAATGCCTTACAGGTTTCACGCAAAAGTTTCAGATTATCCAGATAGATAATCCGGAGTTGAAAGCGGAAAACATAAAAGTCGATACGAGAACCGCCTCCGAATTTCCCCGGGGGCAAATACTGGAAGCAAAGGACCGGTCGTTACTCTATTACGAGGGAATGAAACGGTATTTGCCGGAAGTCAGCCGCCACGATTCTCTATTATTGGTTAGCGGGGCGAGGGACGCCGGGCAAGATAAAAATCTCACGTTGCATATCCGTATCAACAATATCCAGAAGATCCGTCTGAACGGAGAAGAGATTTGGACTAAGTAACAAGCACATACACACATTATTTCTTAATCATTAAATCGTACTATAATGAAACAAATCATTATGGCAGCCCTTCTTATATCCTTTTCTTGGGGTATTCGGGCACAACAATTACAGATCCGGGGGAAAGTCATTGATCTATCCGACAAGTCTCCTCTTGAGTTTGCGAATATCACGCTTCAAACAGCCGATTCCGCATTCATCACAGGGACGACGACGGATAGTAAAGGACTTTTCCGGATCGAGAAAGTCAAGGCCGGAGATTATCAAGTATCTGTTTCCTCCATAGGTTACAAGACCTCGGTAGTCTCCGTGCTGGGACTTTCCCAGCCTATAGATCTCGGTACGATCTCATTGGCATCCTCCTCTATATCCTTAGATGAAGTCACGGTCAACGCTTCCGCTATCCGCAATACGGCGGACCGTAAGATCACGTTCCCTACCTCTGAGCAAAAAGCGGCTTCCAGCAATGGCATCAATCTATTGAACGCCTTGATGCTTCCCCGTTTGGAAGTGGACCCGATCCGGAATAGCGTATCGCTATCGAATGAAGGGACTATTCAATTCTGCATCAACGGTATCAAGGTGGAGCTGTCTGATATCCGGGGCTTATCGCCACAGGAGGTAATCCGGGTAGAATATCATGATAATCCGGGCTTACGCTACGGTAATGCCTCTGTCGTACTCGATTACATTGTACGGAGAGAAACGAGCGGTGGTTCTGTTAATCTAGACCTTAGTAATTCACCGACCACCTCTTTTGGAGACGATCAGGTATCGGCGAAGTTCAATCATAAGAAATCGGAGTTCGGATTGCAATACGCCGTCCGTTACCGGAATCCGTATCATATCTGGACGGAAGGAACCGAGACCTTCCGCTTTGAGAATGGCGAAACGCTGGAACGCACCTCGGAAGGTCTTCCGGGAAGAATGTCCGAGACCTCCCATAACCTCTCCCTTAATTATAATCTGGTAGATAATGACCACTATTATTTCAATGCCACGCTACGTTATTTCTTATCGGACGAGGATAAAGGTAGTAACGGTAAGAACCTGTATGCAAACAATCATCCCGAGGATAAGACATACGCTTGGAATCCGAATAGCAACTCAACCAAACGTCCTTCCCTCGACCTTTATTACCAACGCTCCTTACCACATAAGCAGACATTGATATTTAATATGGTAGGCACGTACATAAATACGAACGCAAACCAAATGTATCAAGAATGGAAAAACGATATCCTCTTGTCGGATATCTTGTCGAACGTGGACGGAGACAAATATTCCATTATCGGCGAGGGAATCTACGAACGGCAATTCGAGGCCGGTCATTGGGCGGAGGGTTGAAACATACCCAATCGTGGACGGATAACACCTACGGCGGAACGGTTGGAGGACGAACCAAGATGAAACAATCGGAGACGTACCTCTATACGGAATTCAGCGGACGTGTCAAGAAGTTGAATTATACCGCCGGAATAGGTGTTTCCCGCTCATGGTTCAAGCAAGAAGGTGAGGAAGATTATCAATATTATACGTTCCGCCCAAAGGTATCCTTACAATATAACTTTACGGATAATATGTATTTCCGGGTGAACGGTAGCGTAAATAATGTCTCACCTAGCCTATCGGAGCTAAGCGCCATCGAGCAATACATCGATACGCTCCAGATACGCCGGGGAAATCCTTATCTGAAACCCTATAAGAGTTATGACATGCAAGCCAATTATCTATATAAAAAAGGAATATTCACCGGAGACTTAAACTTTTATTACAGCAATAGCCCGAACCGGATCATGGAGGAAGTGATACGGGAAAACAATAAGTTCATTCGCATTACCGATAACCAAAAAGGATGGCAGAAACTAAGCGGTGACTTGACATTACGTGTCGGCCCTATCATCAAGCGGATCGTAAGCCTATCCGTGACAGGTGGCGTTAATCGTTATATTAGCGAAGGAAATAGTTATTCGCATACCTATACCAATTGGTATTACCGGGCTTCCGTCATGGCTATGTACAAGAAGTTCATGGCTATGTTCCAGATACAAAGCAGCTACAACCGGTTTATCGGAGAGTTATTAAAAGGTGGCGAGAATATCCACATGTTTATGTTCCGGTACAATCAAGGTAAATTCGCCGTTGGAGCCGGACTGATGATGCCTTTCTCCAGCCAGTACAAACGGGTAGAGGAAAACTGGAACGCTTACGCTCCCAGCCATACGAACATGTATGCGAACGACTTCTCCCGGATGTTGATGCTAACCTTCTCTTGGAACTTCGATTTCGGCCGCAAGTTTAAGGAAGGCAAGAAGAAACTTTGGAATAGCGACGAGGATTCGGGTATCATGCGATGATCCTCAAAAAGAAAAGTCCGGTATTAATTACCAGACTTTTCTTTTCAATCTTCAGGAGGGGGAATTGGAACCCCTTCTTTAATAAACTCATCATATACGATCTTAGGATGGTCTTGCGGAGAAGCCAGTTGATATTCCGCGGTGAAATTATCCCGCCTAAAATTCTTCAGCTTAAGGTTTTCCACGCTGTAATTTCTCAAGGTCTCTTTCCTGTCACCAAACAAAGAGCTGTTCAATACCTCCGAATCCAGAATGTTTTCTTTCGGAGTCATTGTAGGCAAAAGGTTTTGCTCCAGCAATCCTCTATAAGCGCCAATGTATTCGCACCAAACAGAATTACCTTTTTGATAGATCCGATAGGTGTAGTTAGACCAAGCTGTCGTTACATGAATCTCATGCTCCCAGATATCGACGGATGCCTCTGAATCAAAGTAGGGATCTTTAATCGTCACACGTCGTAATCCATGATTCTCATCTCTCACTAAAGTCAGCCACTTATCTGAATGAAGTATTTCAGAAATAATGTCGGGCAACTTTTCCTTGATTTCAAATTGGATTCTCATACATTTCGCCTGCCGGTCAGGACTTTTTAAGGTTGCCAGGTTCTCATTAAACATTTTGTCGTTAATACGATAAAACAAATATAAGCAAAAATGTTTAATATATTATACTCTTTTTCGATAATTCTTACGTACTTTTGCCTAATAGAATGACAAATATGGCACAAAACGACGAAATAATACTGATAAATATCAATGGAGCGGATCGTCCGGGTGTAACGGCGGCTCTTACGGAGATTCTAGCCAAGAACAACGCTGTTATCCTCGATATCGGTCAAGCGGATATCCATAACCATTTATCATTGGGTATCTTGTTTCAAAGCACGGAAGGAAATTCCGGCGATATATTGAAAGAACTACTGTTCAAGAGTTACGAATTAGACGTCAATATCCGTTTCAATCCCATTACAGAGCAAGAATATAGTAAATGGGTAGGTATGCAGGGCAAGAACCGATATATCATCACGATATTAAGCCGAAAGCTTACAGCCAAGCAAATCGCGGGTGTTTCCCGGATCGTAGCGGAGCAAGATATGAATATTGATGATATCAAGCGGCTCACGGGACGTATCCCGTTGGACGAGAATGCCCGTACCCCCAAGGCGAGCGTGGAGTTTCCGTACGTGGTACCCCGAAAAACAAGGAGTGCATGAAAGCGGAGTTCATGAAACTTTCCACGGAGCTTGAGATGGATATCTCTTTCCAAGAGGATAGCATGTATCGCCGTATGCGCCGTCTGATTTGTTTCGATATGGACTCTACCTTGATAGAGACGGAGGTTATCGACGAGTTGGCGATACGTGCCGGAGTTGGCGATCAAGTAAAAGCGATTACAGAGGCAGCCATGCGTGGAGAGATCGATTTCTGCGAGAGCTTCCGCCAGCGTTGTGCCTTATTAAAGGGGTTGGACGTATCCGTGATGCAGGAGATCGCCGAGAATCTACCGATCACAGAAGGTGTAGACCGTTTGATGCGTATCTTGAAAAAGGTGGGCTTCAAGATCGCTATCCTTTCCGGAGGTTTCACTTATTTCGGTAATTTCCTTAAACAAAAATATAATATCGACTATGTATACGCCAACGAGCTTGAGATCGAGAATGGCAAGCTAACGGGTAATCATGTGGGCGATATCGTAGATGGGAAGCGGAAAGCGGAATTATTACGCCTGATCGCGCAAGTGGAGAACGTGGATATTCGCCAGACCGTAGCGGTTGGCGACGGGGCGAACGACTTGCCGATGATTAGTATCGCCGGTCTAGGTATCGCCTTCCATGCCAAACCGAAGGTAAAGGCGACCGCCAAGCAATCTATCTCTACGATTGGCCTCGATGGTATCTTATATTTCCTTGGATACAAGGATTCGTATTTGGATGAACAGATGTAATATATATAATTAATGTATAGCGATTATGATCAGACATATTGTAATGTTTAAGTTGAAGGAGTTTCAAACTCCGGCTGAGAAGCAAGCCAAAATGCAAGAAATTAAGGATAAACTGGAAGCCTTAATCAATAAGATAGACGTATTGAAAATGATCCGTGTAGATTTTAATTGTAATCCGGCGGAGACTTGGGATATTATTTTAACTACTGAATTGCCTACCTTGGAAGATGTAAATACGTAGCTAATCATCCGGAACATGTAGCGGTCGCTAAAGGAATTATTGGCCCGGTAAAGGCGGACAGAGCTTGTGTTGACTATGAAATCCTTTGATATAGAGGAGCGTGTGAACCAAGCGGTCCACAACTTCGAGTCCGGATATAATTGCGCTCAATCTGTATTCCTCGCTTATTCGGATGTCTTCGAGTTGGATTTAGAGCTGGCGAAAAAGATGTCTGTATCTTTTGGAGGAGGTGTCGGACGCATGCGTGAGGTTTGTGGTACCGTAAACGCAATGGCGATGTTAGCCGGATTTAAGTATCCGGTATTTGATCCGCTAGATCAAGAGGCGCGTGCCCGCAACTATGGCATGGTACAAAAAATGGCGGCTTTATTCAAGGAGAAGCATGGGACGATCATTTGCCGTAGCCTTCTTCCTCCGGAAGAGACATCGACGAATCCCTCTCCTTCCGCACGCACGCAACAGTATTATGCCAAACGTCCTTGCGGTAAATACGTTAAGGAAGCGGCTCGTATCGCCGGGCATATGCTAAAGGGTGAACTTGAATAAACGGCATTGTCAAGCTAGAAGACGTATTTGTGAAATATAACCAAGTTTTCGAATCTCAGTGAATAACTCACTGTAAGAGGACTTGGATTTCACATTGACTTTATAGGTAATTGTCGACGTATTCTTGTCGTAATTATGCTCATAAGAAAGACTTACGATAAATATGCTCCTATTTTCCAAGATTTTCCGGATACCTTTAAGATCGGGAGTCGAGGTTGAGCAATTTATCGTAAGTATTTTATTAACACCATCCAATACATACGTCGCTCCAGCCTTTCTAAAGAAACCAATACGAACAAGGTAAATGCCGTAGTGATAGAAGCGGCCAAGAACATGCCGGCACCAGCGGCCAAACCGACTACAGCCATTACCCAAATACAAGCCGCCGTAGTGAGTCCATGCACGCTTCCATGACTTTGAATAATAGCTCCTGCTCCCAAGAAACCAATACCTGTAAGGACTTGGGCGGCGATACGCCCCGGATCTCCATTCAAGAAATTCGGATAGGTTTGTGGTATCCAGATAGATATCAACATGGCGGCGGCAGATCCCATACAGATCAAGGTAAAGGTCCGCATACCAGCGTCCCTACGGCGAAATTGTCTTTCTACACCGATAATAGCGCCAAGCACGAAGCTGATAGCTAATCGTACGGCGGCGGTCGAGGCCGTTATCTGAGTATTCTCTAAAATATCGTTCAAATGTTCCAGCATAGTCTGTCATTCATTCTAAGTTATACAAATATAGAAAATTTCTATGTACCGATTATGGAATGAAAACAATGTAAAATCGTCAAAAGTTGTATCTTTGAGACAGAATAAAAGTCATTCACCTCTAAACTTAGAAAAATTGAAAATAATAACGTACAATACAAATGGATTAAGGGCTGCCGTAGGTAAAGGCTTGCCCGAATGGTTGGCTCAAGAACAGCCGGACGTGTTATGTATCCAAGAGACAAAGTTGCAACCAGACCAGTTCCCGTCAGAAACATTCGAGACTTTAGGATATAAGTCTTATTTGTTTAGTGCCCAAAAGAAGGGATATAGTGGCGTGGCCATTCTTACGAAACAGGAACCGGATCATATCGAGTATGGAATGGGAATCGAGAAGTATGATAATGAGGGACGTTTCCTCCGTGCTGATTTCGGGGATGTATCGATCGTAAGTGTCTATCATCCTTCCGGGACTAGTGGGGATGAACGGCAGGATTTTAAGATGATATGGCTGGAAGATTTCCAGAAATATGTCGTTGAGTTACAGAAATCCCGTCCGAACTTAATTCTCTGTGGCGATTACAACATTTGCCACGAGCCGATAGATATTCATGATCCGATCAGGAACGCAAAGAACAGTGGTTTCCTTCCGGAAGAACGGGAATGGATGACTCGCTTCTTATCCGCAGGTTTTACGGATACATTTCGCTTCTTGAACCCGGATAAGCAAGAATATACATGGTGGAGTTATCGCTTCAATTCCAGATCTAAAAATAAAGGATGGCGTATTGATTATTGTATGGTTAGCGACAATATGAAGCGAAGTTAAAGCCGCTTATATATTAAACGATGCCGTACATTCTGATCATTGTCCGGCCGTATTAGAGATCGAATAATTTTCATAATAAAAAGAAGGATGTGTTCTTTTTGCGTAAGCGAACACATCTTTTTTATTATTGAAAAATGGAAATAAAGTCTATAAATGAACTTAGATTATCTCTGAATATCCAATGCTCCGATCAACTCTTTTACTGATTTAAAACCATGTCGGTCACAATAGTCATTCAATCCATCAATAACCTTGATAGAAACAGTTGGATCTACAAAGTTATAAGTTCCGATCTGGATAGCACTAGCCCCAGCTAACATGAACTCCACGGCATCTTTCCAATTTGAAATACCTCCCAAACCTATAATTGGAATCTTTACCGCATGATACGTTTGCCATACCATACGTAGAGCTACAGGTTTTACGCAAGGCCCGGAAAGACCTCCAGTTATTGTAGATAATATAGGTTTACGTTTCTCTGCGTCGATGGCCATTCCAAGCATCGTATTAATTAACGAAACAGAATCCGCACCCTCCGCTTCAACAGCTTTAGCGATCTCCGTAATATCAGTT
>ENA-OQEB01000418-OQEB01000418.1-human-gut-metagenome-genome-assembly--contig:-NODE-418-length-17893-cov-2.062141_pt1 | contig 17893 bp, 18 predicted proteins | sample MGYA00242787_ERZ504619 | MGnify/ENA primary metagenome ERZ504619 (study PRJEB26092, sample SAMD00036317) | human gut metagenome | host: Homo sapiens | study: EMG produced TPA metagenomics assembly of... | reverse complement strand
GGTGAGCAATATTTCAAGGGATGCAGACGGTGTCATAGCCCGCATTATTGCCGATTCGTATGATGGCAGATGGCAGAAGGAGCTGTGAGGCCAAATCTTGAGGACTTGTATTTGTATCTTAATGGGGACTGAAAATGGATATAGTAAAAAACGAAATATGTAAACTATTGACTAAAAGAACAGTGCTTATTCTTTTGTTTTTGCTTGTTCTGAATCCTGTTCTTGGACTGTATACCATGAATACTGTAAATGATGATGGGTATACAGGTAAGGACTACAGCGCGCTGTATGGCGAAATAAGCAATTACAGTCGTGAGGATGTTTTGCCGGAAATTGAACAGAGGCAGATGACGGCAGAAGCTTACGGCAGGATTAGTCTGTGCAGCAGGGTATACAAGGAAGCATTGGCATGTCTTTCTTATGATGAGTATCTGGACTCTGTCAATGAAAAGGCTGACGAGATTTCGATTATGAATAAGTTTTCCGGCAATGGAGGCTTTGCAGAGAAAAATGCTGCTAAAACGAGCAGAGTCTACGGTAAGCTTAAAGGTACAGTGCCTGAGGTTATTGATGCATCGGGACTTTTGAATATTACAGACAATGAGCTCACGGATTATGTGGCTGTGATTATGCTTTTTATCATTGCACTCAATATTGTGTTTTATGAAAAAAGCGAGAACCAGCTTGCATTGCTTAGAACAACTGCAAGGGGCAGAAGGCAGCTTATGGCGTCAAAGTCATTTGTGATGATTATGGCGGTCGTGCTTATCACCTTGCTGTTGTATGGCATCAATGCAGTCATAAGCATGTGCTTTTACAATCCGATAAATCTGAAAAGTCCGCTTCAAAGTGTTTATCTGTACTATGGCAGTCCGTTTAAGCTTAGTATAGGACAATTTCTGGCATGCTATTTTCCTGTGAAAATAATAAGCTTTATATTGCTTGGCTTGTTTTTTATGCTGATATGCGCAGCGCTTGACAATATTATATTTGTGTTCGTTGCTTCTGCAGTGACCGTGGTTATTGAGGCTATCTGCTACACAACGATATCAGGAACCAGCTTCCTGGCCTTCCTTAAGTACATAAATATCATGTACGGAGTCAGACAGGCAGACTTTTTTCTGATTATGTCAATATCAATCTGTTTGGATATCCGCTTAATACCGGGGTATTGTATGGCTTATTCTGGTTTGTGTGTATAGCTGTATGTATTTTTGCGGTTACAAATTATCTCAATTCGGTGCATGAAAAGAGGCTGCTTTTACTGCCCGGCTTTGCCTGCGGCAAAAATACAGGCTGTCATACATCTTTATTTTTGCACGAATGCTATAAGGCACTTGTTCCGGGAAAAGTGTTACTTATATTGATTGTAGCAGCTATTTTTGTGGTATGGTGGAATCCGGCAGAGAAGCTTTCCTATGATTCGGTTGATGAGGTGTATTACAAGGAATATATGGACAAATATTATGGACCTTTAACTGCCAAAACCAATGAGCTTCTGGATGAAGAAAGAGCAAAATACGACCGGCTGTCAGATAACATTGCTTACGATATGGAGCAGGGGAAGAGTGAAAGCTATATCAATATAAAGTACAAGGATGAACTGAGCAGACAGGAGGCATTCAACAAGCTTACAGCACATGTGGATTATCTTAAGACGTTAAATGAGGGCTGGCTGTTTTTTGAAAAGGGCTATGATATCCTCACCGACAGGACAGACTTCAAAAACCGTGATACAGCACAGGCCTTTGTGTATGTTATTCTCCTAATAGCAATAGCCTGCGGTATATGCGGAGCGGATTATGCAAACCATGAAATCCGGCTTTTAAGGACTACCCGCCGTGGCAGGAAGCAGCATATGGGAATCAAATGCATACTTGGCTTTTTGGGCACTGTCACAGCATTTGCACTTGTATATATTGTGCGGCTGTGCAATGTGCTTTCGGCATATGGCACGCATGGGCTTAATGCTCCGGCGGCAAGTATGGAGCATCTGTGGCGTATTTCGCAGAACATATCGGTAGGGCAGTATATACTTATCATAATGCTGATGCGCTTTATAGGGGGATTACTGGTCAGCCTGTTTGTTTTTGCAATGTTTAAATACTTAAGAAGCGGCATGTCTGTGATTATATCATGCGTCCTTTTTATTGTGCTGCCACTGGCGCTTGTGGCTTTTGGGGTGACGAATGCGCAGTATATGTTGTTAAATCCGCTGCTTCTTGGAAATATATTCTAAAATATATTTTGAATTCATTAGGAAAAACATTACAGATTGTTCCAATGAAATAGATAAAAAGCATCTGTCCGGAAAAACCGGATAGATGTTTTTTACTATAAGACAAAGTTATAATTTTTTATAAAAAATCTGTGATGCGGTCCATGCGTGCTCCCATATTCATAAGCAGTGCATCCGCAATAGTAATTGCAGCCATAGCTTCAACAACAACAACAGCACGTGGCACGATAATCGGGTCATGACGTCCCTTGATGGAAATCTCTATATCTTCACCGGATTTATTTACAGTGTGCTGTGTAGCTGCGATTGAAGGAGTGGGCTTTATGGCAGCTCTGAAAATAAGCGGTGAGCCGTCTGTCATGCCGCCGAGAGTACCACCGGAGTGATTTGTCTCTTTTGAAACAGCGCCATCCCTCATAATAAAGGCATCATTGTTTGTAAGTCCGGTTGCCTTTGCTGCATCAAAGCCATCGCCGATTTCGAAGCCTTTACAGCTCCGATAGACATAATAGCTTTTGCCAGATTGGCATCAATTTTCTCGAATACAGGATCACCGAGCCCGACAGGAAGACCTGTGATGACACATTCACACACACCGCCTGAGGAATTGAGTGATTTAAGGCATTCCTCCAGATATTCAGAAGCTTTTAGCGCTGCATCGGCATCAGGCATATAAAGTGAATTGTTGTAAATCTCATGGGCATCAAAATTAACATCATTAATTGTAACAGGACCTATTGATCTGGTGTATGTAAGAAATTTTATGCCAAGGCCCGAGAGCATCTTTACAGCGATAGCACCGCTGCAACACGGCCTATTGTCTCGCGTCCCGAAGAACGGCCTCCGCCTCTGTAGTCTCTGAAGCCGTATTTCTCATCAAAGCAAAAGTCAGCATGCCCCGGACGATAGTATGAAGCAATCTCACTGTAATCCTTTGATTTCTGATTTTTATTCCACACAACCATAGAAACAGGTGTGCCTGTAGTCTTTCCCTCAAACACACCGGAGAGAATCTCAACCGCATCATCCTCCTTGCGCGGAGTAGTGAACTTAGACTGTCCCGGCTTTCTTCTGTTTAAGAATATCTGAATATCCTCCTCACACAGCTCAAGCCCCGCAGGAACGCCGTCCACAACGACACCTAAGCCCTTTCCGTGTGATTCTCCCCATGTTGTTACCCTAAAAATATTTCCGTATGATGAACCTGCCATGATGGTCTCCTTTTTATAATAATAGGTATATTATAAGTAATACCAAGTTGAATAGTCAAGAAAACTATGATATTATTTTATTTAGATAACTTTCGAACTATGTTTGTATATAATTATGTATATATGTAACTATATTTGCATGCCTGTATAAGCAAAGCGCAAATTAGGCGAAGCATAATTTAAGCAAGTATAATTAAGCAGCATCATTTGTAGCAATTTTGCCACAACGTAAGGCACGTAAGCCGCGGCCACCGTGAGCGTCCACGCGCTGCCCTGAGAGCGAATAGCGAAGCTGTTTAGAGTCTGTAGAATTATGCTTCGATACACAGAAATGCACCGGCAGGGACGCCGGGGCAAGGAGCTATCGAGCCACGGAGGGCGAGTAGCGACGGTTTCGTCAGCCAGAGAAAATCTATAAGCATAATTCGTACAGAATCTTAACAGCGCAGCGTAGCGAACAGGGCAGCGCGTGGACGCTCACGGTGGCCGCGACTTACGTGCCGTCCTATGTACCACAATGAATAAACAACTACAATAAGACAGCAAAAGAGGGAGAAAACATGGAATTTAACGGGGTATTTCACCAGGCATATGACAACTACTGCTATCCTTTAAATGAGGATGAATTAATCATAAATATAAAGACTGGTTATGATGTGAAGGAAGTAAATATCATACTCGGTGACCCGTTCGCAGCCGGTATCTTAGGCGGTGGTGAGACCTGGAATGGCGATAAGCAGCCGATAATATTTAAAAAGAAATTAAAGCACCAGATATGGTGGACAACCACGGTAAAGCCACCATTCAAGAGACTTAAATATTATTTTGAGCTCATCACAGAGGATGAGAGATGGTTTTACTTTGAGGATGGCTTCGTGAGTGCAGAGCAGATGGCACTTGAGGCAGAAGCCGCCAGTGCTTTGTATTCCCGTGGATGAATCCGTGTGATATTCCGGTCACACCGAAGTGGGTAAATGACACTATATGGTATCAGATATTTCCGGATAGATTCTGCAATGGAGACCACTCGATAGATCCTGATTATGTTGTTCCGTGGAGAAACAGGGGAAAGGTCAAAAATGAGGAGTGCTTCGGCGGAGACTTCGCAGGAATCATTCAAAAGCTTGATTATTTAAAGGGGCTTGGAATAAACGGAATCTACCTGACACCGATAAACGAGTCACCGAGCAATCATAAGTATGATACAACGGATTATGCAAAGATTGACCCGCGCTTTGGAGATGAAGATACCTTTAAGAGGCTTGTGTTAGAAGCCCATAAGCGTGATATGAGAATAATGCTTGATGGAGTGTTCAACCACTGTGGCTATTATTTTGCACCGTGGCAGGACGTTTTAGCAAAGGGAGCGGATTCAGAGTATTATGACTGGTTTATGATCAATGAATGGCCTCTTGACTTTAAGCATGGAGCGGCTAAAAAGGGTCAGTTTTATACGTTTGGATTTTTTGACAATATGCCAAAGCTCAATACAAATAATCCGGCGGTGCGAAAATACTTTATCGATATCTGCGCCAACTGGGTAGAAAATTATCATATAGACGGACTGCGCCTTGATGTGGCAAATGAGGTGTCACACCGCTTCTGCAAGGAGCTTAGGGCAAGGCTTAAGGAAATTAATCCGGATATTTACATTTTGGGAGAAATATGGCATAATGCTCTTCCGTGGCTGCGTGGAGATGAGTTCGATGCGGTTATGAACTATCCGCTTGGAGAGAGCATCAAGGATTTCTGGATAGATAAGAGCCAGACGAATCAGGATTTTGAGTATACTATAAACAGATGTTATACCAACTACATGCAGCAGACCAATGATGTGCTTTTCAATCTGCTTGATTCACATGATACAAAGCGCCTTCGCTCTGATACAAAGAATCTCGACCAGTACTTTGCACAACTTGCAGTGCTTTTTGCCATGCCGGGCAGCCCATGTATATATTACGGCACTGAGATTGCCATGCCGGGCAGCTATGACCCTGACTGCAGACGATGTATGCCGTGGGATGATATTGAGGCAGGCAGGTTTAAGGAGCGCATTGAGATGGTATCAAAGCTCATTCATTTAAGGGCGAGTGAGCCGCTTTTAAAGGGCAGAAACTTCCATTTCCCTGACGATTTTGCTGACAATCCAAGGGTAATCCAGTTCAGAAAGATGGGCTGGGTGGATACATATGTGGAGGTTATAGTCAACTGCTCTGATGAGGATATTGAGGTGCCAAAGGACGGCGAGGTACTTTTTGAGAGGCATTGCATAGATACCACACTGCTGACCAACGGAATATTAATCAGAAAAATCGTAGGCAATGGCGATAAGTAAAAGAAACAGGAGAATTAAACGAAAATATGGCTAAATATGAGTTACTAAAACAAGAGGGACGTGCCAAGAGAGGTACATTCCATACTGTGCATGGAGATATACAGACACCTGTATTTATGAATGTAGGAACAGTAGGTGCGATAAAGGGCGCTGTCTCTACGGACGATTTAAAGGAGATAAAGTGTCAGGTTGAGCTGTCAAATACATATCACCTGCATGTAAGAACCGGAGACAAAATCATTAAAGAGCTTGGCGGACTGCACAAATTCATGGTGTGGGACAGACCAATCCTTACAGATTCCGGCGGATTCCAGGTGTTTTCACTGGCAGGTCTTCGCAAAATAAAGGAGGAGGGTGTGTACTTCAACTCGCATATTGACGGTGCCAAGATATTTATGGGACCTGAGGAGAGCATGCAGATACAGTCAAACCTCGGCTCCACGATAGCTATGGCGTTTGACGAGTGCCCATCGAGTGTTGCAGACAGACAGTATGTGACAAACTCTGTAAACAGGACCGCGCGCTGGCTTGAGAGGTGCAAAAAGGAGATGGCACGCTTAAACAGCTTACCGGATACTATCAATAAGGAGCAGCTTTTATTCGGTATCAATCAGGGAGCTATTTATGATGATATAAGAATTGACCATGCAAAGCGCATTTCTGAGCTTGAGCTGGACGGCTATGCTGTCGGCGGACTGGCGGTAGGAGAGAGCCATGAGGAGATGTACCATATTCTTGATGAAACAGTGCCTCATCTGCCTGTTAATAAACCTACATACCTGATGGGAGTAGGAACTCCTGCCAATATACTTGAGGGTGTAGAGAGAGGAATCGACTTCTTTGACTGTGTATACCCAAGCAGAAACGGCCGTCACGGACATGTATACACGAATCACGGCAAGCTTAATCTGTTCAACCAGAAGTATCAGAAGGATATGCGCCCTATTGAGGAGGGCTGTAACTGTCCTGCCTGCCGTACATATTCGCGTGCATATATCAGGCATCTTTTAAAGGCAAAGGAGATGCTCGGAATGAGACTGTGCGTGTCCATAATTTGTATTTCTACAACAACATGATGGAGGAGATAAGGGATTCGCTTGATGCAGGCTGTTTTGCCTCATACAAGGCTGAAAAGCTCTATGGAATGACACAGGGAGAGCAGAGCTAGCAGATAAATATAAAAAATCTCGAAAATGATAAAAAATCCTTGCCGTTAGCACGTTTAACGTGTATTATGGTAATAGTGCTTAGAACACATCAATTATAGAATATTTAGGAGGAACAATTGATGACATCAATTTTAGCAAACGGTCAGGCAGCAGGAACAATTGGAATGATTGTCTGGTTAGTAGTACTTTTCGCAGTTATGTATTTTCTTATGATCCGTCCACAGAAGAAGGAGCAGAAGAAAAAGGAGCTTATGCTTAATGAAGTTGCAACAGGAGACACAGTTCTTACAACAAGTGGATTTTACGGTACAGTTATCGATATCGAGGACGATACTGTAATCGTTGAGTTTGGTAACAACAAGAACTGCCGTATTCCAATGCAGAAGTCAGCTATCGCTGACCTTGAGAAAGCAGAGGATTCAGCTAAATAATGCAGATTTGTAAAGCCGTCACATAAGTGGCGGTTTTCTTATTATCCGCATCTCTTGCAATAATAATAAAAAACTGTTATTATAGTATGCAGTTATTATAAGCTGCAGTTATAAATTGCATGAAAAAGTAAAATATCCCGGCATATTGAAATAACTACTTTAATGCTTTAATATAAGAATATGTATTTTTATGTAAAAGAGGTAAGAAATTATGGAATATAAAGTTGGTGTAATTTCCGGAGACGAATCGGACCGGAGATAGTCACTGAGGCAAAAAAGGTATTGGACAAAATAGCAGACAAGTATGGACACAGCTTCAACTACACAGACATCCTTATGGGTGGCTGCTCAATTGATGCTACAGGTGTTCCTCTTACAGATGAGGCTATTGCGACTGCACTTGATTCAGATGCGGTGCTGATGGGTTCTATCGGTGGCAACACAGCCACATCACCATGGTACAAGCTGGCCCCTGAGCTTCGTCCGGAGGCAGGACTTTTAAAGCTTAGAAAGTCGCTCAATCTGTTTGCAAATCTTAGACCGGCATACCTGTACAAGGAGCTTGCTGCAGCATGTCCGCTCCGTAGCGATATCATCGGAGACGGTTTTGATATGATGATTATGCGTGAGCTTACAGGAGGTCTTTACTTCGGAGCCAGAGAGACAAAAGAGGTGGATGGAGTTGTTACGGCCACAGATACACTGACATACAATGAGAATGAAATCAGAAGAATCGCAAAGCGAGGCTTCGATATAGCCATGAAGAGAAGGAAAAAGGTCACATCCGTAGACAAGGCAAATGTGCTTGATTCTTCCAGATTATGGAGAAAGATCGTCGAGGAGGTCGCTAAGGATTATCCGGAGGTTACATACGAGCATATGCTTGTTGATAACTGTGCAATGCAGCTTGTAAAGGATCCTAAGCAGTTTGATGTTATCCTCACAGAGAATATGTTTGGCGATATTTTATCGGATGAAGCAAGTATGGTGACAGGCTCAATCGGTATGCTTTCATCAGCAAGCCTTAACGATACAAAGTTCGGACTTTACGAGCCAAGTGGCGGATCTGCTCCTGATATCGCAGGAAAGGGCATTGCAAACCCTATCGCAACAATCCTTTCAGCAGCCATGATGCTTCGCTATTCATTTGATCTGGACAAGGAAGCACAGGCAATCGAGGATGCTGTAAAGCAGGTACTTAAGGAGGGCTACAGGACAATCGACATCATGCCACAGCCGGGGGAGACTACAGAGGGTATCACACAGGTAGGCACAGCACAGATGGGGGATCTCATCGCAGAACGTGTGTAGCTGCATGACTTATAATAGACAGCTAACAGGTTATAGATAGGCAGATCGTCATGTATACAGTTGTAATGATGAAGTACTCAAAGAAATAGTCGGAGATAAATAAGGAGATAAAATATGATAAGTGATAACGCAAGAGCCGGAATGCAGCAGGCACCGGCAAGAAGTTATTTAATGCTCTTGGTTTTACACCGGAGGAAATGAAAAAGCCTATGGTCGGAATCGTAAGCTCATTCAATGAGATTGTTCCGGGCCATATGAATATAGACAAAATCGTTGAGGCTGTAAAGCTTGGAGTTGCAGAGGCAGGAGGAGTGCCTGTAGTATTTCCTGCAATCGCAGTCTGCGATGGTATTGCAATGGGACATGTGGGTATGAAATATTCCCTTGTCACAAGAGATCTGATTGCTGATTCTACAGAGTGTATGGCAATCGCTCATCAGTTTGATGCACTTGTAATGGTTCCAAACTGTGACAAGAACGTGCCGGGACTTCTGATGGCGGCTGCACGTCTTAATCTGCCTACAGTATTTGTATCAGGCGGACCAATGCTCGCAGGCCACGTAAAGCAGAAAGAGAAGTCTTTCATCGATGTTTGAGGCTGTCGGCTCATACGCTGCCGGTACTATGACTGAGGATGATGTATGTGAGTATGAGAACAAGGTATGTCCTACCTGCGGTTCATGCTCGGGAATGTACACAGCCAACTCTATGAACTGTCTTACAGAGCACTTGGTATGGGACTTCGCGGAAACGGAACAATACCTGCTGTATATTCAGAGCGTATACGTCTTGCAAAGCATGCCGGAATGGCTGTTATGGATATGTACAACAAGGGCATCAAGGCGAGAGATATCATCACAAAGGATGCAATAATGAACGCACTCACAGTTGATATGGCACTCGGCTGTTCTACAAACTCTATGCTTCATCTTCCTGCTATCGCTCATGAGATAGGCTTTGATTTTGATATCAGCTTTGCAAATCCAATCAGTGAGAGAACACCAAATCTCTGCCACCTTGCCCCGGCAGGCCCTACATATATGGAGGACTTAAACGAGGCCGGCGGTGTGTGGGCTGTCATGAAAGAGCTTGCTGATATCGGACTTTTAAATACAGATTGTATGACTGTTACAGGAAAGACAGTTGGAGAGAATATAAAGAATGCAGTCAATAGAGACCCTGAGGTCATCAGACCGGTAGACAATCCATATTCAAAGACCGGAGGACTGGCAGTGCTTAAAGGAAATCTGGCTCCGGACGGCTCTGTAGTAAAGCGTTCAGCAGTTGTCGATGAGATGATGGTTCATGAGGGTCCTGCAAGAGTATTTGACTGCGAGGAGGATGCAATTGCAGCAATAAAGGGCGGCAAGATCGTAGAGGGTGATGTGGTTGTCATCAGGTACGAGGGACCAAAGGGCGGCCCTGGAATGAGAGAGATGCTTAATCCTACATCCGCTATTGCCGGAATGGGACTTGGAAGCTCTGTAGCACTCATCACAGACGGACGTTTTTCAGGAGCTTCAAGAGGAGCTTCAATAGGTCATGTTTCACCTGAGGCCGCAGTAGGCGGACCGATTGCCCTGGTTGAAGAGGGAGATATCATAAAGATTGATATTCCAAACATGAAGCTTGAGCTCGATGTGTCAGACGAGGTGCTTGCTGAGCGTAAGGCAAAGTGGCAGCCAAGGGAGCCGAAGGTTACAACAGGCTATTTGAAGAGATACGCAGCGCTTGTTACATCAGGAAACAGAGGAGCCATCCTTGCACTTCCGGGAGAGCAGAACGCGTAGTATATATTTGATAGAAAATTCAGTACGAATAAGGCTTTTACCTATTATCGTAAGGGATTCGTATAAGAAAAAGAGGAATACAAGATGCAGTTAACAGGATCACAGGTTATTATAGAATGCTTAAAAGAACAGGGGGTTGACACAGTATTCGGTTATCCGGGAGGAGCCATCCTTAATGTCTATGACGAGCTCTACAAGCATCCGGAGATTAAGCATGTGCTGACCTCACATGAGCAGGGAGCAAGCCATGCGGCCGACGGCTATGCGAGAAGCACCGGAAAGGTTGGCGTCTGTCTGGCTACAAGCGGACCGGGTGCGACAAATCTGGTCACAGGAATTTCGACAGCATACATGGATTCGATTCCAATCGTCGCAATCACATGTAATGTCGGAGTCTCGTTACTTGGAAAGGACAGCTTTCAGGAGATAGATATTGCCGGAATTACAACGCCTGTAACCAAATACAGCTTTATTGTAAAGGATGTAGAGAAGCTTGCAGATACAATACGCAGAGCTTTCGATATAGCAAGAAAAGGCAGACCGTCCTGTGCTTGTGGATATTCCAAAGAATGTTACGGCAGATCTGGTAGAGTACACCAGGCAGGAAATCAAGCTTCCTGAGCGTGTGACAGAAACAATTACAGACAGTGACATTGATAATGCAATTGAACTCATAAAAGCATCCAAAAAGCCATATATATTTGTAGGAGGCGGAGTGGTTCTCTCCGGAGCAAGCAAAGAGCTTAAGGAATTTGTAGACAAGGTGAATGCACCTGTTTGCGATACGCTCATGGGCAAGGGTGCATATGATGGCACAAGTGATAACTACACAGGCATGCTTGGTATGCATGGCACAAAGACCTCAAACCTTGGAGTTTCAGAGTGCGACCTTTTGATTGCGATTGGTACACGTTTTTCGGACAGAGTGCTTGGCAATCCTAAAAAGTTTGCAGACCAGGCCAAGATATTACAGTTTGATGTAGATGCAGCAGAGATTAATAAAAATATCCGTGTTACATCGAGTGTTATAGGCGATGTGAAGGAAATACTTACACGCATCAACAAAAAGCTCACACAGCTTGACCACAATTCATGGGTTGAGCATGTGCTTGCATATGCAAAGACTTTTCCTCTTACATATCACAAAGAGGGACTTAGCGGACCATTTGTTATTGAAAAAATCTATGAAATGACAAAAGGAAATGCTATAATGGTTACTGAGGTCGGCCAGCATCAGATGTGGGCAGCCCAGTATTACAAATACAGCAAGCCGAGAACTCTTCTTACATCAGGAGGTCTTGGTACCATGGGATACGGTCTCGGTGCTGCAATCGGTGCCCAGACAGCTAATCCTGACAGGACTGTAGTCAATATTGCAGGTGACGGATGCTTCAGAATGAACATGAACGAGCTTGCAACAGCTTCAAGAGAAAAGCTTCCTCTTATCGAGGTTATAATAAACAACCATGTACTTGGAATGGTACGCCAGTGGCAGACTCTTTTTTACGAGAAGCATTACTCGGCAACCGTACTTGATGATGGGGTGGATTATGTAAAGCTTTCAGAAGCAATGGGAGCCACTGCACGACGTGTTAAGACCCAGGAAGAATTTGAAAAAGCATTTGCAGATGCCTTAAAGAGCAAGACACCGTTTGTCATCGATTGTATCATTGATTCAGATGACAAGGTATGGCCTATGGTTGCACCGGGCAAGCCTATCAACGAGTCTTTCGATGAAGAGGACTACAATGCGACACAAGGAGGAAATTAGAGTGAGTAGAGTTTACAATTTTTCAGCAGGACCTGCAGTTTTACCTGAGGAGGTATTGCAGGAAGCAGCAGCAGAGATGATGGATTATAAGGGAAGCGGAATGTCGGTTATGGAGATGAGCCACAGATCTAAATGGTTTGATGACATCATCAAGGATGCCGAGAAAGATCTCCGCGAGCTTATGAATATACCTGACAATTACAAGGTACTTTTCCTTCAGGGTGGTGCTTCACAGTTCTTCGCTGAGGTACCGATGAACCTTATGAAAAATAAAAAAGCAGGATACATTATCACAGGTCAGTGGGCTAAAAAGGCGTTTGCCGAGCTAAGATTTACGGAGACGCCGTAGAGCTTGCTTCGTCTGCAGATGAGACCTTCTCATACATACCTGACTGCTCAGATTTACCAATCACAGATGATATGGATTATGTATACATTTGCGAGAACAATACTATCTACGGAACAAAAGTACAAGAAGCTTCCAAACACAAAGGGAAAGAACCTTGTAGCTGATGTATCTTCATGCTTCTTATCAGAGCCTGTAGATGTATCAAAATATGCTGTTATCTATGGCGGAGTACAGAAGAATGTAGGACCTGCCGGAGTAGTTATAGCAATTATCAGAGAGGACCTTATCACAGATGATTGTCTACCGGGCACACCAACCATGCTCAAGTGGAAGACTCAGGCCGATAATGATTCTCTTTACAATACACCACCATGCTACGGCATCTATATCTGTGGCAAGGTATTCAAATGGCTCAAGAAGATGGGCGGTCTTTCAGTTATGAAGGAGAGAAATGAGGAGAAGGCCAAGATTCTCTACGATTTCCTTGATCAGAGCAAGCTCTTTAAGGGAACAGTAAGAAAAGAGGACAGATCACTCATGAATGTTCCGTTTGTAACAGGAGATGCAGAGCTTGATGCCAAGTTTGTAAAGGAGGCAACTGCAGCCGGATTTGTAAACCTTAAGGGACACCGTACAGTTGGCGGAATGAGAGCATCTATCTACAATGCTATGCCAAAAGAGGGCGTTGAGAAGCTTGTAGAGTTTATGAAGAAGTTTGAGGAGGAGAATGCATAATGTTTAATTACACATGCTTAAACCCAATCGCAGGAGTAGGACTTGACCTGTTCTCTGACGATTATAAAAAGGTTGATGATATTAAGGATGCAGATGCAGCACTTGTAAGAAGTGCCGCTATGCATGACATGGAGCTTGGTGACAAGGTGCTTGCTGTGGCAAGAGCAGGAGCAGGAGTAAACAATATTCCGCTTGACAAGTGTGCCGAGCAGGGAATCGTTGTATTCAACACACCGGGAGCCAATGCAACGGTGTTAAGGAGCTTGTGTTTGCCGGAATGCTTTATGCATCAAGAGATATCGTTGGAGGTATCGACTGGTGTCTTGCAAACCAGAACGATGAGAATATTGCAAAGACAGCCGAGAAGCAGAAAAAGAACTTTGCAGGAACAGAGATTTCAGGAAAGAAGCTCGGTGTTATCGGACTTGGAGCCATCGGTGTACTTGTTGCAAATGCTGCAGTACATATGGGCATGGATGTTTACGGATATGATCCATACATCTCAGTAAATGCCGCATGGAACCTTTCAAGAAGCGTTAAGCATATCAGCAATGTTGAGGACATCTACAAGAACTGTGATGTCATCACAATCCATGTACCTCTTCTTGATTCAACAAAGAAGATGATAAACGCTGATGCTATTGCAATGATGAAGCCAACCGCTATCGTATTAAACTTTGCCAGAGATCTTCTTGTTGACGAAGAGGCTATGGTAGATGCACTTGCCAAGGGCAAGGTTAAGAAGTACGTTTCAGATTTCCCTAACAACACAACTGTTGGAGCAAAGGGTTGCATCGTAACACCTCATCTTGGAGCATCTACAGCAGAGTCAGAGGACAATTGTGCAGTTATGGCTGTCAAGGAGCTGAGAGATTACTTAGAGAATGGTAATATCGTTCATTCAGTAAACTTCCCTGACTGCAGCATGGGTGCATGCACAGCTTCAGGCAGAGTCGGAATCCTTCACAAGAATGTTAAGGGTATGATTGGACAGATTACAACAGCTCTTGCAGAGGCTGATATCAATGTATCTGATCTGACAAACAAGGGCAAGGGTGACTATGCATATTCACTTCTTGATCTTGATTCAGCTATTGATGCTTCTACCGTTGAGAAGCTTTCTGCCATTGACGGAGTGCTCAGAGTGAGAGTTATTAAATAGTGAATTAATATTTGATTTAAATACTGATCCCCCATATTTTATATGGGGGATTTAGTGGGTTATAAGGAAATAACAAATATATAGGAAATATAAGAGAGATATAAGAGATATATAGGAGATTATATGATCAGACAAATTCTTGGTGAAGTATCAGTGCCGGTTGCAAATACCGAGGTACAGCAGGTTATTGAAAACCCGGGCAATTGTAAAGAACATATCTGGAGAAGTAATATGCCATCGCTTATTCAGCTTTCTCGTGCAGCTTGTTGTTGCGATAGTGATACTGCTTATAGGTATTAAGGTGATTAAATCAGTCGTAAAAATAATTAAAAAAGGATTTGATAAAAGCAGAATGGATGCTGCAGTGGCATCATTTCTAGCAAATGTTATTAAATACTTTTTGTATTTTATCCTTGTCATGGCACTGCTTTCGGGCTTTGGAGTGGCGACCGGCTCTGTTATAGCGGTTCTTGGCTCTGCCGGACTTACTGTAGGTATGGCATTGCAGGGCAGCCTGTCAAATTTTGCAGGAGGCGTGCTTATTCTTTTGATGAAGCCGTTTGGTGTGGGCGATTACATAGTTGACGGTTCAAGTGGTACAGAGGCACTGTAAAGGATATAAATCTGTTTTATACAAGGCTTTTGACAATAGATAACAAGATGGTTATGATACCAAACGGAAAGCTCGCTGATTCGTGTATCACAAATGTATCTATGATGGATAAGAGGATGCTTGATTTGAGAGTAACAGTATCCTACAGCACAGATTTAGCATTTGCAAAGAGTGTGCTGGAATCTGTTGTCACATCAGCAGATGCGATGCTTCGCGATGAGCCGAGCAATGTGTTTGTGAGTGAGCTGCAGGATTCGGCAATAGAGCTCGGTGCGAGAATCTGGGTGAAGAACGAGGATTACTGGAACACAAAATGGCAGCTTACAGAAGAAATTAAAACAGCATTTGATAAAAATAATATCGAAATTCCGTTTCCGCAGATGGATGTTAATATTCAAAAGAGGAGCATAGACTCTGACTTTTAAAGCCGGATGTTGCAGAATATTACTTTAACAGATTTTTGTGGTAAATATACTTATAATTTAACTATAATATGTAAAAATGTGGTATACTATCATCATCGCATTTTAGGAGGAATAATTGATGACAATTCACGATTTGGCTGAATATGAGATTTTAGATGAGCACAGAGTGGAGGATGTCCAGTCGGACGGATTCATTCTGAGACATAAAAAAAGTGGTGCAAGGATTGCCATTTTATCAAATAATGATGATAACAAGGTCTTTTATATAGGCTTCAGGACTCCGCCGGAGGATGAGACGGGTGTGCCGCATATTATTGAGCATACAACACTCTGCGGTTCAAAGAAGTTCCCTGTAAAGGATCCTTTTATTGAGCTGGCAAAGGGCTCACTCAATACATTTTTAAATGCCATGACATACCCTGACAAGACAGTTTATCCTGTTGCCAGCTGCAATGATCAGGATTTTAAGAATCTCATGGATGTGTATCTGGATGCAGTGTTTAATCCGAATATCACAAAGTACGAGGAGATTTTCAAGCAGGAGGGCTGGCACTACGAGCTTACAGGCAAGGATGATGAGCTTAAGATAAACGGAGTTGTGTACAATGAGATGAAGGGAGCATACTCATCGCCGGATGAGGTGCTTTCAAGCCAGATTTACCGCTCACTGTTTCCGGACAATACCTACAGCAAGGATTCTGGCGGTAATCCGGAGTATATTCCTAAGCTTACGTATGAAGCATATCTGGACTTCTATCACAAGTATTATCATCCATCCAATTCATACATTTATCTGTATGGTGATATGGATGTTGTCGAGAGACTTGAGTGGCTGGATAAGGAATATCTGAGCCTGTATGATTATAAAAAAAGTAATTCAGAAATTAATAAACAGCCTGCATTTGATGAAATAAAGAATGTTGAGGCGCAGTATTCAATTACCATGGATGATTCACAGGAGAATAAGACTTATCTATCTTATAACCGTGTGGTAGGGGATACGCTTGATGAGATGCTCTATCAGGCATTTGATGTGCTTGACTATGCACTTGTCAGCTCACCGGGAGCACCTGTGAAGCAGGCATTGATAGATGCGGGAATCGGTGATGATGTGTATGGCTCATACGATGCGGGCATTCTGCAGCCGGTATTTTCGTTTGTGGCAAAGAATGCCAATGCATCTCAGGCAGATGAGTTTGAAGTATTATAGAAAACACTCTTAAAGAAGTTGTTAAAACAGGAATTAATAAAGAGGCATTGCTTGCGGGAATCAACAGCAGCGAGTTCAAATTCAGGGAGGCTGACTTCGGACAGTTTCCTAAGGGACTTCTTTTTGGATTAAATTGCTTAGACAGCTGGCTGTTTGATGATATGAAGCCTTTTATACATCTGGAGTGTCTTGGTACCTTTGCAAAGCTTCGAAAGGCTGTAGATACTGATTATTTTGAAAAGCTTATACAGGAGTATCTGCTTGACAATACCCATGGTTCATCTGTCACAGTAAAGCCGAAGCGTGGACTTGGCAATGAGAGGGAGGAAGCTTTGGCAAAGGAGCTTTCCGATTACAAGGCATCTCTTTCAGATGAAGAGATTAAAAAGCTGATTGAGGATACAGAGCATTTAAAGAAATACCAGGAGGAGCCTTCGTCGGATGAGGACCTGCGCAAGCTTCCGATGCTTACAAGAGCGGATATGAAAAAGAATGCTATGCCTTTTTCAAACATTGAGGATGAGCTTTTGGATGTAAAGGTTGTGCGTCATGACATAGAGTCAAACGGCATTGATTATATATCATTTTTATTTGATGCAGGTGATTTTGCCAGAGTGAGCTTGGCTATCTTGGCTTCTTCACAAACGCACTCGCTGGTGAGCACCGAAAAGTACAGCTATACCGATTTAGCCAATGCTACCAACATATATACCGGCGGAATCAGCACAGGTACTGCAAGTCACCCGGATATTAAGGATAGAAATAATTTCGTGTTTAAGTTTGAGGTGAAGCTTAAGGTATTGGAGAAAAATCTTGACAAGGCACTTGAGCTTATGGAGCAGATGCTTCTTTCATCGGATTTTACAGATACAAAGAGACTGGGTGAGCTTGTAGCGCAGATTAAGGCAAGGCTTCAGGCTAACCTTAGCAGTTCCGGTCATCTGGTTGCAGCTATGCGAAGTATGTCGAGCTTCTCGCGCTACGCACTTTATCAGGACGAGCTAAAGGGAGTTGCTTTTTACCGCTCTATATGCCACATAGAAAAGGAACTTTCCGAGTCACCAAAGAGTGTGTCAGATAAGCTTGCTGCAATAGCCAAAAAGCTGATTTGCAAGAAACCAGAATGCTTAATTCAGCCTTTA
>ENA-OQEB01000417-OQEB01000417.1-human-gut-metagenome-genome-assembly--contig:-NODE-417-length-17915-cov-2.189285_pt1 | contig 17915 bp, 18 predicted proteins | sample MGYA00242787_ERZ504619 | MGnify/ENA primary metagenome ERZ504619 (study PRJEB26092, sample SAMD00036317) | human gut metagenome | host: Homo sapiens | study: EMG produced TPA metagenomics assembly of... | reverse complement strand
ATCACCGTGAAAACGAACAAACATGGCGTATTCACCATCCCGGGGGCTAACCTGAATGATACCTTGTTCGTCACTATTAAGAAAACAAGAAATGTAGTCAAAGTCCCAGTCAACGGATACAATTATATAACCATTACTTTAGAGAATAGCACATTCAACGCAGAGCGTAGTTTTGAACCGGATGAGGCCCTGAAAGAAATTATGGAAAGGGAACGAAACAAAATAGTAAGCTCAAGCGTTATGAATAAAGAAGAGATACAGAAAACCGGATGCCGGGATCTCTATTGCCTGCTACGAAGGATGAGTGGCATAACATTCGCCGATGGTTCCGTACGCATCCGTGCGAGCGTTTCCCTAAACAGTCCTAGTGACCCGCTAGTAGTGGTAGACGGTATACCGATGGACCTATCTGTTCTAAACACGATTCCCGTCGAAGATGTCTCGGAATTAAAAGTATTGAAAGACGCAGGTGAATACGGGGTGAGAGGCGCGAACGGAGCGATCGTCATAAAAACAGGCAAATAAACAAATAAGAAAAAGAGAAACGTATCAACATGAGAGTATGGATTAAACGGATAGGAGTGATATGCCTAATACCGATCGCATTGGTATTGTTACTCTCTATATTACTATATATACCTCCTTTCCAAAACTTCGCGGTACGGAAAGCGACCGAATACGCGGGAAAAGTGACTGGTATGCAAATCGGGATCGAGCAGATTAGGCTATCTTTCCCGTTAGACCTTACGGTTAAGGGTGTCGAGGTCGTAAATCCTCCCGTCGATACCTTGTTGAGTTTACAGAGCTTGACGGTACGGGTTCGTGCCCTTCCTCTTTTGCGGAAGCAAGTATTGGTAGAGGCGATCGACCTCCGGAACGTAAAGGTTAACACCGGGACTATGATTGAAGGTATGGAAATCAAAGGATTCTTGGGAAAGCTTTACCTGCACGCCGATCGTATAGACCTGTCCGAGGAGAAAGCTACATTTAATACCGTAGATTTATCCGATACCGCCATTACCCTTCTATTAAATGATTCAACCTCGAAAGAAGACACGACTTCCACACCTCTGAACTGGGTACTCAAGCTGGATAAAATCAGTTTGGACCGGGTAGCCTTCGCCCTACAAATGCCCTCGGATTCCTTACGCCTTACGGCTTTCGTTAATAAAGCCGGGCTAAATAACGGCCTCGTAGATCTTGGAGCGGAACAATATAAGGCGAGAAACTTTGACATAACGAATTCTACATTCGCTTATGACGGGAATTACGCGGCACCCGAGCAAGGACTCGATTTCTCCCATATCAGTTTAACGAACCTGAACACCTCTATCGATTCCATCTTATATCAAGGAAAAGAAATAAACGTCCACATCAAGGAATTCTTCGTGGAAGAACGTTCCGGCCTCAAGGTTTCGGCATTGGCAGGAAATGTCCGGAGTGACCATGAACAGATAGACGTACCGGACCTACTTCTCCAGACACCAAATTCCGAAGTGAGATTGACAGCGACTATCCCTTGGAGCTCCCTCGAGGAGCACCCACAAGGTAGCATGAAAGCCCTGTTAAACGCCTCGTTGGGGAAAGAAGATTTATTGATAGCGGCAGGTTCTCTTCCAGAGGATTTCAAGAAAGCCTACCCGGACAAGCCTCTCGCTATTACGGCAGGCGTAGAAGGCAACCTCTCCAGTATACGTATCACACAAGGCGATATCATGCTGCCGGGAGCGTTTCAGATGAACGTCACGGGTAGCATGGAGTCCGTGACGGATAGCATCCGGCGAACCGGTGAGATTCAGTTAAAGGCTCGATCCGGTAATCTGGACTTTTTGCTGGCGATGCTTCCCGCCTCCCAACGGGATCAATTTGCCATTCCGGCAGGAATTCAGTTGAAGGGGGAAGCTACAGTCGCAAATCAAGAATACCGCACCGAGCTTGTTCTTACCCAAGATAAAGGCAAAGTAGGTCTGACCGCCCGCTATAATCCGGTGCAACTGGCTTATGAGGCTAATTTACGGATAGACAGTCTGGAACCTACCCATTTCATGCCCAAAGACTCTCTATTTTGGCTGACCGCCTCTGTTAAAGCAGAAGGCCGGGGCACAGACCCTTTCTCTGAACGTACATGGGCCAAACTGGACGGTAAGATATCGGATATACGCTACGGCGCCTCATCGGTATCAGACGTATCCATCGATGGCTCTCTGGAAAAGAACTTACTGAAAGTGGATCTGCTTAGCAAATACCCGTTGGCGAAAATGGATGTCTCCTTAAACGCGACCCTCCACAAGCACGAGGTGAAGGCGATGTTGATAGCGGATGTGGAGAACATGGATTTACAGGTATGCACTTAATGGCAAATCCCTTCGCCACCTCTTTCCAGCTCTTCGCCGAGGCAGAAAGTAATCTGGATGAAGATAACACGATCGACGTTACGTTAGGAAACTGGGAGGTCGTCACCCCAAAACAAAGTTTCAAGCCGAAAACGCTGACCTTGCATGCCCGGACGGATATCGATACCACCCGTGTGTCTTTCCACGCCGGGGATTTAGGGATCATCCTCACGGGTAATGATTGCATACACCACATCACGGATAAGTTGACTAAGGTATCGAACGATATCACCCTCCAATTGGAACGGGACTCGACTGTCAATCTGGAGATCCTTCGCCCGCTCCTCCCCGATATGTACCTTGAGGTACGGGCAGGACAGGACAATCCGATCTACAACTATCTCCAAACCTATTACGTAGATTTCAAGAGCATCGCCATGAACGCCTATACCTCACCGGAAACGGGTATACGCATGGATGCCTCCATTTACGATCTGGCACGGGATACGATGCAGATCGATACCATCCGGGCGGAGATGCACCAAGATTCGCTCGGATTACTCTATAGCGCCCAAGTGATCAAGAATAAATACAGGCAGCAACAACCTTTCAGCGCCGGGCTGGACGGGCAAATACGTTATGGCTTCGGCGACGCCCGCCTTTATTTCAAGGACGGGAAAGGCGAGACCGGCTTGTTGCTCGGAATCCGGGCCGATAAGATACAGAACGGGGTCAAGTTCCATCTCTTCCCCGATGACCCGATCATAGCGTTCCGCCCTTTCAAGCTGAACCCGGATAATTACGTCGTGGTACGCAGCATGAAGGATATCGAGGCGAACCTGCGACTCAGCGGAGATAATAACGCCGCCCTCTGGATACACTCCCAAGCGGAAAGTGACGAGATGGAGGAAGTCCACGCCGAGTTGAACCAGATCGACCTTGGGGTTATCTCCAACGCATTCAGTTATATCCCGCCGATGAAAGGTATATTGAACGCCGATTTCCAGTACGCTCCTTCCGACTCGGCCTTCATGGTCGTGGCGGATATGAACATTGATGATCTGTATTATGAGAACGAGCGGGTCGGCGAACTCATGTTCAACGCAGTCTATCTACCTTTAGAGCAGGGGAACCATCAAGTGGATATGCACCTTTTCCGGGACCGGAAAGAGGTGAGTGCCATTACCGCCTTATACCAGATGGGCGAGACCGACCATATCAGCGGTACTGTCGAGTTCATGCACTTCCCCTTGGATATCGCCAACCCGTTCATCCCGGATGATATGGCGAAAATGGGCGGAGACCTCGATGGTACGCTCGCTATCAGCGGACAAAGCGATAAACCATGGCCGAGGGATATCTGATTCTCGATACCGCCTCCGTTTATGTAGCGCCGCAGGTTCTACCTTCCGTTTCGACGATAAGAAGATAGAGATAAAGAACAACCGAATCTTGTTCAACCAATATGGTATTTACGCATACAACAAGAATCCGTTTATCATCAACGGAGAAGTGGATTTCAACGATTTATCCCGCATGACCGCCAATCTTAAACTAACGGCGAATAACTTGCAACTGCTGAACGTTAAGAAAAACGAGGAAAGCCTTGTCTACGGAAAGCTGTTCGTCAACTTGAATTCTACCGTACGCGGGCCGTTGGATGCCTTGACCATGCGAGGGGACTTGCAGTTATTGGGCGGGACGAATATCACCTACGTGCTGAAAGACTCCCCGTTGACCGTGCAAGACCGTATGTCGGACATGGTAACCTTCACCTCTTTCACGGATACTTTACGTCGGCGCATGCCTCGTAAGCCCCCGTTGCCGATGGGAGGCATGGACATGTTGATAACGATCCACATCGATCCCGCCGTACAAGCAACGTGGATTTAAGTCCCGACCAGTCCAACCATATCAATTTGGAGGGTGGCGGTGACCTTTCCTTCCAGTATACCCCGCAAGGCGATATGTTCTTGAACGGACGCTACACGCTGACGGTGGAACCATCAAGTACTCCATCCCGGTGATCCCATTGAAGGAGTTCAACGTACAAGAGGTAGCTACGTGCAATGGACGGGCAACCCCATGGACCCGACCTTGAACCTTACGGCTACCGAGCGAGTCCGTACGTCCGTCACCCTAACCGGGCAATCATCGCCCCGCTTGGTAAATTTCGACGTAGGCATCGAACTGACCCAACAACTGGAGAACCTAGGGTTGCAATTTACCCTCACCGCCCCGGAAGACATGGCGATGCAAGAGGAACTAACCTCGAAAGGTCCGGAGGAACGGGCGAAGCTGGCTGTCAGCATGCTCGTGACCGGTATGTACCTCGGCGGAGGCGGTGGTGGCGGCAAGGTGAACGTAAATATGGGAGACGCCTTGACCAGCTTCTTGCAAAGCGAGATCAACAACATCGCCGGAAGCGCCTTGAAATCCGTGGATATCAGCTTCGGCATGGAGACGTACGACGATAATGGCGACGCCGGAGGTGGTACCCGTACCGACTACTCCTTCCGCTTCGCCAAGCGATTCTATAATGACCGTATCCGTGTGGTTCTAGGCGGCCGTATCTCTACCGGCGAGAACATTAACAATGGACAGGCGCAGCGTTCATCGATAACGTATCCGTAGAATATCGGTTAGACAGCAGTGGCTCCCGTTACGTCAAACTTTTCCACGACAAGAACTACGAGAGCCTGCTGGAAGGCGAGATCACGGAGACCGGAGCCGGTATCGTGCTCCGCAAGAAAATGATGCATCTCAGGGAGCTATTCAACTTCAAGAAAACGAAAGTGAAACCAGTGAAAGAGGAAACAGAAAAGGAATGAATATGAAAAATGTTTTAATATATTTTAGGAAGGATGCCCTCCTAGAGCAGGGAAACATGCCTTCCAGAGCAGGGAAACATGCCTTCCAAAGCAGGGAAGGATACTTCCCCAGGGCGAGGGGGGGTGTCTACCCAAAGAGCGATCCTATCGTCGCTGGCGCTACTCGGGCTGCTGGCCTTCTTACTCACCTCTTGCTCCACCACGAAGAACCTTCCCGAGGGAGCGGTCCTATATACCGGTATCAAGAAAATAGAGGTGAAGAACGAGGATAAGACCAAACCCGGCGAAGCCGCCTTGGAAGAGGTCGAGGCCGCCCTAGCCTATCCCCCAACAACGCCTTGCTGGGAAGCTCCTCGATCCGGGTGCCCTTCCCCTTCGGCCTGTGGGTCTACAACGCTTTCGTGAACAAGAAAGGGAAGGTCGGCAAGTGGATCTTCAACAAGCTGGCGTCGAAACCGGTGCTGATCACCACCGTGAACCCGGAAGTCCGTGTCAAGGTAGCCCGGAACCTATTGAACGAATACGGTTATTTCAATGGAGAGACCTCTTTCGAGGTCGTACCCGATCCCAAGAATCCCCGGAAGGCGAAGCTGGAATATAGCGTCACCATGAACGATCCGTATACGCTAGACAGCATCCAATACGTCCATATCCGTCACCGTGCCGACTCATTGATCGATGCCACGATCGGCGATCGTATCCTCCACAAAGGAGAGAATTTCAATGTCGTCCAGTTGCAAGCCGAGCGGGAACGCATCTCGTCCTTGCTCCGTAACAACGGCTATTACTATTTCCGTCCCGATTTCATCACCTATCAAGCGGATACCTTGTTGAACCCCGGGAAAGTGGCCTTACGGGTGGCCCCGAAGGAAAGCCTGCCCCCCTCGGCCTCCGCCCTTGGAAGCTCGGGGATATATCCGTCTGGCTAAACGGTTACCAGAATGAGACTCCCACGGACTCGATCCGCTATAAGGACCTTACGATCCATTATGAGGGCAAGCTAAGGGTTCGCCCCTCGGTCATTTACAACCGTTTATATTTCAAGCCGGGGGAACTTTACAACCAGCGGGCGCAGGAACGGACGCAAACCGCCCTGTCCCGCTTGGGTATCTTCCGTTATGCCGAGTTGCAATATTCCCCCGTGATACCATGCGCCGTCAAGATACGCTGGATCTGCGGATCAATACGGTCTACGATCTTCCATTGGACGGCGAGCTCGAGTTGAACGTTACCGCCAAGAGCAACGACCAAGTGGTCCGGGCGCCATTTTCAGCGTGACCAAACGGAATGTCTTCGGAGGGGGCGAGACCTTCGGCGTGAAACTCCGCGGCTCTTACGAATGGCAGACCGGCAACAAGCTGGATGGTAGCAACTCCAAGATCAACAGTTATGAGTTAGGCTTGACTACCACGCTGACTTTCCCACGGGTATTGTTCCCTACATTCAGCAAACGGGACATGAATTTCCCGGCCAGCACCACCTTCCGCCTCTATGCGGACCAGATGAACCGGGCCCGTTTCTTCAAGTTGCTGGCATTCGGTGGTGACGCCTCGTATGAGTTCCAGCCTACTGCCACGTCTCATCATTCCATCACCCCTTTCAAGCTGACGTTCAACTTGCTCCAGCATACCACGCACGAGTTCGACAGCATTACCAACGTGAATAAGGCTCTAAAAAAGAGTTTGCAAAATCAATTCATCCCGGCCATGAACTATACCTATACCTATGATGATTCCCCGATTACCAGTCGCCGGAACCATCTTTGGTGGCAGGCATCCGTTACCCAAGCGGGCCTTGTCTTGGATGGGATTTATGCGTTAGCCGGGAAGAAATTCAATAAAGAGGATAAGGAATTACTCGGCAACCCCTTCGCCCAATTCATCAAGGGAACCGCCGAGATACGTTATAATTACGCCCTCGGGCATAAGCAATATCTCGTAGGCCGATTAATGGCCGGCGCTATTTATAGCTACGGCAACGCCCGTACCTCCCCTTATAACGAGCAATTCTACATCGGCGGAGCGAATAGCATCCGTGCTTTTACGATCCGCAGCATCGGTCCCGGACGCTACTATCAAAACAGCGATAACAATAAATACGCTTACATCGACCGTACGGGTGATCTTAAATTCGAGGCCAACCTCGAATACCGCTTCCCGATCCTTGGCGACCTGCATGGGGCCACTTTCCTCGACAGCGGTAACATCTGGCTGATCCGGAACGATCCGGATCGTCCCGGCGGACAACTGAAATGGGGTAGCTTCCTCAAGGATCTACCTTGGGAACCGGCTTCGGCCTGCGTTACGACCTCACCTTTATCGTCATCCGTTTCGACGTGGGTATCGGTCTGCATCTCCCTTACGATACCGGAAAGAAAGGCTATTACAATATCCCGAAATTCAAGGACGGCATGGGTTACCACTTCGCTATCGGATACCCCTTCTAGCTGTTCCATTCCTAGGATTCTGTGGTCTTATCCAAGGTATTTCATTTTCAATAGGTCAACCCTAATTGGAAATGAGATACTTTTGCGCTCTCATTTTAATAACAAACAGATTAATTAACGAACAGAATCATGAAGAAGATTTTTTACTTAATGTTGGTAGCCCTTACTGTGGGTATGTTCACCGCTTGCGACGACGATGATGAGAATACCCCTCAAATCAACAACCCGGAACCCAAGGAACAATGGGGCAAGACGCTTCGAGGCGACAATCAAACCCTACTGGCCTTTCCTGATATCTATGCCGATTATTGGGAATACACCTATTCTTACAAAGATAATCCAAACATCGGCCTTCGTTTGACTGGAAAGTTCCCGAAGTCACGCTTCTTCAACTTCACGGTTTATAACGACGAGACCCAAATAGACGTATCCAGCATTGAAGACGTAAATATCCAACCCGACGACAGCTCCATCAACCCTTATGTAAAGGAAACAGATGACTACGGAGCAAATGGCTATACGATTTACATCATTCCCGCTAACACCCCCGCCAGCGCACGTGCCTCGATGAAGAACGTATGTGAGTTCCCGGAGGATGTCAATATGGTCTCCATTTTCATGCGTCTTTACTTGGCGAAACAATATAGCGGCGATGAGTATGGCGGCGTGGACATGCCTGCTATCCAAGCTTTCAACGTGACTACAGGTGAGGAAGTAGATTTCCCGAAGCGTGAGGTCTGCAACATCCACGAATCGTTGAACTTGCCGCCGATGGATTTCTCCGCCGACCTGCCGCAACTCCCGTTCATGCGTGCCCCGCTGAGCCTAATGTACCCGAACAGCCCGGCAGAATACCTATTCGCCCGCATCAAACTGAACGAAGGGGAGGTAGCAACTTTCCGTTTCATCCCTCCTACGGCTCCTAAAAGCGTAAGCGAATACGCCACCGCCGATGTACGATACTGGTCCATATGCCTCGGGTCAGCCGAGACCTACTCGTATGCCTCTATTTACGACAAAGAAATGCCTAAAGTGGACAAGGAAGGTTTCGTAACCTTTATCATAGCGGACGCCAACTCCGCCAAACTGCCCGATCTCCAAGCGAAGGCGGAAGCCAACGACGGTACATATATACTGACTTGGAACCGTAAGGAGCAAGGAGATGGAATCCTTGCCTTATACCGCAACATGGTGATCAACGAGAATTATCCACATTCCATGCGCAAGCTGATGGAGTCCGTTCCTCTAGCGGCCGCCGGCGGCGATATGAGCGGTTTCAACCCGATGAAGATGATCGCCATGCTCGCTATGGGCAACTGGGGACCGCAAGGCTATAAATTCAGCGAGGACGATTTCTTGAGCGATAGCTTCAATTACGCCAATATCCGAAGAATGAAATAAACCAATAGACATATCGTATTTTCAAGTCCCCTCGTATCCGGTCTTAACCGGAACAAGGGGACTTCCTTTTCACACTCTTATCATAAACCATGGAATTTAGATTCCTTATAGACGGGCGGTAATATAATCGATGATCTGCAGACAAAGGTTTGTGGTCTGCTCGTTCACGTCCAGCTCCGGATTCAGCTCTACCAAATCCATCGACTTAACCAGATTCGTAGACAACATATGATCCACGAAGTTATTAAACTCATCCGGCATCAGTCCCTCACACACACGGGTTCCCGTGCCGGAGCGAAACGGGGGTCTATGCTATCCACGTCTATGCTGAAATGCACGTTGCGGATCTTCCGTTCCTTCAATTTCCGCTTGATATCCTCAGCTACGAAGCCGATGCCTTTCAGATGGATCGTCTCCATCGTATAGACACTCAGCTTCTCCCGCTCGATCAAATCCCACTCGCCTCATCCAGACTGCGGGTCCCGACCAAGAATACGTTCTGCGGATTCACCTTATTCCCGGGAGCGTAGATATTCACCAGTTCCTCGCTTCCCATCCCCATCAACGCACTCAAAGGCATCCCGTGGATATTACCACTGGGAGAAGTCTCGCTGGTATTGATATCCCCATGAGCGTCCAGCCAGATAATACCGAAATCATCATAACATTTACCCACGCCCGAGGCGCTACCTAAACCCAGCGAATGATCCCCGCCAATCACCAAGGGGAACGCTCCTCCACGCAATGTATCATAAACCAACTCCGCCAGATTCGTATTTACCTCCACGATCGCATCCAGATATTTCATGCTGTTACCCCGTACGAACTTATCCGCCTCGCTAACAGGGGGTACATACAAATTACCCAAGTCAAAGGCTTTATGCCCGTTCTTCCGGATCACCCCCATCAATCCCCGTTCCCGAAGGTGGTTCGGGGCACGCTCTACGCCAGCCCGGTCACATCCCAGATTCAAGGGAACACCTATTACATTTATCTTCATACACTAGAATTTAGCGAACGTATCTCGTATAATGCCAATCGCTTCCATCATTTGCTCCTCCGTAATCACCAAAGGAGGCGTGAAGCGGATGATATGATCGTGGGTAGGCTTGGCTATCAAACCGTTTTCCTTCAACGCCAAACAGATGTCCCATGCCGTCTTCCCATCTTTAGGTTCCGTCACGACAGCGTTCAGCAAGCCCTTACCCCGTACTTTCTTTATCATAGGATTATTAATCCGCTCCATCTCACCACGGAACAGCTCACCCATCTTAAACGCATTCTCCGACAAATGCTCGTCACGTACCACCTCCAAGCTGCGATAGCGACTTTCGCCGCCAACGGATTTCCACCATACGTAGAACCGTGCTCTCCCGGAGCGATCGTAAGCATGATCTCATCGTCCGCCAATACCGCCGAGACCGGACTGACCCCACCGGACAACGCCTTTCCCAAGATCAAGATGTCCGGACGAATCCCCTCGTAATCGCAAGCCAATAACTTACCGGTACGGCCGATACCCGTCTGTATCTCGTCCGCGATAAACAACACATTCTTTTGATGACAAAGATCATAGCAAGCCCGCAGATAACCATCGTCGGGCACCACTACCCCAGCCTCACCTTGGATCGGTTCCACCAAGAAGCCTACTGCATCAGGATCTTTCAGGCCTCGGCCAACGCATCCACATTATTATAGGGTATCTTTATAAACCCGGGTGTATAAGGACCGAAATCGGCGTATGAGCTAGGTCCGTACTCATGGAAATAATCGTAATCGTACGTCCATGGAAATTCTCGCTACAAACCACGATCTTCGCACGTTCCGGGGCAACCCCTTTCCGACGATATCCCCACCGACGGCAAAGCTTCAAGGCCGTCTCTACCGCCTCGGCTCCCGTATTCATCGGCAGAAGTTTGTCATAGCCGAAGAATTTGCAAGTAAATTCCATGTATTCACCAAGTATATCAGCATGAAAGGCACGAGACACGAGCGTAAGCCTCTCCGCTTGCTCCATCAGGCCTTTACGATCTTAGGATGGCAATGTCCTTGGCTTAACGCCGAATATCCGGACAAGAAATCAAAATAACGTTTTCCTTCCACGTCCCACACTAACACGCCTTTCGCCTCTTCTGAGACGACCGGCAGGGGATGATAGTTGTGGGCACCATACTTCTCCTCACGGGTGATGTAATCTTCCGGTTTCATACTGCTACTGATTTAAATGATTAGCATACTGTAAGCGTTTCTTACCGTATATGCCAAAGATACGAAATAGGGGATTACAATATGTCACCGAAAGCGTATGTTAAGAAACATACATTCATGCAGGTATTTATGAACGTAGATACGTCGGTTAACCAAAAAGGTGTTGTAAAAGGCTTCTTCCGCTCTTTTACAACACCTCTCTATCAAAATCAATTGGAACTTATAAAGTTGTCAAATAGTTCTTCAACGGATTGGAGTACATCTCCAATAGTTTCTTACGTAAGAACGCCTCATCCTTATTCGGAAGGACGATCTTGTCCAACTGTCCTTGTATATACTCCTCGAACTGCTTCTTATCCTTCGGTCCGTAATGCTCGTGGAAACGGCGAGTACCGTTCAGCCAATCATAAGCTACGTAATTACAAGGATAGAAACGATAGTTCTTATAGATCTCCCGGTCGATAACGGACGCGATAGCGCTTACCAGCTCATTCTTCTCCATATCCTTGTCTAGTTTAGCCAAGGAATCATTGATCGGGGAAGTGATCGTGAAGTGGACACGACCCTTATTATTCAGGATACCCGTTTCCATGCTCAACAAATCATCCCGCTGACATTTCACGTAATCCGGATCATCCCGCTTCATCTGGAATTCTTTCGCCTTCAAGAAATCGCAAGGATCAAACTCGTAGGAGATAGCGACCGGTACGATATTCAAGTCCATCAAATTCAACAACAGATTATCCTTATCACCGCCGATACTCAACATTTTTAATACGCTGCCCTGCGTACGATCGTCCGAATCCTTAGCACGTCCCTCACGCTGGGCGATCCATACAGACTCGTTCACATTCTTGATCGCATGATGGATATAGGCGGAAAGCGTCTTGCTGACCTCCAACATCTGACGAACAGAAACGCCACGCTTCACGATAAAGCTGTTATTCAAGCGCACCAACGTCTCGATCCACGGACGGATTAAAAGATTGTCGCCGATAGCGACCTGCGTCATACCATACCCCACATCATATAACATGACGTTCAAGAAGGAGGCATCCAATACGATATCCCTATGGTTCGAGATAAACGTACAGGCCGCCTTATCTTTCGGCAGACGCTACGCCCTGAGATAGTAAGCGAGAAAGTAGTATTTTTCGCCACCGTCATTACAGCGTCATAGGCCAGAGTAGATTTAAACTCCTCCTTCGTCTTGCAAGCACGCATGGCAACTGAGAATTCCTCCCAATTCAAATTCGGCTTTATGTAACGTAAAGCCCGCTCGAAATCCTCATTGGCGACCAATTTTTCAATCGCGTCCTTCACCTCACTGTTGTTCAGCGGACGGATGTCGTCGAAATTAGGGGAAACTGTTTCTGTATCCATATCTATTCATTTTGTTTTTTCTGTTTTTGAGTTCGTCTTCAATAATGTCTGTCATGACATCCTTTATATCCAATCCCGCCGCACGTACTTGCTGTGGGATAAAGCTGGTAGCCGTCATTCCCGGTGTCGTGTTTATTTCCAGTAAGACAGGCTCCCCGTCTGCCGGAATAATATAATCCACACGAATCAGTCCTTTGGCGCCCAATATATCGTAGATCCTTGATGTCTCGCACTGTATCAACTCCGTCAACTCGGTGGAGATACGGGCCGGAGTGATCTCGTCCACCTGTCCGTTATACTTCGCGTCGAAATCGAAGAATTCGTTATTCGTAACCACCTCGGTCAAAGGGAAGACAACCTCTTTACCCTCCACCTTATAGCAACCGCATGTCACTTCCGTTCCATCGATAAAGCGCTCGAGAATCACCTCACGTCCTTCCCCAAACGCCTTAGCGATAGCGGGCTGGATAGCGGAGACCTCTTTCACCTTCGTCACGCCAAAACTACTACCCCCATCGTTTGGTTTCACGAAAATAGGCAAACCCAAACGAGTCACGACTTCTTCGTCCGTAATAGTCTCTCCCTTGAATAAATGAATGGACGCGGCAATTTTTACACCAAAGTCTTTCAAGTAATGATTACATACGTATTTATTGAATGTCAAAGCGCTCACCAGCATCCCGCAAGACGAGTAAGGCATACCGATCATATCGAAATATCCTTGCAAACGTCCGTCCTCGCCCGGAGTACCATGTATCGTTATATAGCGAAGTCAAAATGCCTCGTCACGCCATTCTCCTTGAAGCTAAAATCATTCTTATCAATTGGTGTATGTTCCCCGCTAGGAGTATAACCGCCCACTCATCCCTCTTAACGATGGCAATATATAAATTATATTTGTCTTTATCAATAAAAGAGTAGATTCCGTCCGCACTTTTTAATGAAATAACGATCTCGGAGGAATCTCCCCCTGCTACGATAGCGATGTTCTTTTTCATTTTTACAATTCTTTAGTGTTCGCGTATACACGCCATCTGTCGATCAGCTGCTGCATATCGGAAGGAATCTCAGAATCGAAAAACATCTCCTCTCCCGTAGTAGGATGAACGAACCCCAACGTCTTAGCATGCAAGGCCTGACGTGGACAAATAGCGAAACAGTTTTGCACGAACTGTTTATATTTAGTAAAAGTTGTTCCTTTCAAGATATCATGTCCGCCATACCGCTCATCGTTGAAAAGCGTATGACCGATATATTTCATATGTACACGGATCTGGTGCGTGCGCCCCGTCTCCAGACGGCACTCCACCAAGCTCACGTAGCCCAAGCGTTCCAACACGGTGTAATGGGTGACGGCGGTCTTGCCTTGATCGCCTTCCGGGAAGACGGTCATTTGCATACGGTCACGAGGGTCACGACCGATATTTCCCTCGATACGCCCCTCATCCTCTTGAACGATGCCCCATACCAAGGCACGGTATTTACGTTTGGTTGTCTTGTTGAAGAACTGCAGGCTCAGGTTACTCTTGGCCTCCGGGCGTTAGCCACCACCAATAAGCCGACGTATCCTTATCGATACGGTGTACCAAGCCTAAACGAGGATCGGAAGGATCATAATAGGGATCATCCTTCAAATAATAAGCCAAGGCATTCACCAATGTACCAGTATAATTACCGTGACCGGGATGTACGACCAAGCCTGCCGGCTTATTCACCACCAGCAAATCATCGTCCTCATATACTATATTCAAAGGGATATCTTCGGGGATAATCTCCAGTTCCCGGCGTGGGCGATCCATCACGATAGAAACCACATCCAAAGGTTTCACCCGGTAATTACTTTTCACCGGCTTATCGTTCACCAAGATGCAACCCGCCTCAGCCGCCAATTGGATGCGGTTACGGGTAGCGCCCATCATACGGTCTACCAAGAACTTATCCACCCGGAGCAGGGATTGCCCCTTGTCCGCTACGAAGCGGAAATGCTCATACATCTGGCTCGACGATGTTTCGTCTTCTTCCGGCATCAACAGGTCGTCTACCTGTTCATCATCCATATCGTCCAAAAACTCGTCCATTCCCTTAAAACCAGTTTTCTATATCACTATCCAATGGTTCTACCGGAATACTATCCAAAGCCAATGAGTCGGGAAGCATATTCGGATCGCCACTGCTTACTTTCAATACCAGATGAGCGGTCAACGGTACATGTTCCCCTTTGAGCAAGGTACGCCCGTTTAACTCCACCCCCATCGCCAAATCTTTATAATCGCCCGGCACATACTCTATCTCGACCGACGAGAAGCCACGGGCCCGCAGCAAGGCATACGCCTGACGGAAAGATAAGTCTTCCACCTCCGGTATCACGGCCATCTGGGAGGTCAATGCGTTAATCGTAACAAAGACGATCCGCCCCTCTTTCACCTTCGATCCGACACCGGGAACCAACTCCACGATGGAGCCCGGAGCCACATCTTTCGAGAATACGGAATCGATCACGTTATAGCGTAGCTTATTATTCCCGAAAAACTCGGCGGCGTCCTCTAGCTTCATTCCTTTCACGTCCGGAACGACCACCGCTTGATTATGGCGGGTATAAGAATCCAGCCACGCCAGTACGCCATAAACAACGCCGCACGACACGACTATCACCAACAAGAGATTGATGACAAACGGATTCTTTATCAGTTTTACAAAAAAGTTACTCATTTCACGTATGTATTTGTAGGCGGTTCAAAAGTAGAAAAAAAACGGCATATAGACCAATACCCACCAGAACAATACTACAAAAACAAAGAAAGTAAAGGCTTTTTAGGAAAAAACCTCTACTTTCTTTATAAATCTTTAGAACGTGACTAATTATCCGTTGTATTCGTCAGATACCGTTAATTTAGCTCTGCCTTTAGCACGACGAGAAGCTAATACTCTACGGCCATTAGCGGTAGCCATTCTAGAACGGAAGCCATGCTTGTTCTTTCTTTTTCTGTTGGAAGGTTGGAATGTTCTTTTCATCTTTCTATATTATTTATTATTATTCGCATACTTATTCGGGCTGCAAAGATAGAGCCTTTTTTTTAATAAACAAAGGGTTGCGCAATTTTTTACGCAAGAACCTTTGATCTCAGACCAAAGCAAGTTAACTTCATCAGCAAATGAAGAAAGCGATGCCGCCCATCTCCTTACGGAATGAATGGCATCGATGAAGCACGAATGCTATATGAGGTAAAGGGCCGGGGAGGAGGTGCAGCCTACGTGTAAAACAAATTCAATCCATTGTGTGCTGCACGCTCCCCGCATCCATTATTCACATGATGGATGGGAACCCGTTTATTATTATCTCATATCCACAAATACATAATTACTGGTACTACTTTTCGCCAAATCAGATACAGACATTTTCGCAGTATACGTACCTCCCAAGATGTGTGTGTAAACGTTATTTCATCATCTGCATACACGGATACTTTATCCAATATTATTTTAGAGCTATTATTAGTTCTAATTGCTGCTCCTCCACCACTTGATATGGAATAAGTGATCGTTACATTACTTCCCACATTGCTTCCATTTCTTCGACATTGCAAATAGAAAGTTTTCGTCTCTTTAACTTTTTCAGGTCTAGTATAACTCAAATCAGAAACAGGATTGAATAAATCAGCCTTTAAAATAACATCATCTTCATCATCATTTGCTGTATTTGTTTTAAATTGAATAACCTTCTCTTCAGGACTAAATATCTGATCCGTATAGACGTAGTACCAATCGCTCGCTCCGGTCGTTTCCAAACGAACACCGGGTTCTACTGCATACAGTTTTTTAGATATATCTTATATTCAATGGGGAATAAGGATTCATCAATATCTTCCGGTATCGAGAATTTCAGATAAGCATCTTGCTTCTGACCTGCGGCAATTTCATTTGTTACCCGTCCCCTCCTTCACGTCTTCAAATCTCGGATTAATAAAGTCATAAGGGGGACGTAAGACCAATTTAATCTTACGCTGCAAATTACCTCCTACCACGTAGAAATACGCTATCTTCTCACCGGAGTCAGGAGCCGGCTTTATATTGGCTGTAATCGTTATCGTCTGATTGCCAGAAGGTATCCAAGAAGGATAACTTAAGTTACCATCTACGACATCCGACATTCCCTCACCCGGAACCACACTCAACTGCCCTGTTCCCGCATATGTCGCAATCATCGACAATGTGTTAGAAGAGCCCGTAAAAACGAATGTCGTCTTTGTAACATTCAAGGCCTCGCATCATAAGTTATATTCGGATACTTTTCCATAATAGCCGAGGCCGTGATATTATTATCCGCTATCACATTTTCATCTATAACCTCAGCCCACGTAGCTCCTTTTCTGGAAACGCTCTTGACCGTTATATTAAAGGCATAATTACGAACGACATCATAAACACGAGTTACCTTATCATTCTCATCCTTTACGGCAAGATCAATCTTATAATATGTATAGGTCTTGCTACCATCAAATTGCGCCTTAATAATAACAAAAGTCGCATTCTTATCTTGATTATAATGTTCAAAAGTATACACAGATTCACCCGGCTTCGCATATTTACTAGCATCTGGCTCATTCTGGGGCGCATAAAAATCTTGATTTGGAATATTCAACTTTCCCGCATCTTTATAACCGATAGATGCCAACTGTGATTCATTATAAATGAGATAAGAAACATTTTTCAATTTCACAGCTGCCTCCGATGAGAGATTCAGCGTTATTTTAGCCCAGTTTCGTAGTAGTTCAACATTGTTACTACCAGCAGCTTCCAGACTATTGCTTATATTTTTCGCAGGAATATCACTAAAAGTTCTCTTTCCCCAAAAGATTTGCTTATCTGTCACTAACGAGGCCATTCCGCTTTTACTAGGGAAGGGGTTAACGTTCCATCATTGGCGACAAAAATGGATGGTACGGGTCTCTTTTGAGATAGAAGCCGTATATCCATTGCCAGAAACAACAGCTTCTACAACTGGAGAGATAAACTCTCCATCCTCATTAAATGTATATAGATATAAGGACTCAACACCTTTCTCCACATCCCCGGTCGCTTTCGTAATCTCAAGAGCATTCGGAGCATCTACAGAGAACGAAAGAGAGACCATTGATCCATCTGTCGGTTGAATTTCTATTTGTTCTATTTCCTCTGTCGCACATGAAGCGAGCAACAGAAAAATGGAAAACAGGCTATATAATTCTTTATCATAAAAATCTCTATTTAAATCATTAATAAACATCTTAATATAAATCTCTTACACAACGAATAACCGTCAGCTTTTACTAGAGG
>ENA-OQEB01000415-OQEB01000415.1-human-gut-metagenome-genome-assembly--contig:-NODE-415-length-17978-cov-1.845779_pt1 | contig 17978 bp, 20 predicted proteins | sample MGYA00242787_ERZ504619 | MGnify/ENA primary metagenome ERZ504619 (study PRJEB26092, sample SAMD00036317) | human gut metagenome | host: Homo sapiens | study: EMG produced TPA metagenomics assembly of... | reverse complement strand
TCTTCCGGCAGACAAGAAAGCTCCGATCGAAGGTGCCTTGAACAAATTGAAAGAAAGCTCATAAGGCTCAGGATATCGCAGGTATCGATGCTGCTATGGCAGAATTGAACAGCGTATTCCAAGCAGCTAGCCAAGAAATGTACAACGCTCAAGGCGGCCCGCAAGCAGATCCTAACTTCGGTGGTCAACAAGCTGGCGGTAACGCAGGTAGCAGCAACAACAGCAAAGACGGTAACGTTACGGACGTTGACTTTGAGGAAGTAAAATAAAAAGAAGCGGTTTTAATCGCTCCTTTACTCCACATAAGATAGAAAAACGGCTATCGGGTCCTTCGGGATCTGATAGCCGTTTTTTTATTTTAGCCCTATATATTCAATAAAAAAAGCCATTGATATCCAATAATTATTAATAAGTTTGCACTCGCATAAAAACACTCATTTTAAATTACGATTAAGGGCAACGTACTAATTTTCGACTTATGCTAGCGATATCTATACAGAAATATTACATATTTGTTCTACTTTTTCTGCTAGCCATTCTACAGTCCTCTTGTCAACAGTCGGGAAATAAATATCGTATATTAGTAGTGCATTCCTATGAAAGCGATTATGTAGCTTATAAAGACTGCGATCGGTTGATCCGGGAATCCCTCGAGAAAAAGGGGATTAATCCGTCGATCCAAACATTCTATTTGAACTGCGAGCAATATGCGGCACCCGCCGAAGAAAAACGGATGTACCTGTATCTAGATTCGATCTCTACTTGGAAACCCGATCTGATATTGGTCTACGAGGATCAAGCGACTTACACGTTAATGCAATGCCATCATCCGCTAATCTCTACAGTCCCCATTGTATTTGGCGGCGTAAATTTCCCCAATAAGGCACTATTAGCGCAATATTCGAATGTTTCCGGATTCTGGGACGAGCCCGACTACGTCACGAACATCCGCTTGATAGAACATCTGTTGGGCAAGTCTACGATTTATATGTTGCACGATAGTACGTATATAGATAGGCACATTAAGGCTACGTTACATGAGCAATGTGCTCAAGCAGACATTCGGGTCGATAATAATCGCATCATGTATATACCGGTAGAGATCGCTACTTTGGACAGGGTCAATCAAAGCTTAAAACGACCGGATAGTACGACCGTCAACGTCGTGCCCGTACAAGGAGACAAGCTATCAGCTGTTTCTTGGTACATGAGTAAACACGTCCCTTACATCTACTATCTACAGGCCAAACGGGATTACCGGGTATTGAACACCAGCCGTTTTTTCCAGTAAACCCTCTTTTACGGCGATCAACGAGGATCTAGGATATTCGAATAAACTTGTAGGTGGCTATATCACCTCCTTGGAAACCCAAATAGAAGAATCTACCGATAGAGCCGCGGAAATATTAAAAGGCTCCCCTAGCGAATCATTCCCACAGATAACAAAGAGCAAGAAGAATTATGTATTTGATTTCAATGAAGTCAAATATTGGAATATCGATAAAAGGCTTCTTCCGAAGGATGCTATACTTTTGAACTTTCCTTTTAAGGACCAATATCCAGATATCTGGAGCTTGATAATCGTAGTCAGCACGATGTGACGTGGTGCTTTGTCTTCAGTAGCTTCATCATCATGTATACCCAAGAATCCAAGGCAAAACGACAAGCGCAAAAAGCCCTATTACATGAAAAGGAATCATTAGCGGAAGCCTTGGAGAAAGCCAATGAGTCCGACCGGATGAAATCCGTATTCTTGGCTAACATGAGTCATGAGATACGTACCCCTCTAAATGCGATCATCGGCTTTTCAAGCCTAATCGCCGAACTGGATCTGACAGCGGAAGAGAAGGAGCAATACGCTAATATCATCACGACCAATAACGAGTTATTACTAAAGTTAGTCAATGACATATTGGATTTGGCAAGGATTGAATCCGGAGGTATCGTCTTTCATAAAGAATCCTGCAATTTAACGGATTTAGTGAAAACCCTTTATAAACAACATCTTTCCGATGTCCCCGAAGGTATCGAATTCAAGAAGAAATGCCCCGATACGCCGATCTGCTTATATTCGGATAAGGAGCGACTTACCAAGCGCTCGAGAACATACTGAAAAATGCTATAAAATTTACTTCCGCAGGCTTTATAGAGATCGGTTACGAGTATTCCACCAATGCACAAGACGTCCGACTTTATGTGCAGGATACAGGCATCGGGATCTCTCCCGAGGACCAAGAAGCGATATTCGAGCGTTTCAAGAAGCTGGATGATTTCGTGCAAGGGACAGGTCTTGGATTATCGATCTGCCAAGCTATCGTAAAACAATTAAACGGGCGTATCTTGCTCAAGTCCGAAAAGAATAAGGGGTGCCGCATCTCCTTGGTTTTCGAATTATAAACCAACCTCAGAAGCCAAGAAAATAGACATTTGTCTCTTTGATATCCAATTACTTTTTATACATTTGTACCTATTATATTGAAGCTATACACATGGCGAACACTTCTTATCGTTATCTTTTTTTATTGTTGCTTCCATTATTTCTATTGGTCGCAAATTCTTGCGAACGCTCAACCACGGAAAAGCGTATCTTGATAGTCCAATCTTATGAGCCGGACTTTCAAGCCTATAAAGATATAGAAGAGGCTTTTAAAAAAGGATTCCAGAAGGAAGGCATTCCTGCTAGTATCTTCACGTTCTATCTTAATTGCGAAGCTTATCAATCGCTAGAAGAGAAACAAAGAATATATACGGAACTCAATACGTTATCTTTATGGAAGCCTGATATCATAATCGTAAACGATGATCAAGCGACCTATTCCTTATTGGCTTGCGAACATCCTTTATTAGATAGCGTACCTATCGTTTTTACCGGAGTCAACTACCCAAACATACCCTTAATTCAAAAGTATCCTAACGTATCCGGATTTTGGGATAAGCCGGACTATCGGAAAACGTCGAACTTATCGAGCGAATCATGGGAAATGCGTAATTGTACGTGTCTCTGATAGTACAGCTCTTGACAAAAAGATCCTGAAAGATATGGATGAGCAAATAAAAGGGCTATGCTCCAAGGCTAGACCCGATTACCTTAAATATCCCCAGTATTCATCCCCATCCGATAAAAAGAGATCCTCTTCTTTAGTGCGGTTCCCAAAAGTACCGTTCGATTCCCTTTATATACAAACCATTCAACCCCGCACCAGTTCCAACTTGATCTGGGGGTTAGGTACAAGTACTTACAACAAGGCCTACCTTGCTACCAAAAGAGATTATACCTCGATAGCCTTAGGTAGTTCTGCTCATTTCCCAGCTTCTCGGCGATCAACGAATCCGTAGGATATGACGGAGACTTCATCGGAGGATATATGACCCCGGTAGAGAGCCAAACCCAAGAAGCCTTACGACGAGCTGCCAGCATACTCAAGGGCACACCGGCCAATAGCTTCCCACAAATAACGGAAAGCGCCAAAAACTATCTGTTCGATTACCCGACTTTAAATAAATGGGGTATCCGATTGGAAAGAACTGCCTCAAAACAGCATCTTCTTGAATATGCCCTTTGTGGTTCGTTATCAAACATATATTATTCTATGCGGGATTCTTCTAACCCTATTTATCCTATGGACGCTTTTCTATCAAAGAGTACAATACCGTCGCGAAGCCTCTCACAAGAAACAGGCTCAAGAAAGTTTACGGAAAGAGAAAGAATTCCTCTCGTTGGCTTTAGAGAGCGGTGATATTTCGCATTCCGATACAGCAACGGCGTATTCGAGTTCGACCATGATTCTATAAGTCGTTGGATATGCCGATAAAGCCGATCACCTCCACGCAATTCCAAGAGTCTATCCACCCTGAAGACCGGGAAGATTTCATCCAACATAAGCACCTGCTTGATACAGGATTCCCTTCCCGTAAGATCACCCGCCGCGATATAATTTCAACGGCAAAGCATATATGGTGGGAATTCAGATATGCGCAAGCGAAGAATGGACAAGACTCCACCCGCAATAATGTCGGAGTAAACGGCTCTGCTTAAATATCCAACAAAGTAAGGAAGTAGAGGAATATCTTATCAAAGCCCGTATAAGGGCCGAGGAAGCGGACCAAATGAAATCAGCGTTCCTCGCCAATATGAGCCATGAGATACGTACCCCGCTTAACGCCATCGTTGGATTTTCGGAACTGCTAACAAGCGATATGGAAATAAGCCGAACGAGAGGGATGAGTTCATGCAAGTTATCAGTAAGAACAGCGACCTCTTATTGAAATTGATCAATGACATTCTCGATCTATCCCGCATCGAGTCCGGTAAGATGTCGTTTACCCTCACGAATTGTGACTTAAACGAATTACTATCCCATATCTACCGCACCCATCAATTGTTGATGCCCCAAGGCGTAGCGCTTAAAATACAACTGCCGGTCCTCCCGGCCATTATCCAAGCGGACCTACATCGATTAACCCAAGTGATTACCAACCTTATAAACAACGCCGCAAAATTCACGACGCAAGGATACATCTTGATTAAATACGATTATACGCAAGATAAACGTTGGATCCAGATCTCCGTGACCGATACGGGCAAAGGCATTCCCGCAGATAAGCAAGCCCAAGTATTCGAACGGTTCAACAAACTGGACGAGTTTGCGCAAGGGACAGGCCTCGGACTGGCGATCTGCCAAATTATCATCGAGCACTTCGGAGGATATATCACCCTAGAATCCAAAGAAGGGGAAGGTAGCACATTCATCGTGACCCTTCCCTACACTCCCGGATTATCGGTATAAGATTATTTTTTCTTGAAACGCAAGAACGGCAATACAATAAATAAAGGTATGCAACAGATCATTACCCAGATAAAGAAATGTTGGTAACCGATCTGCTCCTGTATCCATCCCGATGCCATTCCCGGTAGCATCATACCTAACGCCATGAAACCGGTACTGATCGCATAATGCGAAGTCTTATATTCCCCCTCGGCGAAAAGCATCAGATACATCGTATAAGCCGTAAAGCCAAACCCGTAGCCGAATTGCTCGACAGCGACACAAGCGTTTACGACAACAATACTCTCCGGCATCGTATAGGCATATACAAATAGACAGATTCGGCAAGGAGATAGCCAATGCCATAGGCCATAACCAAGTCTTCAAGCCACTCCGGGATATAGCCAGGCCTCCTAAAACCCCTCCGAGCAATAAGGAGATCACTCCCACCGTACCATAAGCGAACCCGACCTCACCGGTACTGAGCGCCAGCCCGCCAACTTCCCGCCCATCCAGCAGGAAAGGAGAAGCCAACTTTACCAATTGGGATTCCCCCAAACGATACGTCAGCATAAAAAGCAAAGCCGGGACAATCCCTTTCTTGTTGAAAAAACTCACGAAGTATTGCCAAACTCCACCAAGATGGTATGAGGGGTGATATTCGTACGTTGCGCGTCACTCGCCGGACGGGGTAAGATATACTTATGCCACAAGGCCAAGGCGATAAAGGTACCGGCCAATACGAAAAACACCAGGCTCCAAGCAAAGGAAATCCGCCCGGTACTCTCCTCCAAAAGTCCCGCCAGCATAACCAGCAGACCTTGTCCGGTTAGCATCGCCACCCTGTAGAACGTATTTCGGATACCGATGAAGAACGCCTGTTGCTCCTCCGTCAAGCCCAGCATATAGAACCCATCTGCGGCGATATCGTGCGTAGCGGAACTAAACGCCATCAACCAAAAGAAAGCCAAGGTAAACCGCAGAAAGAAATCCCCGGGAAGGACGAACGCCACACCTGCCATTCCACCACCAATCAATAACTGCATGCCATAAATCCACCAACGCTTCGTTTTATCAAGTCTACGAACGGGCTCCAGATGGGCTTGATCACCCAAGGAAAATAAAGCCAACTGGTAAACAAGGCGATATCCGTATTCGAGACGCCCAAACGTTTATACATGATCACAGAAAGCGTCATGACTACCACGTAGGGCAAGCCTTCGGCGAAATAAAGAGACGGGATCCAAGCCCAAGGACTACGTTTTTCCATAATCAGCAGGAATCAGATGATTAGAAGTCAATACTAAATCCATCCGCATCCTTCCACGCCGGGAACTTAGCCCGGAACTCATCCAGCTCGCTCTTCTTCAAGGTACATGTCCGGGTGATTTCCTCCCGTTTTCCGGCATCAGCCAATTTCTTTCCTTTTGCGTTATAAATCATGGAATCCCCTCTGAAAAGAAAACCTTTCCCATCTACCCCACACGGTTCACGCCACAGACATAAGCCATGTTCTCAATGGCACGGGCATGCAGCAATGCCTTCCACGCCTTCTTCCGGGCCTCGGGCCAATTGGCCACATAAATCAAAAGATCATATTCGTTATTTACGTTGCGGCTCCAAACCGGGAAACGCAGGTCATAACAAACCTGCAAACAGATATTCCAGCCTTTATAGGGCACGATCAGCCGTTTGTCGCCCGCCGAGAAATGCTTGTCCTCTTCCGCCATACGGAACAAATGACGCTTATCGTAATAATACTCCTCTCCTTCCGGAGTGATGAAAAAAGCCCGGTTGTAGAACTTTCCGTTATCTTTCGCGATAAAACTCCCGGCCACGGCCAGTTTATATTTCTTAGCCCATTCCTTTATAGTCGGTACGGTCTGGCTCTCCATCGTATCGGCTTGTTTCTCCACGTCCATGGAAAATCCCGTGGTAAACGTCTCCGGCAATACGGCTAAATCGGTTCTTCCACTAACACGGCGCAACAGTTCGCCGTAATAACCCAAGTTCTCTTCACGGTCTTCCCAAATGATATGGGATTGTATCATGCTGATACGTAAGTCTTCAGTCATAGAATAAAGATATTAAGGTAATAAAAAGACATATTGTGACAAGGAAACAGTTTCATGGTGAAGAAACAGTAGTTTCTTCATAGCAAAACTTTTGTTTCTCTTAGGGAAAACTTTTGTTTTCCTATAGTAAAACTCTTATTTCTTCACCATAAAACTCCTATACCTGTACGAAATTCTCAGGATGGCAAGCGGTAACTCCCCGATACATCTCACGTATCGTATGGATATCTTTATCCACATCACCTGTCGGATAAAAAACACCCTTCGTACCCACCTCTTTCTTTCCATAATCAAAATAAGCCACCACGATCGGCACGTTCGCTTTCAAAGCGATAAAATAGAATCCTTTTTTCCAGTCCTTGGCCCGCTTCCGGGTACCTTCCGGTGTGACGGCCAATTGAAACCGCTCACTGGTCTTGAAACGTTCCACCATCTGATCGGTCACCGACGTACGTTTACCACGATCCACCGGAACACCTCCCAGCCAGTTAAACAGCAAATTAAAAGGGAAAAAGAACCACTCTTTCTTAATAAGGAAACCGGCGTTACACCCGATCGAGGTATAAAAAAGTTTCCCTACGATAAAATCCCAGTTACTGGTATGCGGAGCCACACATACGATACATTTCGGCAAATCCACGCCATCCACCGGGCCCAGCTTCCACCCCGCCATACGGAGTATCGCCTTACTAATTGCCTTCTTCATGCCTATTTGTCCTTGCTCAACTCTCCTATCTCGTCGGCGATAGCGTTAACCTCGTTTTGCAAGTCCTCTCTTAATTTGCGATAATAATTCCGTACGAGAGCCTTGTTATCCTTGCCGTCGGGGTGTCCGGCACGAACGATATAACTATCTTGCATATCTAGGATACGAGCCATCAAAGCATCCGCTTTCTCTTGATTTACTCCGGGTATATACAATTTGCAAACCAGCGCTTCCGTGAACAATTCACCAGCCACGTAGCTGATCTCTTTCTTTAAAATTCTTCTTTTAGCCATAATTATTTCATATTTAATTATCCACAAATATAGAACATATGTTATTAAATACCGAGGAAAGGCCAAGAAAAAACATAAAATGAATTATCTTTGCAGCGGTGAAATCATTGATTATAAACAAATCAAATATGAACGAAATGATAAAGACGCCAGAGTTTCTCTTTGAAAGCAGCTGGGAAGTCTGTAATAAAGTGGGAGGTATTTATACCGTACTATCGACTAAAGCTCATACGCTTCAACAAATTTTTAACGACAAAGTAATATTCATCGGTCCGGATGTGTGGGCAAACACAACCGCTCCCGATTTTACGGAAGACGCATCTTTGTTTGAGGATTGGAGAAAGCACGCCGAGGCAGTAGATCACTTGAAAGTTAAGGTTGGTCGCTGGAACGTACCGGGTACCCCCCTGTTATACTGGTAGATTTCAAGTCCTACTTCAGTGAACGAGACGCCTTTTTCTATTCTATGTGGGAAATTTCCGAGTTGACTCCATCCACGCCTACGGCGATTACGATGAGTCTTGTATCTTCGCATATGCGGTCGGTAAGGTAATAGAGAGTTTCTATCACTTCTACAAACTGGAAAACAAGAAAGTCGCCGCCCTATTCAATGAATGGATGTTGGCGATGGGAGCGCTTTACAGTCAAAAGCAAATCCCTGCCATAGCGACACTTTTCACGACGCATGCCACATCGATCGGACGCTCTATCGCCGGTAACAACAAAGCGTTATACGCTTATATGGACGGTTACAACGGCGATCAGATGGCTAAGGAGCTAAACATGGAGGCCAAGCATTCCGTAGAGAAGCAGGCCGCCCATTACGTGGATTGCTTCACGACCGTAAGCGATATCACGGCCCGTGAATGTAAACAGTTATTGGATAAGGCACCGGATATCGTTACCCCGAACGGCTTTGAGCCCAACTTCGTACCCGAGGGTAAGGAATACGCTAAAAAGCGGAAGGAGGCACGTCGTACATTAATTAATGTAGCGGAGAAATTATTGGGCTGCTCCATCGACCCGAACGCTTTGCTGGTTTCCACCAGTGGCCGCTATGAATACAGAAATAAAGGTATCGATGTCTTCATCGAGCGATGAACCGTGTACGTACGTCCGGACGCCTGCAGCGTGAGGTCGTCGCCTTTATCATGGTACCGGCTTGGGTACGTGCTGCCCGTGCGGATTTAAAAGAGGCGATCGAGCAGGACATAAAGACGACCTCTCCGCTTCAAATCCCTTTCATTACGCACTGGTTGCATAATATGCCAGAAGATAAGGTCTTGAATTATATCAACCACGCCGGCTTCACGAACGCAGCATCCGAAAAACTAAAAATCATATTCGTTCCTTGTTATTTGGACGGTAAAGGAGGTATTTTCAATAAGACCTATTATGATATGCTGATAGGGATGGAGCTACCGTATATCCTTCCTACTACGAGCCGTGGGGATATACCCCGCTGGAAAGTATCGCTTTCGGTATACCGACGATCACGACCAATCTGGCTGGTTTCGGTATGTGGGCGAAGAAAACGGTATCCGGAGATAACCTTAGCGAAGGCGTAGAGGTTATTAATCGTACGGATTTCAATTATTTTGAGGTAGCGGACGCTATCATGAACTCCATCCTGGCTCTCAGCCAAAAGGATGCTACGGACATCGAGGAAATCAAACAGCGTTGTTTCGATCTCGCTCGAAAAGCTGAATGGAGCAAGTTTATCGACTATTATCTGACCGCATTCGACATCGCCATAAAGCATGCCGAGGAAAGAAACAGCTAAATATTGCTCATAATTAATAAGATAATGCTATCTTTGCACTCGTTTTTAGACAAACACTTTAAACTTCACGATAATGAAAATTAAGGCGAATAACGCAAACAGTCCTATTTGGAAGGACGTCTACTCACATTCCAGCTTCCACAACAGTTGGAACCACTTAATGAGATCGCTACGAATCTTTGGTGGGTATGGAATCATGAAGGCGCTAAACTATTTGGCAAGATCGACAAACAACTTTGGAAATCCACAGAAGGTAACCCTGTACAGCTATTGCAAAGCCTTTCACACAAACGTATGGAAGAGATCTTAGCAGATAAGGAGTTAATGGCTGAAATCCAAAAGGTATACGCTGATTTCAAAGCTTATATCAATGTAAAACCCGACAAGACACAACCGTCTGTAGCCTACTTCAGCATGGAGTACGGTTTGACCAATGTATTAAAGATTTACTCAGGTGGTCTGGGAGTATTAGCCGGTGACTACTTGAAAGAGGCCAGCGATAGCAATATCGATTTATGTGCCGTAGGTTTCTTGTATCGTTACGGATATTTCACACAGACTTTGTCCATGGACGGTCAGCAGATCGCCAATTACGAGCCGCAAAATTTCAACGCCCTGCCGTTGACTCAGGTATTGCAGTCGAACGGAGAGCCAATGGTATTGGAAGTTCCTTATCCGGGCAGAACCGTTTACGCTCATATCTGGAAAGTTAGCGTAGGTCGTGTACCTTTGTACTTAATGGATACGGATATTCCTCAGAACAGCGAATGGGATCGTTCCATCACGCACCAATTATATGGTGGCGACTGGGAGAACCGTATGAAACAAGAGTATTTGTTGGGTATCGGTGGTATCATGATGCTGAACAAGTTAGGTATCAAGAAACAAATTTATCACTGCAACGAGGGACACGCCGCTTTGATCAACGCTCAGCGTTTGGTAGACTATATCCAGAACGACGGCCTTTCATTCAACCAAGCGTTGGAGGTAGTTCGTGCTTCCGCCCTCTATACGGTACACACTCCGGTTCCGGCAGGTCACGATTACTTTGACGAGGGTTTGTTCGGACGTTACATGGGTGAGTTCCCCGGCAAGTTAGGTATTAGCTGGCAAGATTTCATCGACATGGGACGTGAGAACCCAGGTTCTAACGAGAAATTCTCCATGAGCGTATTCGCCTTGACACTTGCCAAGAGGCTAACGGCGTAAGCTGGTTGCACGGTAAGGTTTCTCAGCGCATGTTCGCCCCGGTTTGGAAAGGTTACTTCCCGGATGAACTGCACGTTGGTTATGTAACGAACGGTGTACATATGCCGACTTGGGCCGCTACCGAGGTGAAGAAATTCTATGCGGATAAATTAGGCACGAAGCTTTTCGAGGATCAATCAAATCGCAAATGTTGGGAAGGAATCCAGAATGTATCCGACGAGGAAATCTGGAATCTCCGTATGACCTTGAAGAATAAATTGATTGATTACATCCGTGTTCAATATAAAGATAGCTGGTTGAAGAACCAAGGTGATCCTTCCAAGGTGGTTTCTATCCTAGAGAAGATCAACGAATGCCTTGCTGATCGGTTTCGGTCGTCGTTTCGCTACTTACAAGCGTGCGCACTTGTTGTTCACGGACTTAGACCGTTTGGCTAAGATCGTTAACAATGAGAAATTCCCGATTCAGTTCGTATTCACCGGTAAGGCTCACCCAGCTGATGGTGGTGGTCAAGGTTTGATCAAACACATCGTAGAGATCTCTCGCCGTCCGGAGTTCTTAGGAAAGATCATCTTCTTGGAGAACTACGATATGCGTTTGGCCCGTCGTTTGATTTCTGGTGTAGACGTATGGTTGAACACGCCGACTCGTCCGTTAGAGGCTTCCGGTACTTCCGGTGAGAAAGCGAGATGAACGGTGTATTGAACTTCTCCGTTCTTGACGTTGGTGGTATGAGGGTTACGTAGAAGGCGCAGGTTGGGCATTGACCGACAAGCTACTTATGAGAACCAGCAATACCAAGACCAATTGGATGCGGCTACGATCTACCATTGCTTGGAAACTGAGATCATCCCGACTTACTACGCTAAGAACAGCAAGGGTTACTCTCCGGACTGGATCCAATATATCAAGAACTCTATCGCCAAGATCGCTCCGGATTATACGATGAAACGTATGTTGGACGATTATGAGGATCGTTTCTATCACAAATTGGCTACTCGTTCCGCTCATATTTCCGCTAACAACTACGAGATCGCTAAGCAATTAGCTGCTTGGAAAGAGGAAGTTGCGCAACATTGGGATAGCTTCCAAGTGGAATCTTTCACTTGCGACCAAGATTTGACGGTGAATGGCCCGGTTGTAGGAAAAGAATACAACTTCAATTTGGTAATCGACCGTCATGAACTACAAGGTATGTTAGGTGCTGAAATGGTTGTCATGAAGGAAGATCCGGAGAAACACACGCTGTCACCAATCAATACCGCTCAGTTCGAGTTGATGAAGGAAGAAGGCTCCAAGTTATTCTTCAAGTTAACGACCACTCCTTCCGAGGCTGGTAACCATAAGATAGGCTTCCGTGTATATCCTGTAAACAAGGAGTTGCCTCACCGTATGGACTTCGCTTATGTACGCTGGATTCAGTTATAATCGGCAACAAGTAAAACAAATAATCAAGAAAGAGGATGCGTCATGCACCCTCTTTTTTTATGCCATACCCAGCTATGCTTTACAGCGACTAAAACCTATGGTTACGAGCCGTAATGCATAGGGTTTCATATAGTCCGTTGAATACCCATGAATTAAAAAAGGAAGCCACACGACAGGCAGCTTCCTTTTTCAATAGGATACGAATATTTTCAAGCTTAGAAAGCGTAGTCCAAACTTAATCCGAACACCTTGTTGGTGCGGCTATACACATTCTGCCCAGGAAGTCCCGTGCCGCAGTAGTTGTCCATCTTCTTGGTATAATCGTGGTAAGTTGTCCACATATATCCCACGTTCAAAGCCATTTTTTCGCTCAACATCACTTTAGCACCAAAGCCCAGCGAATAAGAATCGCAGGAGAAACTAACATCACTTTGGAAATTATCAGACAAACCATAATCTGTAATTTGAGCGCCACCGCTAATGGTCAATCTCTTGACAACATCCCACTCTATACCAAACAGATACTCATTCGTACCTCTTTCCAGTTCCTTCTGCTTTCCACCGGCCATTCCCGCCTTCTTGTCATCGAAGAAGTGATACTCAACAGAAGCCTTCAACATGGGCAAAAACCGATAAGAAGCTGCCACCGAAAGCATGGAAGGAATATCGTTCGGCGTATTTACACCATGCTTATAAGGGCCAACCAAATCTTCCGCACTGTCGGGATAATCCAACTTCTTGGTATTGTTTTCGATGTTCAAGTTCGTCTTAAACTCATATTTAGCTCCGAAATTGAATTTACCATATTTGACATCAACACCCAAAACCGGTGTCAACCCCCAACCTGTCTGATCGCAATCCAAAGCCAGGTTCATTAAATCCGCTCCACCAAAATTCTGTTTTAATTTTGCATCCAGATACCCGTCATAGTTTCCTGAGAAATAGTTCATCCGGCCTCCGGCAAAAGCAGAAAGCCAATCCGTGATCTTGTATGATAGGCCAAGTTGTAGGGAATAAATATACTGTTTTCCGTCCATCGCACTGTTAATAGTATACATATCCGGCGTGACGATGGGACTTTGACCGCCAGTCTTTATATATTTCGCTACACTTTCCTTGAAGATACCGGCCATAGCAGCCGATTCGAACATTGGCAGGCCATCGTCAAACGAAGCCTTACCACCTCCACCCGTAATGGCAAAGAAACCGGAGATCGTCCAATCACCTTTTTTGTAAGCCGCAAAAACACTCGGAATCACAGGAGCGGCTGCCTTTCCTTTGTAATACTTTTTATAGGGAACGTCGCTCACTGTCGGCACCTTATTCACTGGGTCGAAACCATTGTATGTACTGAAAGAGGCATCGATATCCCGGGTCTGGAAAGCACTTTGGATACTCACACCAACGCGGAAACCGTCTGTCGGCAAAAAAGAAAGACCCGCCGGGTTTGACAAAGCGCCGTCTATATCAATTGCAGCACCTCGCGAAAGTGACCTTAAAAAGGCTGCATGCTGATTCGTATTCGTCAAATATCCTCCAGCGAAAGAAACCAAAGGCATCATCATCAATGCCGCACCTAATACTACTTTTTTCTTCATGTTTTACTTTTCTTGATTACAAAACGGTCGCAAAGATAAATACTTTTTTCAAACACTGCACACTTTTAATAAAAATGTGCCGCACAAAACAGCAAATACTGTGCAAACACATAAGACTAATTAACAATAGAAGAGCCGCAAAGGTAGTAACGTGAAATCAGGTATTAGTTATAATCAAAAAGAATCATCCTAATCAGAAAAGGATATATACAGCAAGTACTAAAGAAGATATACTTACTTTACCCAAAAAGATATACTACAAGTGCCAAGTAAGTATAACTTCTATTTTTCCGAAATAAATCGTATATTTGTCTCTATAACTTAATTCTTTAAACCGTATAGATAAAATGAAAAGACTAGCATTACTCGCAGCTCTCTTACTGCCGCTATCCATGGTTTTCGCCCAACAGAACGTAGGATTCAAGACCGATAAGGTAGAACCTCTCGTGATCAACCCAGACAATAGCGTTACTTTCTATGTAGAAGCCCCAAAGGCGAAGTCCGTCTCCGTAAAAGGAGACTGGGAAGCCAACGAGGGCAATGGCCAGATGACGAAAGGGAAAAACGGTACATGGAGCTATACGACTCCCCCACTGCCATCCGAAATGTACACCTATCGTTTAAACATAGATGGTATTTACAACATCGCCCCAAACAACCCATTCTCTTGCCGTGACGTAGGCACCTTGTTCAGCCTGTTCTATATCAACGGGGGAAATGGGGATTATTATCAAGTACGTGACGTGCCCCATGGCGATGTAACGACCACGTGGTATCACTCGGATATCCTCGGGAGCGAACGTAGGCTTAGCGTTTATACACCTCCTTTTTACGATAAGAACATCCAGTCTTATCCCGTTCTGTACCTGTTACATGGCAGTGGCGGCGACGAGAACGCTTGGCTGGAGCTTGGCCGTACCGCCCGTATCATGGATAACTTGATTGCCGAAGGCAAGATACAGCCAATGCTTGTCGTTATGCCAAACGGCAATCCCAGTAAACAGGCCGCTCCCGCGAAACGCCCGATAACCTGAATTACAAGCCGGCCATGAGCAACAGCTTCCCCGGTTATAAGGATGGCTCGTACGAGAAGAGTTTCACCGAGATCATTCATTTCATCGATAACCGTTACCGTACGATCCCGGATAAGCGACACCGAGCCATAGCCGGACTTTCGATGGGTGGTTTCCATACATTATATATATCATTGAATTATCCGGACTATTTTAACTATATAGGACTTTTCTCCGCTGGGCTCAGCGCAAATGGTGTAGACCCCAATAGCCCGATGTACACGAACCTCGACGAGAAGTTAGGAAACCTCAAGAGATCCGGTTATCAATTGTTCTGGATCGGTATCGGAAAGGACGATTTCCTGTACGACGCGAACCAGCAATTCCGCCAGCGAATGGATAGCTAGGTATGAAATACCAGTACGTAGAATCCACCCGAGGCATATCTGGGCCAATTGGCGGGCTTATCTCCTCCAATTCGCTCCTATGCTTTTCAAATAAAAGACATGAGCAGATGAATCATAATATACCGCAATACGACTTCTATAAACACAAATACGGCGATGAGCTACTTATCGACGTCGTTCCCTTGAACACGATCAAGAAGTATCTCAAGAACAACCCGTACATATATTGACGTATTACGATATAACATTGATCACTAGCGGGGAGGGAGAATTCCTTATCGATCATCAAGCGAACCGGTAAAGCCTCAAGATATCATCTTTACCCGGCCCGGCGAAATACGCAAATGGGACGATAAAACGATACAAGACGGATTCGCTCTTATCTTTGAGGAAGAGTTCCTGCTCTCTTTTTTCAATGATCCGGCATTTCTCCGGAACCTCTCTTATTTCCATACGGAAAGACGGTCTTCCAAGCTCAGTCTCGACAAGAAAGCCTATGCCCGCATCTCCGAGTTGATCTCGGAGATCGATAAAGAGATCAAGAACTATCAGTCGAAAGACAAACACTTACTCCGGGCCTTGTTGTACGAGACATTAATGTTGCTCAACAGGTTATATTCTAACTCGAACGCTTTACCACCAGACACAAACACCCGATCTAAAAGCATCTATGTAGACCGATTTATCGAGTTAGTAAACCATTCCTTCAAGCAAGATCATTCCATCCGGAGCTATGCCGATCAGCTTTGCATCACCCCGAACTACCTGAATGAGATCGTGAAAAACGCTACGGGCATCAACGCTAAACAATACATCCTAAACAAAATACTAATCGAGAGCAAACGGCTATTGACTTATACAGACTTGCCTATATCCGCCATAACGGAAGCTCTAGGTTACGAGGATCCATCCTATTTCATCCGTCTATTTCGTTCCCAAACAAACATGACCCCGCTAAACTATCGCAGGAATACAAAACCGTAAAAAGTACTATTTCCTCCTTTATACGTATTATACGAACTCCATTCGGTATGTCTAATTTTGCCTCTATCAATAAATAAAGCATCATGAGACAATACAAATCATGGATAGCGGCTCTCATATTAGGAAGCACGTTATCCGCTAACGCACAACAAAAGAATATGGAGAACAAAACATTAAACGAGAACATCCCGGAGATGATCATCTCCCTTGAAAAAGAGGCTCTAGCCTCGACCGACCCGATGGCATTCGTAGAGCTTTCAGACACCGACGTGATTTACTTCGATCCTTCCCTAGAGACGAAAATAGAGGGATTGGAACAACTGCGCACTTATTATAAAGGTATGCAACTTCCTCCGGCAGATCATTTCGACATGATCCGCCCGGTCGTACAAGTCGCACAAAACATAGCGGTACTCACCTTCAACCTTGATAGCTACTTATCCGACAAGGTAATAAAATGGAACTGCACCGAGGTTTACAGACGCAACCCCGACAACCAATGGAAGATCATACAAACCCACTGGTCTTACGTGAAACCGCTAGATTAAAGTTAAAACATTTGCCGCTTTCTGAACCAAAACGGTTCGTAAAATGTATTATATAGACTATTCACTAAACACAAATTATATGATACGGAATTTACTGAAAGCGGCAAATGCGCTTACATTTAGCACGATGTTCCTGTTACTCCTCGCCGGATGCAACAAGAACACGATTATTTTTGAGGATGGAACAACCCCGAACGGCTCTTCGGGAAACGAGGACCCGGGAAACAGCACGTTGGTGACCTTCAACGCCTCCGTGGAGGGCCGGAACCTATTACGTTCCATGTCTCCCATGAATAAAGGGATACAAAGCAGGGTTTATGTCTTCGACAGCAGCGCAGGAACCAAGGGAAGCCCCGAGGCGTCAGGCCTTTACATAACCTCATCTCCCGGGGTGTTAACAGGAAGTGACGGATATAAAATGTTTCTCTCCAATGGCACTTATAATTTCTACGCCGTATCCGACAATTTCTCCACGATCCCCCCGACATTCACGAGTGGCGTATCCGAACCCCTCTTCAACGGTATCGATTATCTTTGGTGGAGCGCCATACAACAGGATGTTAATAGCTCCCAAATCAATATACCGATTGTTTATGGGCATGTGGCTACCCAAGTCGTAGTAGAATTAACCGGCGGTGAAGGTATCACGATCAACCAACTGGTCTCCGCCATGATCACTCCTCCGTGGTTGGGGCTACCATGGATCTGGGCACAGGTGTCATCACTCCTGCTACCGCCTTCGGAAAAGCGGATAAGATGGGGATAAACGGATTAACAGCCCAATATATCATGTTGCCGATAAGACATACGGCTCCCATGACTCTCACGCTGGAAATATCCGCCGACAATGAAAACAGTACCGCACCTATACCACCCAGATCCCTCTTCCGGATGGCGAGTTGAAAGCGGGAAACTCTTATTTATTTAAAGCGGTAATCAACGGTAATTCGGTCACTTTGGCCAGTGTCAACGTAAAAGACTGGACAGATGTGGACGAGACAGGAAAGCCCCTTTATCCGACCCAGAATTAAAGCCCGGTTCCTATTTTCCGTATCAATGAATATTGGTACGGAAAATATGCCTATATTTACCCTGTCACCTCTAAAAACAATACGAATATGATTGAGATTCCCGAATCCGCCACCATTGGCAAACAGGCTAGCGAAAC
>ENA-OQEB01000414-OQEB01000414.1-human-gut-metagenome-genome-assembly--contig:-NODE-414-length-17980-cov-1.516888_pt1 | contig 17980 bp, 22 predicted proteins | sample MGYA00242787_ERZ504619 | MGnify/ENA primary metagenome ERZ504619 (study PRJEB26092, sample SAMD00036317) | human gut metagenome | host: Homo sapiens | study: EMG produced TPA metagenomics assembly of... | reverse complement strand
TACACATTCCACTGCCCGGCGGTGGGAGCGTGGGAATCTCACTGCTCATAATTCTTTTGATTCCGACAGGAATTTATTTCATCTGTAAGGACAAGAATCTTTTACCAATCAGAATGTTTCCGGACATGATAAAGGCGCTGACAGGTAAAAAGGAAAATAAGGACAGCCTGTCCACGTTCCAGACACTCATTGTCTCTACGGCGACGAGAGTGGGCATGGGTAATCTGGTTGGTGTTGTGGCTGCCATATCAGCGGGAGGCGCAGGTGCGGTTTTCTGGATGTGGATAACAGCATTATAGGTTCATCCACGGCTTTTGTGGAGGCTACACTGGCACAGCTTCACAAGGAGCCGGATCCATTGTACTCAGGCTATCGTGGAGGTCCGGCGTATTACATACACCATTACTTTGAGGATAAATCAGGCAAAAAGAAAAAACATGTTATTATAGCTGTTTTGTTTGCTATATCCGGACTAATCTGCTGGTGTGGCATAAGTCAGGTGATCAGCAATTCTGTCACATCATCCTTTGAAAATGCATTTGGCGTACCACCTATTTATACTACAATAATTCTGGTGGCAGTGGCTGCTGTAATAGTGCTTAGGAAAAATGCTACGGTAAAGGTGCTTGACATAGTTGTTCCTATCATGGCGGTGTGCTATTTTGCCATAACCATTTTTATCATAATTAAAAATATAGCATGATGCCATCGGTTTTTTCAAGGATATTTGAGGAAGCCTTCGGTATCAGGCAGGTGGCTGCGGGAGGCTTTGGAGCGGTGCTCATGAATGGTGTAAAGAGAGGTCTTTTTTCAAATGAGGCAGGCTCAGGCTCAGCTCCATGCGCTGCAGCGGCGGCAGAGTGCGATACTCCTGTAAAGGCAGGACTGACGCAGGCGCTCGGTGTATTTATAGATACGATAGTGATTTGCAGCTGTACGGCAATGATCATGCTCACTGCACCGGAGAATATAGTGGCAGGGAAAGAGGGCATGGATTTATTACAGTCAGCTATGAGGTATCATCTTGGAGATTTTGGAGTTATTTTTATAGCAGTCACATTGTTTTTATTCAGCTTTTCCACCTTCCTTGGTATACTTTTTTATGCAAGGAGTAATGTTGCGTACCTGTTTGGGGATAACTGGATTTCACAGACCATGTACAAGGTGCTGGCTCTTGTTATGCTGTTTGTAGGCGGTATCGCGGCATACACATTTGTCTGGGATCTCGGAGATGTAGGAATCGGCCTTATGACTATATTCAATACAGGTATTCTCTATCTGATGGGTGGACAGGCAATAAAGGAGCTGCGAGTTTTTGAAGAGAGTAATAAAGCACAAAGCAATAGTCAATGCTCACAGCAGGGTGATAACGTAACGCAATAACAATAGGAGATATATAAATATGAAAAGAGAATCATTTAAATCACGTCTGGGATTTATACTGGTAAGTGCAGGATGCGCTATAGGCATAGGCAATGTATGGCGTTTTCCGTATGTGACAGGTCAAAACGGTGGCGGTATTTTTGTACTGTTTTACCTTATATTTCTGGTATGCATGGGACTTCCGGTGCTTACGATGGAGCTTGCTGTAGGCCGGGCCAGCAGAAAAAGTGCTGTGATGAGCTACAAGGCTCTTGAGAAAGAGGGCAGTAAATGGCATATTCACGGATGGATAGCCATGCTTGGCTGCTACATGCTCATGATGTATTACACAACAGTCTCAGGCTGGATGGTTGCGTATTTCTTTAAATTCCTAAAGGGAGATTTTACATCAGGCATGAATACTGATGACACGGCAGCTGCATTTGGAAACATGCTTGCAGACCCCAAGCAGATGGCTTTCTGGATGATAGTTACGGTTGTGCTTGGCTTTTTGGTGTGCAGCCGTGGTCTGCAGAATGGGCTCGAGAAAATCAGTAAATTTATGATGAGTGCTCTGCTCTTGCTTATCATTGTCCTTGCGGTGCACAGTATCACACTTTCAGGGGCTTTGGAAGGAGTGAAATTCTATCTTGTTCCAAATCTGGATGCGGTCTCTGAAATTGGAATAAAGAATGTAATAACAGCAGCATGAATCAGGCGTTTTTTACGCTGAGTCTGGGTGTGGCCGCAATGGAGATATTCGGCAGCTATATGGGAAAGGACTGCACTCTTGCAGGTGAGGGTGCCAAAATATGTGCTCTTGATACATTTGTGGCTATAATGTCAGGCCTTATCATTTTCCCGGCTTGCTTCAGCTATGGGGTGGAGGTAGACGCAGGACCAAGCCTTATCTTTATCACTTTGCCAAATGTGTTTGTAAATATGCAGGGAGGCCGCATATGGGGCTGTCTTTTCTTCTTGTTTATGACCTTTGCCAGCTTTTCAACCGTTATTGCGGTATTTGAGAATATCATGTCGTTTGCCATTGATATGTTTGGCTGGTCCAGAAACAAGGCTGCGCTAATAAATGGTGTGATAATACTTATTGCAAGTATGCCGTGTGTACTTGGATACAATGTGTGGAGTAATCTGCACCTCATAGGAGGCAGGGATGTGCTTGACAGCGAGGACTTTATGGTAAGCAATCTGCTTTCTCCCGATTGGCTCACTGGTTTATCTGCTTTTTTGTGTGACAAAGTGGGGCTGGGGCTTTGATAAGTATATAGATGAGGCAAATACAGGATCAGGACTTAAGATTTCAAGGAAGCTTAAGCCGTATTTTCAGTTCATACTGCCGCTTTTAATTTTGTTTATTTTTATCCAGGGATTGATATAGTTACGTATTTTTGAAAATCAGACAGGAGAGTGTAAAATATGTTAGATCAGAATACATTTATAGAGACAGTGCAGAGCGTGGCCGAGATTATCAGGACATCAGCGGAGCCTATTGGCAGAGATGAAATCATGTCTTATTTTAAGGATATGGAGCTTAATAAAGCGCAGGAGGATATGGTATTTGAATTTCTCATCACACCGCATGAGCAGGAGAATGAGAGTGCAGGCGATTATGAGGATGAATCACATGAGGACGAATTACATGGGGATGAATCGTCTGAAAATGCTGCATTGAACAATGTAATTTACTCAGAAGGAGATTCGATGGATGCCATAGCAGGTGGAAAGAATAATAAGGCCAAGCAGGATAATGAAGCTGAGCCTGATATAGACGAGGACAGCCTTATCCCGGATTCACCTATGTTTAGGATGTATCTTGAGGAGCTTGAAGAGATACCTGATTACACAAAGGCCGAGCAGGACGATATGTACAAAAAGCTGCTTGCAGGTGATGAGAGTGTGATACACACTATATCAAATTTCTGGCTCAAAAGTGTGCTTGCCATGCAAAGAAGCTTGCCGTTACATCAGAGGGCTTTGAGGATGTAGTACAGGAGGGAAACATGGGACTTTTCATGTGCCTTACTGAGCTCTGCGGCTGCGGGAATGAGATAGATGTGGAAAAAGAGCTTTTGGATGCCATAGAGGAGTCTATGAAAGAGTGTATCAGGGAGCAGACCGGTGAGGATGAGAGCGAGAATACTGTGTAGGAAAGGTTTCATTGGTAAACCGTGCAGTGGAGAAACTAAAATCCGATAAGGGTTTCGAGCCGAGCCTTAGTGAGCTTTCAGGCTACACCGGCGTGGATGAAGAGGAGCTTGAAAAGCTTCTGGAGCTTATCAAAAAGGCTGATGTGGAGAAAAATAAACAGGACAGTAAATAATCTGTGGCATTTGTAGATTTGTGTCATATATTAAACCATACCTGAATATATGAAAGGATGGAAAATATATGGCACGATTTACTAATCAGGCGCAGCTTCGTTATGGCAACAATGTAGCCAATTCAAATATAGCAGTCGGAGAAATACTGGAGGTGCTTTCTGCTACGAAAACAGCAGTCAAAAACACCTACAATCAAAACGATACAATAACCTATGTGGTGAGCATCGTAAACTCCGGAAATACCGCGATAAACGGTCTGACACTTTCTGACAATCTAGGTGCTTATACCTTTAACACCAACACTCTTGTACCATTAACCTATGTGAATAACACCGTAAAATACTATACAAACGGCACACTCCAGGCAGCGCTGCAGTAACCCAGGGACCGCCTCTTAGCATCACAGGCATAAGTGTCCCGGCAGGTGGCAATGCAACTGTCATCTATGAGGCAGCGTTAAATGAGTATGCTCCTCTTGGCCTAGAGGCTGCAGTTACAAACACTGCTACAGTTAGCGGTACCGGAATCACTCCGGTCACAGCAACAGAGACAGTAAATGCCGAGGCTGCACCAAATCTTGCAATTACTAAGTCAGTAAGCCCTGTTCCTGTGACGGAAAACGGTACACTGACCTATACCTTCAGAATTCAAAACTACGGAAGCGTTGCGGCAACCAATACCACAGGCGTGGTTATAACAGACACATTTGCTCCGGTTTTGAACAATCTTACAGCCGCATTAAACGGCACAGCCTGGACTGCAGCTACAGATTACACTTACAATGAGGCGACAGGCACATTTTCGAGCACGGCAGGTGCAATCACTGTTCCGGCGGCAACCTACACACAGGATAGCACAACCGGAGCGTGGGTTGTCACACCGGGTGAGAGCACACTTGTCATCACCGGAACAGTGTAGCGGCAGAGGTGATTAATTTTAAGAATTGTTTAATTTAAGGGATAAAAGTTGAAATATTGATACTAAATATGTAAAATATATATAGCTGTTTATGAATAAGGTGATGAAGATGATCATCGGCAGTTTAAAATGATTAACCGGGGGATAAGACAAATGAATAATGCACAGTTAGTGATAGACGAGGTAAAAAAGGCAGTAAAGGGCAAGGATGATTGTATCATCAAGGCATTTGCTGCCTTTTTGGCAGGTGGACATATACTGCTTGAGGATGTGCCGGGAGTGGGAAAGACTACGCTTGCAGTAGCTTTTTCAAGGGCGATGGCGCTTGTGAATCACAGAGTACAGTTCACTCCGGATGTGCTGCCTGCGGATATACTTGGCTTTTCGATGTATCAGAAGCAGACCGGAGAGTTTGTGTACCGCGAGGGTGCCGTGATGTGTAATCTGTTTCTGGCAGATGAGATTAACAGGACAAGTCCTAAAACACAGTCAGCGCTTTTGGAGGTTATGGAGGAAGGAAATGTCACTGTGGATGGAATAAGCAGGAAGGTCCCGGAGCCGTTTATAGTGATGGCCACTCAAAATCCAAAGGGCAGCGCCGGTACACAGCTGTTGCCGGAGTCACAGCTTGACAGGTTTATGATATGTATGAGCATGGGATATCCTTCACATGAGGCAGAGGTGGATATCGCAAAGGGCAAAAGTGTGAAGCTGATGAGTATACGATAAAGCCTGTTATGAATGCACAGGGACTTGTTGAGATGCAGGGAGAGGTTGAGCAGGTGTTTATACATGACAGTATTTATTCGTACATTGTGGATCTGGTTGATGCGACAAGGACAAGTCCGTACATTGAGCTGGGAGTGAGTCCGCGAGGTACGATTGCGTGTGTTAGGATGGCAAAGGCATATGCGTATCTGAGTGGGCGAAGCTATGTCATACCATCTGATGTGGTTTCTGTATTTGCGGATGTGACAAAGCACAGAATCGTGCTAAATACCAAGGCGAGAGTATCACATGTATCAGAACTTTCAGTGATAGATGAGATACTAAAGCTGTTAAACAGCCGACAACTTATGTGAAAAAGGCAGGTAATCGTGATTAGTTTTTTGATAGGAATAATTACTGCGGCAATAGTTTTTTATATGTCGATGATATACGGTAATGCTGCGCTGGCACTGCTTGGCTGCTTTTATGTGTGTGTTTATGGTGCTGACATTTATAGCATTGCTTGTAAAGGCGCACCGGGCAGTGGCAGCTATAAACATTCCGATAGCTATCGCCACACAGGGAGAGAGTATCAGGGTGAGTCTTTCCTGTCGGCTGAAGGAGGCAGGCTTTGATGGTGTAAAATACCGTGTAACGGTGAAAAATAATTTATCCGGCGAAAAAAGTACAAAATGGCTGTCAGGAGGCAGTGATTTTTTGTACAGCGTGAACCTATGCGGCAATTATGAATTTGAGCTTGTAAGGATAAAGCTATATGATTTTTCAAGGCTTTTTTATGTCACGAAAAGAGTTAAAAAATATGCAAATGTTGAGGTGATGCCGCAGATTGATGAGATTCCTGTGAGGATAACGGACAGAGTGAGAAATTTCTTTGGGGATTCTGATATCTATGATGATTTAAGACCGGGATATGATCCGTCGGAGCTGTTTGATGTCAGAGAGTTTCAAAACGGTGACAGGCTGCAGAGTGTGCACTGGAAGCTTTCTGCAAGGACTGATGAGCTGATGGTAAAGGAGAACAGCCTGCCAAAGGCATGTGCGGTGGCAATAGTAGCAGATTTAAGGGGGATAAAAAAGGGCAGACAGGCAGATGCTTTTATGAAGCTTCTCGTCTCGCTTTCTTTTTCGCTTATGGATCAAAAATGCTCTCATTATGTGGCATGGTATGATATCTCAATAAACGATATTGTGAGAGCCAGAGTGGATGACGAGGAGGGCTTTTACATATTTTTGAATAGTTTTCTTAAAATAAAGCCGGATACAAAGAATGATGCACTTTTTTTGTATGAGGAAAAGTACCGGGCAGAAAAGCTTGTGTGTCTGCTTAGCGTGGATGGAAGACTTCAGATAAAAAGGGGAGAGGAGATAGTTGGCAGAGCGGATGAAAAAACGAGATTGTCATTTAGGAAAAGCAGATGGCAGAGATCTGACGCAAATGAGATAAAGCCTGATTATAATAATGCATTTACAGTGTTTGGTGTCCTGCTTACTGAACTTGCCAATGCAGCTGCAGCAGTACTTTCTTACGGTGTGTGCAGTGTCTGTTGTGAATACGACCGTTTCACATGTGAGATGCCCATATTATGTGTATGTGTGGCTGTTTATTTTTTCGGTGATAAGCGGCTTTATAAACAGGCTTACATCGCTTGACACAAGAAAATGGGTGCGCCATGCGATAAATACGGGGCTGCTGCTTGTATTTCTGCTTGGAGTGTTTATTGCAAACTGGCAGGCTGCAGAGCATATAAAAGACGGCTTTTTGTATGTAAAGGGCAGGTATCTTGAGATAATAAATGTGTACTATGGCACTTCATTTGTCTGTCCAAAGGGCGATAAAGCCTTTGCGGGGGCATTTGTTGGCTTTGTATCGTTTATAGTTATGCTTTTGCTGGTGACACTGGCGGTTCAAATTAAAAGAAGACGCATGCTCACATTATTTCCAACGCTTCTGCTTGCGGTACAGCTGTGCATAGGCAAAAGCCCAAGTGTCAGCGAGGTTGTTATGCTCACGCTGTGTACACTCTGGTGTCTTATCGCAGATGGCAACGCACGCACAGTGGCAGGATATGATGTAAATGGCAGTGAACATGGCAATGATGTTTTTAGGATAGCACAGGCGTTTTTATATATGGCGGCAGTGTCAGCAATACTTTTTATATGTGTATTTTCGTTTAAACCTCTTGCTGATACACTTGCCGATAAAAAGCCGCAGATGCTTGCCTTTCAAAAAGATTTGGAGGGCAGCGTAAAATCATTCTTCAGCTTGGGAATTGATTTGCAGGATGGCTCGGTTAGTAATCACTACCCAAGCTACAGCGGAAAGACGGTGATGACGGTAGAAGCAAAGTCAGGAGCGCCTTCTAATATTTACCTGAGAAGCTTCTACGGTGATACCTATGAGAATGGCAGATGGATTAAAAAGTCTGATTTTCCGGGATGGAAAAAGAGTATCATGATGCTTCAAGGATGACAGCCTGGCAGACTACAATCGGATTAGCACGCTGCTTGATGGCTATTATGATGATGAGACCAATCCGGCCACCGAAAAGTATACAATCACGATGGAGAAGCTTTCCACCAAATATACCTATTTGCCGTACTGTATCGACCATACAGTATAGATGCCAAGGGTGATATAGATTTTGACGAAGACTTTTTTATCACAAAGGATAAAGGGACAAAGACTATCGAGGTGTCGGCGTGTCCCGGCTTTTTCGACGGTAGTCTGGAAATGTCTATCCTTGAGCCGGAGCAGCCTCTTGAGGTCAATAGTGATTTCTATGCGGCATACAATGATTATGTAATGGAAAACTATACTGAAAAGCAGGGCGGTGACGGAATTGTTGCGGAAGATGCAAAGTGGCTTCTTAGGACAGGACAGCTCACAAGCAATATGATGTACACAGGCTATATAAGAGAAAATGATGCCAACAGGATTGCGGCAGCACAGCTGGTGCAGCAGTTTCTGACATCGAAGAATTTTAAGTACAGCAAAAATCCTCCTTCCACAGGCGGTAAGGATGTGGTTGAAAATTTTCTCTCAAATAGCAGACAGGGCTTTTGTGTGCATTTTGCATCGGCTGGCACGATGATACTCAGACAGATGGGCGTTCCATGCCGTTATGTAAGCGGATACTGTGCAAAGGAGGACAGCTTCAAATCCGGTGAAAATGATGAGGATATATGTGAGGTGAAGGATTCGCAGTCGCATGCCTGGGTTGAAATATATCTGGATGATTTCGGATGGATTCCGGTGGAGATGACACCGGGATATTTTGAGTATGTGACAGGTGAGAATCCGTTTGACTATATTGGTGTCAACGGAAAGAAAACAAACACCGGTGCTGCTTATAATGATAGTGAGCATATGAATGATACTGCGGCAGATGAAGATGCTGCAAATGAAGATACAAAAAATACAGATGCAGAAAATGATGACGCAGCAAAAGATGATACATCAAAAGCTGCAGCAAACAGTACATCAGGTGATGGCAGTGAGAAGGCTTATGGTTCACAGTCAGGTGCGGATAAACGTACAGATGCTCAGAACTCAAAAACGAGACTTCATATACCACCGGTGATTTTAAAAACCTCACTCTGTGTGATTTTTCTGACTGCACTTACAGCCATCATAGTTTATATCAAAAGGCGAAGAAATATTTTGTGGGAAGCAAGACTTGCAAAAAGGGTGAAAAAAGGCCGTTACAGCAGGGTAGCAATAATGATAAACAACCGCATCTACAAAGGACTGGGACATCCTTCAAAGAACAGGACAGATGAGCTTTATCTGGCTAACCTGAAGGAAAAATACTGCGGACCGGATTATTGCGGAATCCACTGGGACGAGTACATGCGCATCATACAAAAGGCTGTGTATTCATCAGAGGGCATCACAGGGGAAGAATGCTTTATGATAGTGGAAACATGGAGGCATCTGGAGAAAAAAGACATTAGACATAATTCACAAAAAAACATGTATAAAAACAGCATGATTAACAAAAAATAGACTCGTAAGGAAAATTGTGTTGAAATAATAAGGCTTCTATGATATAAACTTAAGCAGACGTGTTACTTTTAGGGAGGCATTTGTCGTACATAACTTTAACAGGGTTAGTGTATGATAAGTGCCTCCTTTTTGTCGCTGGAGCAAAAAAGAATGATAGGTGCAAATCGGTACATACCCTGCATTTATAGGAGGAAAAGCTCATGAAAGACAAATTTTTGGTGTCCTGCAGAGAGTAGGACGAAGCTTCATGCTTCCAATCGCGATCCTTCCGGTAGCAGGCTTGCTTTTAGGACTCGGAAGCTCATTCACCAACACCACAACAATTGAGACCTATGGTTTACAGTGGCTGCTCGGAGATAAGACTATACTCCATGCACTTCTTGTAATCATGAATGCGGTCGGAAGTGCCATATTCGATAACCTTCCGCTCATTTTTGCGGTCGGAGTAGCAATCGGAATGGCAAAGAAGGAAAAAGAGGTGTCAGCACTTTCAGCAGTCATAGCATACTTTGTTATGAATGTATCAATCAATGCGATGCTCAAGATTTCAGGAAAAATCCTTGCAGACGGAAGCATTGCAAAGGATGTGCTTGATGGAACCATCACATCAGTATGCGGTATCCAGTCGCTGCAGATGGGCGTGTTTGGCGGAATTATCGTAGGACTTGGAGTGGCAGCACTGCACAACCGTTTCTACAAGATTGAGCTGCCGAATGCATTGTCATTTTTCGGTGGAACAAGATTTGTGCCTATCATCTCAACCGTGGCATATCTGTTTGTAGGAATCATAATGTATTTTATCTGCCTACTGTGCAGAACGGAATCTATGCACTCGGCGGAGTAGTGACAGGAACAGGATATTTCGGAACACTTCTCTTTGGTATCATAAAGAGAGCACTTATTCCATTCGGACTGCACCATGTATTTTACATGCCGTTCTGGCAGACAGCAGTCGGTGGAACGATGGAGGTTGCAGGACATATGGTTGAGGGTGGACAGAACATCTTCTTCGCACAGCTTGCTGACTCTGCAAACATCGCACATTTCAGTGCCGATGCCACAAGATATTTTTCGGGAGAGTTCATTTTCATGATTTTCGGTCTTCCGGGAGCAGCACTTGCAATGTATAAATGTGCAAAGCCGGAAAAGAAAAAACAGGCAGGAAGTCTTTTACTTTCTGCAACACTTGCATGTATGTTTACAGGAATAACAGAGCCTCTTGAGTTCTCATTCCTTTTCGTAGCACCGGCTCTCTTTGCAGTACAGGTAGTGCTCGCAGGAAGCGCATACATGATAGCACATATTTTAAACATCGCTGTAGGACTTACTTTCTCAGGAGGATTACTTGATTTCTTCCTGTTTGGTATATTACAGGGAAATGAAAAGACAAGCTGGATGCTCGTGATCCCGGTGGGAATAGTATATTTCTTACTGTATTACTTTATTTTCAGCTTCCTTATAAAGAAGTTTGATTTCAAGACTCCGGGCCGTGAGGATGACGATACAGAGACAAAGCTCTACACCAAGGCAGATGTAAATGCAAGAAAAGCTGCCAAGGATACAAAAGCTTCTGACGACAAAGCGGCTGTAGACGAGCTCTCGCAGACTATATCACGAGGTCTCGGCGGCAAAGCCAATATCTCAGATGTGGACTGCTGTGCGACAAGGCTTCGTATCACAGTAATAGACCCTGACAAGGTAAACGATGCGCTTCTTAAATCAACAGGAGCATCAGGAGTCGTGCACAAGGGACAGGGCGTACAGATTATCTATGGACCGAGAGTAACAGTGATAAAGTCTGACCTCGAGGATTATCTTGCAAGTGTGACAGAGGAACAATTCGAGGATGATGCAGTAGAAAATAATACAGCAGACGCAGATGAAGTGAAGAACGAAAATGCAGACGAAGGCAAAGCGCAGGAAGCCGGCGATGCAAAAGAGCCGACAAGCACAGTCATCATCTCAAGTCCTATGACAGGAATTGCAGCAGACCTCTCAACAGCGCCGGATGAGGCATTTGCCAGTAAAATGATGGGTGACGGAGCAGTAGTCACACCTGAGGAGGGGGTAGTTGTAGCACCTGAGGATGGAACTGTTTTATTCGTTTTTGATACAAAGCATGCTTTGGGATTTACAACCGACTCAGGAATTGGTATGATAATCCATGTAGGAATTGATACAGTAAAGCTCGAGGGTAAAGGCTTTGACGTACAGGTTGAGGCAGGATGCCATGTTAATAAGGGCGATGTGCTCATGAAGCTTGACCTTGACTACTTAAAGGCGAACGCACCATCAGTTACCACTCCTGTCATCTGCACAGAGCTAAAAGATAATCAGAAAATCCGCCTCATCACAGACGGACCGATTAAGGCAGGAGAGCCTCTCTACGCAGTTGACACCTACGAGAAGTAATTCATACTTCATGATAATTGAATTGTCCGGTTATGTTAATAATAAATAGTTCGTATAAATTATCAGGAGTACATTAATAAATGTCAGGGGAATGATATGTACAGAATCACAAAGGTCTTAAATCACAATACAGTGCTTGCGGTAAAGGACAAGAGCGCAAGAGAATATCTTATTGTCGGAAAGGGTGTGGGTTTTGGAAAGAAAATTACACAGTCTGTCGAGCCAACGGAAGAGGATTCACTGTATGAGCTGACCCAGACAAGGGACAGAGGTCCGGCAAAGGACATAGTAAAATCCATAGAGCCGGAGTATCTTGAGATTGCAAACACACTGCTCGATAATGCAGAGCATGAGTTTGGACATATAGACAGAAGCATATTGTTTCCTATGGCAGATCATATAGCATTTGCTGTAAAGCGTATGGAAAACAAAGAACAGATCAGCAATCCTTTAAACGATGACATCCGTGTGATGTTTTATAGGGAGTACAAGATAGCTGAGAATATACGCCATATACTAAAGGATAAAAAACAAATTGATATAATTGATGATGAGATTGGCTACATTACTCTTCATATTCATACATCCTTAAACAATTCAAAGGTATCGGATGCCATGGAGATGGCGGCAGCAGTTCGAAAATGCGCCACATTTATAGAGAAAAAGATTGGAAAGCACATAGATGTCACTACTATGGCCTACAACCGCCTCATGACCATATCCGCCACATGGTATCAAGAGCCGCGACCGGAGAAAAATTAAAGGTTGATCTCAATCAGTTTATCGAGAAAAATTATCCGGAGTCATTCGCACTGGCAGGTGAGATATGTAAGGAGCTTGGAAAGGACTTAAATCATGAGTTTTTGGACAATGAGACAGGCTACCTTGCCATACATATCGAGCAGATTAAGTGCGATGAGATGATAAAGTGAATAAAAAATGTGAAAACCTTCCTGCACATTAGGTTATGTACAAATCTTCCTTAAATGTGGTACACTACATAGTTGTATCAACAAACATCCGATACACAAAATACATATGAAATCAATTTAAAGGAGATATATATACCATGAAACTCGGCATCGTTGCTACGAGGGGTATTTAACATAGTTCATTATATCCTCACGAACCGCAACATACCTCAATTTTACGATGTTTCACATGAAATCTTAATTTTATATAATTCGTTATATATTCACATAAATAAACAAAAAATGGTACACTATTGGTACATGAATGGTACATGGAAAAACCTTATGCATGACAATAATTAGAGAAGAACATGGAAATGCTCTTCTCTTTTTTATGCAACAATTTAGGCATAAGGAGATGATGTTATGTTTGACGATGAAGTGAGAGAACAAATATTTGCTAAAAGTGAGTTACAAAAAATCGACTTAATGACATTGTCTCTCGTCATTAAAGCAATAGAGGAAGTCTTGGAGGAAAATAACGATGAACATGCCGTATCAGCAACCAATGATGAATTATACACCTAATTATGGAGCATATCAGTACAACCCAATGGCAAACTATCAGAGATACCAACAGCCCGAACCAACACAAGGCATAAGTGCAGAGTAGTACAGGCAGTTGAGACTATCAATCCCAACGAGGTGCCGATGGATGGCAGTGTGGCATTTTTCCCAAAACAGGATTTAACAGAGATATATGCCAAGAGCTGGAATGCTGACGGAACAATACGCACATTGACTTTTAAGCCGGTTTTAAATGATAAGACAGACATTTTATCGGGTGACACGGAAAAACTTGAATTTGACCTATCAGAGAAAGCCACAGAGGGTATTATGGCGAAGCTCAACGAACTATCAGAGAAAATTGAGCAATTATCTTTAGGGGCACAAAGAAAAACTTCACGAACACAAAACAAGGAGAGTGAAAAAGCATGAATGTAATGGGAATAATGCAACAGATAATGAGCAATAACCGCGTAATGGGAAATCCAATGATTAAGAATGCAATGAGCATGGCTCAAAGCGGAAACAGCAAGGGAATTGAGCAAATGGCAAGAAACCTATGCAAGGAAAAAGGTATTAATCCTGATGATGTAATGAAGCAAATCAGAGGTAATTTTGGGATATAGCATATGAGAGAATGCGCGCAACTCTTTATGAAATAAATTTTGGAGGTAAAACAGATGTTCAACACAGGAAATTGTCCAAGCGTACCTATTGTGGCGAATTTGGACGGAAACAACGGAAATAACTGGAATGACGGCTCTTGGCTTTGGTTCCTTATCGTAGTATTTGCGATATTTGGGGGCTGGGGTAACGGCTTTGGTGGTTTCGGTGGCACTAATGGTGGTGTCGGAAGCGAAATTCAGAGAGGTTTTGATAATTCAGCAGTTATCAGCAAGTTAGACGGCATTTCCAACGGACTTTGTGACGGCTTTTATGCTATGAACAACAGTATGCTCACAGGTTTTAATGGTATTAACACAAATATCATGCAGACCGGATATGGCATACAACAGGCGGTAAACGCTGACACAGTTGCTAATATGCAGAATACCAACGCTTTACAGTCACAGATTGCTAACTGTTGCTGCGAGACGAGAGAAGCCATCCAGGGTGTAAACTACAACATGGCAACTAACACTTGTGCTTTGCAGAACACAATGAACAATAATACAAGAGATATTATTGACAGCCAGCAGGCAGGAACAAGAGCCATTCTTGAATTCCTGACAAACGACAAGATTGCAACCTTACAGGCAGAGAACAACGATTTGAGAAGAGCAGCTTCACAGGATAGGCAGAACGCACTTCTGACTACTACAATGGCAGCGCAGACAAATCAGATTATCAATGCCGTAAACCCGGCACCAATCCCGGCATACACAGTACCTAATCCAAATGCGTACTATGGTTGCGGTTGCAATACCGGCTGTAATTGCTAAAACTGAATAATTGAGTATCTTAATTGAGTTTAACTCAACCTAAACCGATTAAAAACCATTTTTAGTCGAGGTTTAGTCCAAGTTTAGTCGAGAGTTAGTTGAGATTATGTCTGCTAAGCAGTATTACTTATAACCCAAGGGCAGACTATAATGTTTGCCCTTATTTTGTGAAAGAGAGGTAAAGATAATGGAAATAACAGGAATTGCATTACAGACTGTTTCGGCCGGAGAAGATGTTGCATTTACAGAGACAGCCGTAAACGGAACAAAATGCATCGTACACAGGACCGGAAGTGGAATTATCAAGTTAAGAGGTATTACTAATCAGTGTAAAGCTAGATTTTTAGTATCTTATAGTGGAAACATTCAGATACCTACAGGCGGTACAGTTGGAGCTATTTCGCTTGCCATTGCAGTAGACGGAGAGCCTTTACAGTCAACACGAATGATAGTTACTCCAGCAGCAGTACAAAATTTATTTAACGTTTCGGCTCAGGCTACGTAGATGTACCTTGTGGCTGTTGCAGTACTGTAGCGGTGCAGAATACATCAACACAGGCTATTGAAGTACAGAATAGTAACTTAATTGCTGTTCGTGAAGCGTAGGGGGTGAGAGTATGCACATTGAAAGAATGCACAAAATGCAGGAGTGCCTTACAGAGAAAGCTGTCAACGAGCTTGAAAAGGGCGTTGAGAATGTTGACACTTCCGAGATGGGGCAGGTCGTAGATATGATAAAAGACCTTGCAGAAGCTGAGTATCATTCAATAATTTCCAAGGCTATGAAAAAGGCTGATGAAGAGGAAGAAGAGTACGACAAAGAACTCCTAAGAAGCCTTAAGGCAGAATATGGCGAAGAAAGTGGTAGAAGATATTACGACCAATATCGCTATGCAAATGGCAGATTTGCCCCTAAAGGCCGTGGAACACGTAGAGGATATGAAGAGCCACCATATTATCACATGCCGGTAAACTACAACGACATGGAGTATATGCGTGACATGGATAAGAGCCGAGGCAAGATGTACTACTCTGAACCGATTGCACCACATGTGAGTGAAAGCAATTATGACAGAGCAAAGAGACATTATACCGAGACAAAAGAAATGCACAAAGGAGCTTCTACAGAGGACAAAGAGCATAAAATGAAAGCTCTTGACATGTATATCCGTGAATTAAGCGGAGATATATCAGAGCTTTTAAATGACATGACGCCCGATGAACGCAACCTTTTACGCACCAAAATGAGCAATCTTGCGTCAAAACTGTAATTATTAAGGCTATGGGTAGTAATGCTCATAGCATTTTTAGAGGGTATAAGCATGGATATAAGAGTTAATGATATATTGTGGCACATACAGTTTAAAAAGCCACATCGAGCGAATTAAGGCGGTCAGACGGCACAATAAGCCTAGGAGTGACCGACAATACAACTAAAACAGTAACGATAGCTGATAATGTGTCTGATTACATGGCCGACAAGATACTATGCCATGAGCTAGTGCATGTGTACTCATTCTCATACGGCTGCGACATTGACATAGAAACAGAAGAAATAATCGCAGACTTTATGAGCTTGTACGGACGGAATATTGTATACACGGCTGATAGAATATTTGATTTATTGGAGCAAAAATATGGATAAAATAGACAGACTATTAGAATACATACACCGGACTAATCCGAAAATGACACGGCAGAAATTGATTGAAGAACTAGGAGAGAGTGACTATAGCGCCAAGAGCATTTACTTTTTGGCGATTCAAAACTCAAAAAATCCTAAAAAATTTTGATACCCCCCGTACCTTAGGCTTTTTCGATTTCAAAAATCCGTTCGCAAAATTTTACAAAAACTTGTCGAGAACTTGCAAAGAACTCGCACCACACTTTAATTGAGTGAAGTTTTCTGAAAATTCAAGCAATTTCCATGAATTGGTGCGCCTGACTCGTAACATGTCACATCCGGCACGGCTTGACGGCTCGAACCTCTACAGCAATGCTATAAGACATTGTAAACGGCTTGTTTTGTGGCTTATTATAGCACGCTTGATAAAATCCACGTTAGCACGCTCAAAAACCCTTAAAACGTCAAATACACGGCTTCAAATGTGTATATCATAAAATCATAGAATATTTTTGTTAATTTGTCAATGTACTACAGCACCCGGACTTATAGCCGGACAACTTGCGACAGCTCGACAGCACGCCAAAAAGGGATATAAAAATATCCCTAATGATAACAAGTAATATATTTTCTGGCCTGATAGTCACAAAATAATGTGACCGGGTGAACGTGCACACGTTTTTCGACAACTCGCAACCATTCACCGGACCTTTGAACTGTTATTTTTAACTCGTGTGACTCCATCCATTCTATACAGTTGTATTTGATATAACTAAAGTCACTTATTTTTGGCATGTCATAGCCTAGCGCCTTGACTCGCTTATATATTTCCTTTTTTCCTAAATATTCATAATTAGACATAATACACCCCCTTAACTATAACAAGCCTTGATTATTGGCTTATATAATTCTCGTGGTTCAAGAAATTAATAAAAGCCGTCCGGCGGTATTCCTTGCCACTGATGAGCGTTAATACATCGTCACACGTTCCAAAATTAGCGGTATATTTAAATATATCCGTTATAGCTTTACGTGTGGCGCACTCGCTTGCCTGATATTCCGGCGCGCTTTGATATTTGCCGTTGTAGCGTGCTTTTATTTCACGTTCTACAGCGTCAAGGCTTTTTAGTTCGTTGTCCATTCATTAACCCCCTTTTCTGTTTTGGTACATGGTTTATAAGCTGTTTTTTGACCTTTTCGCGGCCTGTCGTGCGTTAATCTGTTTTTATTAGGTGCAATAACGCAAATCACCTATAAGGGCGCACAATTATTTGTTCAGGCGTTGCACCTCTTGAGCCTGATATAAATATAAAGGCATTTATAAGACCTCTTGACGCGATTATTTACCGGGCGCGCGGACGGAGTGCAATATATACGGCCGTAAAGCCGTATAAAAGCACCTATAAATTAAATACATTAAATTAATAATATAAGACCTGAAAAGCCTTATATATAAAGCTAATAGCCGGACTTGCACTGGCTGGAATACCTTTGTTAATTTGTATTGCTATTAGCTAAATAAAAACTATGTTAATTGTATCCGTCAAATTGTAGAGCTTTTCACAATTAGCATTGCAAAAGAGCTTCTTTTTTGTCGTTGTTCTGAAATATGCAATTAGTTATATTCATAATATCCGCTCTCATAATCAAACATATATTTGCACCTCACA
>ENA-OQEB01000413-OQEB01000413.1-human-gut-metagenome-genome-assembly--contig:-NODE-413-length-18001-cov-1.891183_pt1 | contig 18001 bp, 23 predicted proteins | sample MGYA00242787_ERZ504619 | MGnify/ENA primary metagenome ERZ504619 (study PRJEB26092, sample SAMD00036317) | human gut metagenome | host: Homo sapiens | study: EMG produced TPA metagenomics assembly of... | reverse complement strand
GAAAACATTTCATATCACCCACCCGGACGACTCAATCCGTCCCGCATTGATTGACAAAATCAACAACCTGACCAAACCCAAAGGCTCATTGGGCATTTTAGAAGAACTGGCACTCCAAATCGGACTCATACAACAGACATTATCCCCCACCTTGAAACATCCGCAAAACATTATCTTCGCCGCCGACCACGGCATTGTAGAAGAAGGTGTCAGTCTGTCTCCAAAGGAAATCACCTGGCAGCAAATCAGCAACTTCCTTCATGGAGGGGCAGGTGTCAATTTCCTCTGCCGGCAGCACGGCTTTACCCTGAAAATAGTAGATGCAGGAGTAGACTACGACCTCCCCTACGAGAAAGGCATCATCAATATGAAAGTACGTAAAAGCACCCGGAGTTATCTGCACGAGGCAGCCATGACAGAAGAGGAAATGGAGATGTGCCTGGAACGGGGTGCCGAGGTGGTGCGCCAATGCCATGAAGAAGGCAGCAATGTCCTCAGCTTCGGTGAAATGGGTATCGGAAACACCTCTTCATCCTCCTTGTGGATGACCTGCTTCACCGGTATTCCTCTGGAACAATGTGTCGGCGCAGGTAGCGGACTCGACAGCGCGGGCATCCGCCACAAATACGAAGTGCTGAAACAGTCTATGGAGAATTACAAAGGCGACGGCTCTCCCCGGAACATCATCCGCTACTTTGGTGGACTGGAAATGGTAATGGCCATAGGCGCCATGCTGCAAGCTGCCGAGCTGAGGATGATTATCCTTGTTGACGGATTCATCATGACCAACTGCCTGCTTGCCGCCGCCAGGCTCTACCCGGAAGTGACGGATTACGCCATCTTCGGACACTGCGGAGACGAGTCGGGCCACAAACTGGTACTCGACGCCCTGCATGCCGTCCGCTGCTGAATCTGGGGCTGCGTTTGGGAGAAGGAACAGGGGCCATCTGTGCATATCCCATTGTCGACTCGGCCGTGCGGATGCTCAATGAAATGGATAACTTTGCACATGCCTCCATCACTAAATACTTTTAACATGAACAATGTCTTGGCTGCATTCATAATGCTCACCCGACTGCCCTTCTGGAAAATCAAGGAAGTACCGGCAGAGTGTTTCAAGCATGTGGTTTCCTATTGGCCGCTTGTAGGCTGGCTGACGGGAGGCGTGATGGCAGCAGTGCTGTGGCTTGCCGGACAGATTATGCCGGTGTCATTGGCATGGATTCTTGCCCTCATCGCACGCCTGCTTGTCACCGGTTGCCTGCACGAAGACGGGCTGGCGGACTTCCTCGACGGCTTTGGCGGCGGCACCACCCGCGAACGGACACTTGCCATCATGAAGGATTCCCACATCGGAAGCTACGGTGTCATCGGATTGATATGCTATTTCCTGCTGTTGCTCCAACTTCATCACCTGCACTGGGACTTCTCTGCATCCTTGTGCTCAGCGGTGACTGCTGGTCCAAGTTCTGTGCCTCCCAGATTGTCAACTACCTGCCCTATGCCCGGAAAGAGGAAGACAGCAAAAGCAAGACCGTCTACAACCGCATGAGCTGGCACGAGTTGCTGGCCGGATTTCTCTGTGGCCTGGTGCCTTTCGTACTGCTGCTGCCTATAAAGCTGTGGATTGCCACCCTCTTCCCACTGCTCACCTTCTTCCTGCTCTACCGATTGATGAAGCGGCGCCTACAAGGATATACGGGTGACTGCTGCGGGGCCACTTTCCTGCTATGCGAACTGTCCTTCTACTTGGGAAGCCTTATTCTAATTATAAATTAACAACTGAAAATTAAAGATGGAAGTAATACTCATTCGACACACTTCGGTAGATGTTCCTCCGGGGATGTGCTACGGTCAGACCGATGTTCCCCTGAAACCCACGTTTGAAACGGAAGCCGCCGTGACAGCAGAAAACCTGAAGGCATACCTTCCGTTCGACCACGTCTACACCAGTCCCCTGACCGTTGCGTGCGCCTCGCCACCTATTGCGGCTATCCCGATGCAGAACGGGACAAACGGATTATGGAAATCAATTTTGGCGACTGGGAGATGAAGCCGTTCGAGCAGAATGAAGACCCACGCCTGCAGGAATGGTATGCCGACTACATGAACGTGGCAGCTACCGGTGGAGAATCTTTTACCATGCAATACCGGCGTGTCAGCCAGTTTTTGGACGAATTAAAGAAGAAACCCTATACACGCGTTGCCATCTTCGCACACGGAGGCGTATTAATCTGCGCACAACTCTATGCCGGAATCCTCAAAGCCGAAGAAGCCTTCGACGCATTGACGCCCTACGGCGGCATCGTCCGCATCAATCTCGACAAGGAATAGTGAACGAAATAGTAGGGCCTTCCTCCGCTTCGGTTTGCACCTTGTAGATACCTCCAAAATAATGAATAAAATGGGCATTGATTTCATGGCGAATCAAGCTCGTTTTATTCTCAAAATGTACCTTTGCAAACGGGGCGTTGACCACGTCGAAATAGAGGGCCGACCTAGTGCGGTCCCGTCTGATGCGGATAATCGCCTCATAACGGGCAGTGTCATTCTCTGACGGAGTAGCATGCTGACAAGCAATGTATCGAACCACCTTCGGTCTGTCCTCGCAAGCTGTTCCTTGAGGTCGGTCTGCAGGCTGACAGACACAGTGCTCTCCTCACGGCCGTTCACTTTATCCAGCACCTCACTGCACAACTGAATAATGTCACACTCCTCGTCCTCATACTGAATCTTGCCGGACTCCAAGCGGGACAACTCCAGAATGCTGTTGACATAATTCAGCAGACTTTCCGCATTGGTCTGAATCATCTGTCCGTACTCCCTCTTAGTCTCTTTATCCAGCTCCTCTTTCCCGGTCAGCAATTCGGCAAAGCCACCACCACATTCAGCGGAGTACGTATATCATGGCTGATTTCCGATTTCAGACGTTCCTTCGCGATGTTGTCCGTCTCTGCCTGCAAAGCGGCTTCAGCCGTCTTCTTCTCTACGACAGCAATCTTTCCGGAGACATAGCGCGTATACAGATAGAAAAGCAGCATCAGCAGCAGACAGACGCCCAGGAGTATAAATCCTATACGGTAATTCATGTCCTGAATCTTCTGCTTCTCCAACAACAGCTCGTCAATGTGGTAAATCTCCTTCACCTGCTTCAACTGGTTGGCCGAGAAGGCATTGTTCAGCGAATCCTGCTTGCGTATGAGGTAGCGCCGGGTCTCAATAGCCCCGTCAATGTCCCCCTTGTCATATTGCGTACTCGCCTTGTAGTTTATCAAAGTGGCAAAGGTGGAGACGTAGTTGTTCAGTACCGTAGGGGTCACCTCGTCTATCAATGCGATGCTTTTGTCATACTCATCGGTCTTGGCATAGTATTGAAGCTGTATCAACTGGACATTCAGCCAGAAGACGGGATCTACATGCGGCTCAAGCAGTTTTTTTACTTTCTCGATATGCTCGTGCGCCACTGTAAAGTTCTTCCGGTTCATGTAGTGCAGGATATACTTCACTTCGCAGTCAATCTCGAAATTGCTCCAGTTCTTCCTTGTCTCGGGTTCTTTGGAAATAACCGTCTGCAACGTCATGTCCATTTCATGCAAATAGGGCAGCTTCAAGCTGTCTTTACCGCCATTGCCGTATACCTGGGCAATACGCGACAGTATATCCACCTTCAGGCTGGCCTTTGTCTGGGGAGAGAAATTCCGGTAAGCCTCCAAGAAAGAGTCCAGTGCCTCATTCGGGCGGCTGGACACTCCGTAGGCACATCCCAAGCTGTTATACGCCGCTATCATCCCATTATTGCTATGGCGGAGTTTTGATTCCTCCAACGTCTCCTTAGCCACATACACCGCTTTCTCTATCTGTCTCTTGGAAGCCAGGGCGCGGCTGATGGCAGCCTTCTGCTCCAGATAATAATCGTAAGTGCCTACCTGGGAGACAAAATCCTTCAGCACATCCACCCAATACGACAGACTGTCCGGGTCGTGTTTCTTGTCATAACATGCCGCCAGATAGTAAGCGCCCATATTCTCATAGAAAGCGTTCTTCTGCCGCCGCGCCTCCTCGTACAGACGGGTGGAAAAAGTCATGTTATAGGGAGCATACTGGTGCTTGTAGGCCATGTCACGGAGATACGTCAGCCGGACAAGGGTGGCCGGCAGGGCATCGGCAACCTTCAGGATGCTGTCCTGATACCGGGCAGCCCCCGTGTCTTCTGCCAGCAGCGGACAGATATATCCGCAAAACAAAACATGGATGAGAATCAGTATTCGTTTCATTGCGCCGTTCCTCCGTGTAATGCGGGATTATACTTCAAAGGATGCGTAAAACAGAAACGCGCGCCACGGGTGTACCCACTGTCCACCACAGCTTGCCGTTCATATATTTCACAATCAGTTGGCAGATGGAAAGGCCCAGTCCGCTTCCCTGCACAAAATCATTCAGCTTTTCAAAGCGTTCAAAAATCAAGTGCTGCTTCTCCGGTGGAATGCCGCATCCGGTATCCGTCACGGAGAAAAGTGCCGTACCGGCATCAGCCATCTTCAGTTCCAGCACGATGGACCTTGTTCCGTAACTTGGCGGCATTCACCAGCAGGTTTATCAAGACTGCGGAGGCGCGCATCGTCCGTATCCAGCATCAAGACGGACAAATCCGTGTCAAAACGCATTTCAAACCTCCAGCTTGCGCGAGGCCATCACGGTCCTCCACGACCTCATTACACAACTTCACGGCATCATGCGTGCGGATGTTGAAGGTTATATTGTCATTCTCGAAATCCGAGAAATCCAGAATGTCATTGATAAGTTTCAGCAACTGAAAGGAATTCACCTTGATAATTTCGGAGAATTCCCGGCGCGATTCGTCATCGAATGACTCGTCCTCATCCGTCAGTACCGCCGAGAATCCGACAATGGCATTCAGCGGCGTACGTACCTCATGGCTCATGTTCGAAAGAAACATATTCTTCCGTTGTATGGCTTGCACCGCTTTCTCCTTCATCGCCTCCTGCCGTATCTGGGAACGTTTCAAACGGAATATCTTCTTCCAGCCCAGCACCAGGAGGAATATCAGAAACAGTACGGACACAATGATGCCTGCCAGATAGAAACGCATGGATACAATGCGGTCGCGTTCGTTCTGGTAGGCCAGTTGGTCGGCCTGGAAACGGGTACAGAGCCGGTCTATCTCCTTGGGATAGTTCTTCTCGAACGAAGTCTTGATATACGAAAAGACCTTGCCGTACTGTCCGTAGGCTTCTTCCTTGTTCCCCATCTTCACCAGTAAATCCGCTTTTTCGAGCAGAGCTTCCTTGTAGATGTTATGGTTTATCCGGGCATATTCGGTTTGAAGGAAATCATTGTAGGCGGTCAAGGCTGCCTCATGCGCTCCGGTGGCCACCAGATAACGGGCATCTATAATCAGAAGGTATTGCCGTATCTCCGGAATCAGTTGCGTTTCAAGCTGGCCTATCTGTACCAGACAATGGCTGGCAGCTTTCAAGTCACCCTTGAATAATTGGCAGGAAGCATTGGAGATGTGACGCATGGCCAGCTCCAGCGGAGAAAGCCGGTCTTCCGGATAGAGGTTCAGACGTGCAAGATAACGCGAGGCACCGTTTACATTCCGTATGCGCAGGTTATAATCTATCAGTTCCACCAGTAGCATGCGGATATGCACATCCTCCCCGTCCATCCCATCCAGCAGTCTCAAAGACTCTTCGTAAGCGGCACCGGCTTCCCGAAGCCTGCCGGTATAGCTGTACACCTCTCCCATGGCATTCAGCGCCAGGGCATTGCCGAAGGGGTAGGCAAGCGCGCGGGCTTTGGAGTACATCTGGTCGCTCTGGGCAATGGCCATACGGATTTCTCCACGGAAAAGGGAGGATTTTATAAGTATTCTTTCCAGTTCGAAATAGGTGTAGTAGCGCTGGGATTCATCCAATTGGGACAAAAGGCCGTCGGCATTCAGCGAGTCACACTCCTCCCGGGTCAGATAGTCGAAACCGAGGCTGTTGTGAAAAGTGGAGATGACCTCATGGACTATACTTTCCTTTTCTTTAGTCCAAGAATCCGCTTTATCTGTTGTCGATGCAATTATTGTGCTCCCGAACCAAATAAAGAAAAGGAATATATATAGTTGCTTTATCCTCATTTATAAGACTTTGTCTGCTTTAAAAGTTACATTTTTAATGCAACGCGGTCTTGCAAAGATATTATATCTTTTTGGAACGGACAAAGAATCAGTTAAAATAACAACATTTTAAAAACAAAAGGAAGCCAAGGTCGATGTCACTATTACGGCAACCACCATCCACCACTCCACACGCCGGTTGATGCGGACAGCCACACGCATATCTTCCGTCTTCAGAGGCCGTTCATTAGAACCGATATAAGGTTTCCATACCTCCTCGCCGAAATAGTTGTGCGGACCTCCGAAACGGCAGTCCAGAATACCGGCAAGGGCGGCTTCCGGATAACCGGAATTGGGACTGGCATGCTGGCTGCCATATCTGCCCACAAAAGCAAACAAGGAAAGACGACCGGAAACCAGCACCATCAGAAAGGCTGTCAGACGAGCAGGAATATAATTGGCAACATCATCCAGACGGGCGGCGAAACAGCCGAACCGACGATAGCGCTCGTTCTTGTAGCCGACCATGGAATCCAGCGTGTTCACCATCTTATAGGCAAGCATGCCCGGAACTCCCAACAGCAGATACCAGAACAAGGGGGCAACTACCCCGTCACTCAAATTCTCTGCCAAAGTCTCCAATGCCGCGGTTCTCACCTCCTGCGCCGAGAGTGCAGACGTATCACGCCCTACGATACGTGCCACTTGCATCCTCCCTTCCTCCAAGGAACGGTCCACCGCCTTGAATACCATGCGCACTTCACGGACCAGTGTAGTGCCCGCCAAGCAATAGAATATCAGCAATATTTGCACCGTCAGAAGCATGCCCGGAGAAAAGAGTGCCGCCAAGCGGAGCAACAAAAGCGTAATGACATATACCCCCAAGACAAGAGACACCGCCACAAACGCACCTTTTAGGAAACACGAATCGCCCCGGTTCAACCGGTGCTCACAGAAAGAAATGGCTTTGCCGAAAGCCACAACCGGATGGGGCAGCCACGCCGGGTCGCCCAGCCAATGGTCGAGCAGCCAGGCAGTGAGAAGCGGCAGGTTCAAGTTGAAGGCGACACCCAAAAGTATAAGTACATCTTCTTCCATCGGTTATTCCTCCTCAAGCCATTGTCCTATTGCTTTTACAAGCCTGTCATTCTCCTCCCGGCTCTGGGCGGCTATACGGAAGAAATGCTCATTCAGTCCGTCGAAGTTGGAGGCGTCCCGAATCAAGATACCATGCTCCCCTGCCAGATAGTCTTTCAAAGCGGAAGCCCTACCCATACGGAGGCACACCAGCATGAAATGGGTTTCGGTGGCCCATACCTCCAGTCCTCCCAATGCCTCGAGCGCACTGCGCAGGCGGGCAGCCTCTTGCAAGTAAGACGCCACATCCAGCGGATTGGGAACATCATGTTCCAGCAGATGGAGCCCTGCCTCAATGGCAAGCTGGTTGACCGACCAGGGCATACGGTTGGTACGCAGACGGTGCAGCAGGTGGGGGCGCCGGTGACATATCCCAGTCGCAGACCGGGAACGGCATAACGCTTGGTCATGGAGTGCAGCAGCAAGACGTTGGGAAACTCTGCCGCCTCGGCAGCAGAGAAAAGCGGACGCAAGGTGAAAAACTCGTAAGACTGGTCGATGACGAAACATACCTGCGGATTATGACTGATAAGCGTTGCCAGATATTCCTTCTCCACGACCGTTCCGGTAGGGTTATTGGGATTGCACAGCCACAGCATGCGCACCTCTTCCGGCAAGCGATACCCCTCGCTCTCCGCAGGAAGCCGATAGAGGGAAGTGACCCGATGGCCGTGCATGCGGCAAGCATCGGCATATTCACTGAAAGTGGGCTGCACAATGGCGGTGTTTGTCCCGCGGAAAGTCTGTGCGGTAAGATAGATGGCTTCGGTAGCTCCGTTCGTCACGCACACTGCCTCGGCAGGAAGACGGTGGCAGCGGGCAAGGCAGGCCTCAAGCGTGTAAGGCTCCGGTTCGGGATAGTTGCCGATGCCGTCAATCCGGGTACACAGATGCGCCTTCAAGGCAGAGAGGTCTACCCTGCTGTAAACATTCGAGCTGAAGTTTGCCGTAATGGGACGGCTGTATTTATAGGAATCGTCTCCGTGTCCTTCAATCATGGTTCTTTGTCAATATTTGGTAGATAAGCGGCAGGTTGACGTGGCGGCGCACGTGCTCGGCAAGCCTATCGTATTGTTCTTCTTTGAATGTATGGTAATCGAAAGCGCCGGCATTCCCGGACAGTTTGTCTGCAAAAGGCGCAAGCAGGAAATCTATGAATTCCGGATTGTCGAGAATGCCATGAATATAAGTCCCCATGCAGGTGGAGTCCACGTAGTATCCGTCGGTAGAGCGTTCTCCAAAAGATTCAGGGGAGAATCGGGGGCGCCTTCCACGGGGGTGGTCACTCCCATATGGATTTCATAGCCCTGCATTAATGGAGAACGGAGAGTGGAAGATGGAGAATGGGGATTGCACAGACCGAACTTCACCTGACGGGTCACCTTCTCTCCCGACATGCGGGTACTGATGGGCAACAGCCCCAGTCCAGGCAGGCGTTCGATGTCCCCCTCTACATGCTCAGGGTCGAGCACCTCCTGCCCCATCATCTGATAGCCGCCGCAGATACCCATCACGGTGGCACCTTCACGGTGGGCACGGATGATGGCAGCCGCCACACCGTTACGGCGCAATTCGTAAAGGTCATCAAGCGTGCTCTTGGAGCCGGGCAGCAGGATGACGTCGCCTTTGCCAGCTCATCCACATTGTTGGTATAGAACAGATGTACGCGCGGGTCACGCTCCAGCACATTGAAATCGGTGAAGTTACTGAGGTGGCGCAGCAGAATGACGGCGATGTTCACCTTTCCCTTCTCGGCACGGACAGACTTTGCGGCAAGCGCCACGGAGTCTTCTTCTTCGATATAAATGTCACGGTAGTAAGGTACTACCCCGACAACGGGAATGCCGCAAAGTTCCTCCAGCATCGTAATGCCCGACTCGAAGAGACGTATATCCCCCCGGAACTTGTTGATAAGAATTCCTTTAATGCGTTCCCGCTCATGGGGACGAAGCAGCATCAGCGAACCGTAGACGCTGGCAAACACACCACCACGGTCAATGTCGCCCACAAGAATTACATCGGCTCCGGCATGCAGGGCCATCGGCAGATTGACAAGGTCGGTATCCCGCAGATTGATTTCGGAGATGCTTCCCGCGCCTTCCAGCACGACGGGATTATAGCGGGCGGCAAGGCGGTCGTAGGCAGCACAAACCTCCCGGCGCAGCTCGTCGCGTCCTTCCTTGCGGAAATACTCATAAGCATTGCGGTTGCCGATAGGACGCCCGTTAAGGACAACCTGCGAGGTATGGTCCGACTGTGGTTTCAGCAGTAGCGGATTCATGTCCGTGTGGCAAGGCACTCCGGCGCTTCTGCTTGCACAGCTGGGCACGGCCTATCTCCAGCCTTCGGGAGTGGCAAATGAATTGAGCGCCATATTTTGTGCTTGAACGGTGCGGCTGATAGCGTCCTGCTTGAAGATGCGGCAGAAGGCAGCAGCAATGATGCTCTTCCCCACATCACTGCCCGTCCCGGCAAACATAATCGGATGAAGTTTCTCCATAAATTCCATTTTAGCGAATGCAAAGATAGTGCAAATCCGAATATCTCTCCCATTCATAAGCCATATCTTCGGAAACTATTCGTTATATTTGTAACGTTCTATTCAAAAAGATGACTACTGAACAATTCCCACCTCCTCTTGTTTAGAGAAACAAGAACCCCTAAACCGAACGAACTTATGAATAATCTATTATGCCGGAGATTCTTTCCGGCTGCTGCCTGCGTACTGCTTGCCATCGGTGGAGTGGCCGCACAAACCTCCCTTCCCCTTAGCTTCGGTGATGCCCTAAGGCAGATGCAAAACAGCAACCGTAGCCTGAAAATAGCCGACAAGGGAATTGAAGCCGCCCGTGCGGAACGTGACAAACTGAATGCCCTCTGGTACCCCTCCCTGCAAGGTGCCGGTACGTTCGTGCATCTTTCCGAAAAGATAGAGGTAAAACAGCCCCTTTCCCAGTTCACCGACCCGGCAAAGGACTTTGTGCACAACATCGTGCCGGACGACCAATTCATCAGCAGCATACTCGACCAGATAGGCTCCCATACCCTCGCTTTTCCACTGGCTCCACGCAACCTGACTTCCGTCGGCCTGACCGCCGAATGGGTCGTATTCTCCGGCGGCAAGCGCATCCGGGCCTCGAAGATAGGCAACACCATGATAGACATCGCCCGCGAAAACCGGGGACAGACCGATGCCACGCAACGCACCCTGCTGGCAGAAAGCTACTTCGGGCTGAAACTTGCGCAAGAAGTGGTACGCGTGCGGCAGGAGACTTACAACAGCCTGCAACGCCATTACCAGAATGCCCTTAAACTGGAAGCTGCCGGCATGATAGACAAGGCAGGCCGGCTCTTTGCCCAAGTGAATATGGATGAAGCTGCCCGTTCACTGGAGGCTGCCCGGAAGGAGGCCTCCGTCGTGCAAAGTGCCTGCGCACCCTGCTCAACCTGCAAGACACATGCAGCATCCATCCTACTTCGGAGCTTTTCATCAACGACCAACTGCCCGCCAAAGAGGAGTTCCTGCAAGCCATGCGGGTGGAGAACTACACCGTGAACCAACTGCAACTGCAGTCACAGATTGCCCGCCAGCAGCTCCGCATCGACCAGAGCGGCTACCTGCCGGACATCGCCGTATTCGGCAAGCAGACCCTCTATGCCCACGGCATACAAAGCAATCTTCTCCCTCGCACCATCGTAGGCGTGGGATTCACTTGGAACCTCTTCGACGGACTGGCACGTGAGAAGCGCATCCGCCAGTCGAAGATAGCCCAACAGACCCTTGCCCTGGGACAAGAAAAAGCCAAAGAAGACCTGAGCGTAGGCATCGACAAGCTCTACACCCAACTGCAAAAGGCACAAGACAACGTACGCGCCTTAAATACCACCATCGAGCTAAGCGAAGACTGGTGCGAATCCGCAAGAAATCCTTTACCGAAGGCATGGCAACCAGTACCGAGGTCGTAGATGCGGAAACGATGCTGGCAACCGTCCGCGTGGCGCGTCTGGCAGCCTACTACGAATATGATGTGGCACTGATGAACCTGCTGGCTATCTGCGGAACGCCGGAACGGTTCGAGAAATATTTCGAGACAACTTATTAAAACCTACCCTTTATGAAAATCAATAATAAAAGCATCAGCATTGCATTCGTCATTATCCTGGCCGCAACGGTCATCATTTCGCTTGCCGGCATGTTACTCATGAACCGGCAGCCCCTGGTCCTGCAAGGACAAGTGGAAGCAACGGAAATACGTATCAGCGGAAAGCTGCCCGGACGTGTGGACTCCTTCCTCGTACAAGAGGGCGACTGGGTGAAGGTAGGCGATACGCTTGTCGTCATCAACAGCCCCACCATCGAAGCCAAATACCGCCAGGTGAATGCCCTGGAGCAGGTGGCCCAGGAGCAGAACAAGAAGATAGACGCCGGTACCCGCCGCCAGATTGTGGCCACCGCCCGGCAACTCTGGAACAAGACGCAGAGCGACCTTGCCCTCGCCAAGACCACTTACCAACGCATTGTAACGCTTTATAAGGACAGTGTCGTCACCTCCCAGCGGCGTGACGAGGTGGAAGCCATGTACAAAGCCGCCCAAGCCGCCGAACGTGCCGCCTACGAGCAATACCAGATGGCCGTGGACGGAGCGCAGAGCGAGGACCGCGCCTCGGCCGCAGCCTGGTGGAAGCGGCGCGAAGCACTGTCGATGAAGTCTCCTCCCTCCTCGTCGACTCCCGCCTGACTGCTCCCGAAGATGGCCAGATAGCCACCATCTTCCCCAAACGCGGAGAGCTGGTGGCCCCCGGTACTCCCATCATGAGCCTTGTCGTGATGGACGATGCACACGTGGTACTGAACATACGCGAGGACCTGATGCCTCAGTTCAAGATGGGAGGCACTTTCCGCGCCGATGTCCCCGCCATCGACGGCAAGGACATTGAATTCCGCATCTACTACATCAGTCCGCTGGGCAGCTTCGCCACCTGGAAATCCACCAAACAGACGGGCAGCTATGACATGCAGACGTTCGAGATACACGCACGTCCCACACAGCAGGTAGAGGGATTGAGACCGGGAATGTCCGTACTTTTAAAAATGAAGAATAAAAAATGAAAGATAAAGAATTTGGCTGCGCAATGAAATCGCTCCGCATGGTTATCCGTCGCGAATGGCACCGCATGACTCCCGCCGTCTATACCTCGGCGTCTGTGTCGTGCTACCCTTGTTCTGTCTGTTCTTCATGGCCACCATCTTTGGAAACGGACAGATGGAGAACATTCCCGTGGGTATCGTCGACCTGGACAACACTGCCACTTCGCGCAATATCTCCCGGCGCATCTCTGCCGCCCCCACCTTCCGTGTGACGGAGCACTTCACCGACGAAGCCGACGCCCGCCGGGCATTGCAACGGAAGGACATATACGGCTACCTCGTCATCCCGCCCCGCTTCGAACAGAAGGCGGTGACGGGAACTGGCGCAACGCTCACCTATTATTACCACTATGCCCTTCTTTCGGTAGGCAGCGAGCTGATGGCAGCGTTCGAGAATACGCTTGCCCCCGTGGCGCTCTCGCCCATCGTGATGCAGGCCGAAGCTCTGGGAGTCAGCGGAGAACAGATACAGACCTTTCTGCTCCCCGTAGAAGCCAGTACCCATCCCCTCTACAACCCGGACATGGACTACTCCATCTACCTGAGCCAGCCTTTCTTTTTCGTACTGTTCCAGATACTCATCCTGCTCACCACCGTCTACTCCATAGGCAGCGAACTGAAATTCGGCAGCGCCGGCGAATGGCTGGAGATGGCACGAGGCAATATCCTCACTGCCGTAGCAGGGAAACCTGCTGCCCTATACCCTCATCTTCTCGTCCATCGGTATCCTGGCAAACTATGTACTGTTCGGCCCGCTACATATCCCCTTCGCTGGCAGTCTGTGGCTGATGAATGCAGTGACCGTGCTCTTCATCATCGCTACCCAGGCATTGGCGGTCTTTATCTATTCTGTCTTTCCCAAGATTGCCTATATCATCAGTGTAGTATCCATGGTGGGGTCGTTGGGGGCTACGCTGTCCGGAGTCACGTTTCCCGTTACAGCCATGTATGCGCCCGTGCATGCGGCCTCCTACCTCTTCCCCGTGCGGCACTTCACGGAGGCGGCGCAAGCCATGATTTACTTCGATGCAGGTTTTGCCTACTTCTGGCAGTCGGTAGCCACACTCTTCATCTTCTTGCTGGCAGCACTACTGATACTGCCGTTGCTGAAATGGTGGATAAAAAGGAACGAGGGAAGAAGCAATCCCCGCCTCCCCATCACCTTGCCCACCTACCGCATTGTCAACAGCTTCCGTCATCCGCCACGAGTGGCATGCCATCGCCACCAATCCCGCCATCCTGCTCGTGCTGGCAGGCGGTATCTTCCTCTACGGACTGCTCTACAACTACATGTACGCCCCCAACCTGGTGCGCAAGGCTCCCGTCGCAGTGGTAGACCTCTCCCACTCCGCCCTCAGCCGCGAATACATCCGACTGCTCGACGCCACTCCCCAGACCGCCGTCTACGGCCAGACACCCAACATCCTCGAAGCCCGCCAATGGATGAAGCAGGGCGACGTGGCAGGCATCCTTTACCTGCCTGCCGACTTCGAGGCACGTGTGGCACGGGGCGAGACTTCGGTCTTCGTACTCTATGCCGCCACGGACGCTTTCCTCAACTTCAAAGGACTGCAAGAATCCAGTGCGCGCGTCATGCTTGCCGTGAACGATGCCCACCGCATGGAGGGCACCGTATTCCTACCTCCGCAAGGACTGCTGGCAGTGGCTTCGTCCGCTCCCGTCAGCGTGTCCGGCACGGCGCTCTACAACTATACAGAGGGCTACGGTTCCTATCTGATTCCCGCCGTCCTAATTGTCATCATCTTCCAGACGATGCTGATGGTGATTGCCATGCTGACGGGCGAGGAAGCGGAAGCCCGAAGAAAAGGAATACGGCTGATGCGTGCCGACTCATTGAAGGATACATTACGGATTGTCGGAGGCAGGACCTTCGTATACTTCATGCTCTACGTGGTGTTTTCCCTATTCCTGCTGGGACTGTTGCCGCACCTGTTCAGCATCCCACACATCGGCAGCGGAGGAGACATCGTCACAATGATGATACCCTTCCTGCTGGGCACGAGTTTCCTTGCCCTGGCCGTCTCCCGCTGGTTTACAGACTCCGAAGCGCCGTTGCTGATGATAGCCTTCTTCTCTGTGGGCTATATCTTCCTTTCGGGCGTGTCCTATCCGCTGGAGCTGATGCCGTGGTATTGGCAGACAGCCCACTATCTGTTTCCGGCAGGTCCTGCCGTACTTGCTTTTGTAAAACTGAATTCAATGGGTGGAACGCTGGCCGACGTATGGCCGCAGATGCTGACGATGTGGATACAAGTATTGGTCTATGGAACTTTGGCGCTCTGCACTACACGCCACCTCTACGGAGAAGGAAAAGTGAAGGCATAAAAAAAGGCTATCTATCCCAGACAGCCAATCTTTTGTTAACCTTAAATCTAATACTATGAAAAACACATTGCAAATATACGGACTTCTCCGAATTCTCCAAAATTTCCGCCCATAACAGCCTTATTTATAACATGGTTTAATAGGAATATGCCGTTGTTAACAGATAGAGGCTGGTCAAATAAGAAATTTTCACTATCTTCATCCCCAAAATCGAACATCATAACTAAAGAATATTTTGCCATGATTCATACCATACTCGATACAGACCTTTACAAATTCACCACCTCGTATGCCTACATCAAATTGTTTCCCTATGCCATGGGCACTTTCAGCTTCAAGGACAGAGACGACACCGCCTATACGGACACGTTTCTGAAGGAACTGCAAGAGGCGGTGGACAGCCTGGCACAGACCGTACTTACTGCCGAAGAGCTGGAATACATGACCCGCCACTGCCGTTTCCTGCCGAGGGTCTATTGGGAGTGGCTCTCCTCCTTCCGCTTCCAGCCGGAGAAGGTAAGCATCCATCTGGACGAGGACCGGCACCTGAACATTGAAATCACGGACTATCTGTACAAGGCCACCCTTTACGAAGTCCCCCTGCTTTCTATCGTATCCGAAATAAAGAACCGTTCTTTGGGAAACGTGGCCGACATGGACGGCATACTCTGCAAACTGTCCGAAAAGGTGGCACTCTCCAACCGACACCAGCTGTATTTTTCAGAGTTCGGCACCCGGAGACGCTTCTCGTTCGAGGTACAGGACAAAGTCATAGACCGTCTGAAGGAAGCCGCCGAATACTGTACCGGGACTTCCAACTGCCACTTCGCCATGAAATACGGCATGAAGCCTATGGGGACGCATCCGCATGAATGGTTCATGTTCCACGGCGCACAGTTCGGCTACAAACACGCCAACTACATGGCCTTGGAAAACTGGGTGAACGTGTACGACGGTGACTTGGGCATCGCACTGTCCGATACCTATACCTCCGGCATTTTCTTAAGTAACCTGAGCCGCAAGCAGGCCAAACTATTCGACGGTGTACGCTGCGACTCCGGCGATGAATTCGATTTCACCGACAAGCTCGTTGCCCGCTACCGCGAACTGGGCATCGACCTACCACTAAAACCATCATCTTCAGCAATGCGCTCGATTTTGGCAAGGCACTCGACATCCAGGAGCATTGCAGAGGCAAAATCCGCTGCTCCTTCGGCATCGGCACCAATCTGACGAATGATACCGGATTCAAGCCCTCCAACATCGTAATGAAACTGACGCAATGCAAGATGAACGTCAACCAGGAATGGCGCGAATGCGTGAAGCTGTCCGACGATGCAGGAAAGCATATCGGCAGCGAAGCGGAAGTACGGGCATGTCTGTATGATTTAAGGCTCGGACAGCAAATAGAACCCCTATGCTGAAAACAGCTTCCCGGCGGTTAGCGATAAGTGCTTACAGTCTTTTCCTTTTGTAGGCAAACTCTTGCCATTTCTCCTCCGGCCAGTCCTGCCGCTGCATCTCCATGCGGGCCATGACGAAGAACAAGTCCGAAAGGCGGTTGATGAAGCGCAGAATATCCTCGTTCACAGGGTCTTGGCGATGGAGTGTCCACAAACGGCGTTCGGCACGGCGGGCCACGGTACGGGCAAACTGCAGTTGGGCTGATATGGGAGTGCCACCAGGCAAAAGGAAGTACCGTTGTCCGTCATCAGCAGGACGGTCATGGCATCCATCTCCTGCTCACAGCGCAGCGTGAGCTCTGCGGCAGAAAGCGGATTAGGGTTCACCACTCCCGAGGGAGTGGCCACATGCTCATCACCACCATCAGTTCCCGCTGGACAGCATGCAGCAACTCCTGCCAACCATCTTCTGCCGCCAGCATGGAGCGCACGATACCAATCACGGCATTCAATTCATCAAGGCATCCGTTTGCTCGATACGGATGTCATCTTTCGGCACACGCGCGCCACCATGAATACCCGTTGTTCCTTTGTCTCCAGTTTTGGTATAGACTCTTTTCATTCTCTATTTGATAAGGAACTGTGCCCACTGCGGGATTTCCTCTACATATTGTTTGAAGAGGGTCCCGTTTACAGTGCGGAACAATAATCGAGGAATTTGATTTTCTATTGAATTATCGTAGACATATACCTATCAACCAAGGATATTGCTTTGCCTATATTCAATAACGATTTATAATAACGGGAAATAATTTTGGAAATGGGAACTTCATGCCTCCATTCAAATAGCGCTGTGTAATACGCCGTACATTTATCTCAGGATTATTTGTACAGACAAAAAAAATGCGAATAAAAAATCCTGCTTTTTTGCTTCTTCAACAAATGCAAGTTTTTCGTCTGAGGAAAAGACTGTTTCAAATACAAAATCTTGCCTTTTCCTTAAACACTCATAACGCATTTTAGTCGCCAATTCTGCTGCCTTCAATACTGCAACGGGAGAATTCCAATCACCATATTGTTCTTGCGCTATATTATCAGGATTAATGTAAAGGCTATTTTCTGCCCATTCATTATGAAGCAGTTGCACTGTCGTAGAAGTTTTACCCGAACCATTCGGACCAGCTACTATACAAAGTGTCGGATTTTTTTCGTTCATCACATGGATATATCACTTACATTTTTAGCTCTATATGCTTCAATTTTTCTCTCACCTCTTGCATTCTCCGCTCCAATTCTCTTTTTGCCTTGCGAGAACTTTCACGGGCCGCAACAGCCACTTGTTCCATCAAAGCATGCAGTTGTTCATCAGTAGGGTCTTCCAAAGAAGACAAGCGATAAGTATTCAGTTTCATAATCATAATATATTTAAATGAAAACAAAGATACTCCACTATTTCGAGAACACAAACGAAATTACATAAAATATCAATGCGCTATCCGGACTTTTCATAATGAATTCAAACTTAGATTAGGACTATTTTTAATCAAGGAATGATTAAAATGCAAAAAACGGCCGGACATGCCATGCAGAAGTCTTATTATATCCTTGTAAGCAAACCCTTTCCCACTTATATAAGGGATCATCAATATGCCAGAGAAGCATCCAGCTTCTATCTTTATCATATTGAGAACTGCAACTGAAACCAAGTCTGTAGTTCACGTTAAACTGCGGTAACGATTTACCAACTTTGGATAACTGTCCTTCTAATTTATCTAACGTTTCCTGTCCCCACTTTTCATCTTGTAAACCATTACCGGTATTGTGCTGGAAGTTTTCCGG
>ENA-OQEB01000412-OQEB01000412.1-human-gut-metagenome-genome-assembly--contig:-NODE-412-length-18027-cov-2.164302_pt1 | contig 18027 bp, 23 predicted proteins | sample MGYA00242787_ERZ504619 | MGnify/ENA primary metagenome ERZ504619 (study PRJEB26092, sample SAMD00036317) | human gut metagenome | host: Homo sapiens | study: EMG produced TPA metagenomics assembly of... | reverse complement strand
TGGGTTGATACACATGGCAGAGTCGCCCATGATAGTCTCAGGACGTGTGGTAGCTACTACAGCATAATATCCCTTGTCGTCCTTGTGCATCACGTTGCCTTCTTCTACCTGCTGGCAATCCTTCTCCACTACATAGTACTTCAGATAGTAGAGCTTAGAGTGCTCATCCTTATAGATAACCTCTTCGTCAGAGAGAGCGGTCTGAGCCTTAGGGTCCCAGTTTACCATACGCACGCCACGATAGATGAGGCCCTTGTTGTAGAGGTCGCAGAATACGTGGATGACGGCACGAGAGCGAGTCTCGTCCATGGTGAATGAGGTGCGGTCCCAGTCGCAGCTAGCACCGAGTCGGCGCAACTGCTTGAGGATGATGCCTCCGTGCTCGTGTGTCCAGTCCCAAGCATGCTTGAGGAACTCCTCACGAGTCAAGTCTGTCTTCTTGATGCCCTGCTGAGCGAGGCGGTTAACCACCTTAGCCTCGGTAGCGATGCTGGCATGGTCGTACCAGGTACCCAACAAGCGTTCTTGCCCTCCATTCGAGCACGGCGAACGAGAATATCCTGAATTGTATTGTTGAGCATGTGACCCATGTGGAGTACTCCGGTTACGTTAGGTGGAGGGATAACCACAGTATAAGGTTCACGACCATCTGGCTTAGAGCTGAAAAGCTTGTTGTCGAGCCAGTACTGATACCATTTACTTTCCACTGCTTGTGGATCGTACTTACTTGCTAATTCCATTGTCAATATATCTTTATTTATTCTTTTTCTTTAAAAAATCGGTGCAAAGTTACTAATTTTTGCGCAAAAACTATTATCTTTGCAGAAAAATATTTTAAATATGCATACAAAAGAAGAAAAACTAGCAGCGTTTAGTAGATTACTCGATGTGCAAGACCGTCTGCGCATCCAGTGTCCATGGGATAAAAAGCAGACCTTCGAGAGCCTTCGCCCTAACACGATAGAGGAGACTTTCGAGCTCTGCGATGCCCTGATGAAACGTGACTACAAGGATATTAAAAAGGAGCTGGGTGATGTCTTGGAGCACGTGATGTTCTATAGCATCATCGGCAGAGAGGACGGCGAATTTGACATCTGTGATGTTTGCAATCAGGAGGCCGACAAGCTGATGTTTCGCCATCCTTTCATCAATTGGAAGGAAGAGGCAAGTGGACCGTCTCTAATCCAGATATGTATATCAATGACGAAGGGCAGGTGGTGTATAAGGAGTCTGAAGTTAGGAGTGAGGAGTTAGGAGTTGATAGCAAACCTAATTCTGCCGCTGCCGTAGAGAAAACCTGGGAGCAAATTAAGCAGCAGGAGAAGGATGGCAATGAGCGTGTGCTCAGTGGCGTGCCTAATGCGCTGCCTTCGCTCATCAAGGCTTATCGCATACAGGACAAGGCTCGCAATGTGGGCTTCGACTGGAAGGAAAAGGAAGATGTATGGGGCAAGGTGCAGGAAGAACTGGAAGAACTCAAGGTGGAACTGGCCAAGGAAGACAAGGAAAACTCTACCAAGGAACTGGGCGATTTCCTTTTCTCTGTGATCAATGCCGCTCGTCTCTATAAGCTCAATCCTGACAATGCGCTGGAGATGACCAACCAGAAGTTTATCCGCCGATTCAATTATGTGGAAGATCATTCCTTGAAGCAGGGTAAGAATCTGAAAGACATGAGCTTGGAAGAAATGGATAAACTATGGGATGAAGCCAAGCAGGAGGAACGAAAGTCTGAAAACAAAACCGAATAATAACGAAGGAGACTGAACAATGAAAAAGTTAGTTTATATGGCTATGGCATTGGTGATGCTGATAGCTGCCAATGGTTGTAAGAACAAGAGTAATACTCCGGTGATCAGTGCCAATGACTCCACCGCACTCAGCGATGAGAATGATAGCACCATCTATGGAGTGTGTGGAGAGGGTACTTCGATGCACAGCTTGGAGCTGGTTTCTGATGATGGAGATACGCTTTCTGTATTCATCGACGATGAAAATCCTGACATCGTGCAGGGTGGCTTGTTGGCTGGTGACCGCATCGCTCTCTTGGGCTATAAGTCGCAAGATGGTGAGATGATGGCTCAGAAATCATCAATCTCACCTCGCTCTTGGGCAAGTGGACCTCACTCGACAAAAACTTCGACCTCTTGGAGGGTGGAGAAGTAAAGAACAATGTCAAGGCTGAAACCAATCCTTGGACCACATGGAAGATTCTGAACGGCAAGCTCTTGCTGAACAAGGATACTTTCGACATCGACAAGTTGGGCTCTGACAGCCTGATGCTTGAGAACCATCAAGGCATCTATGTCTTCAAACGCCAGGAGTAGAAAATACGATCTTTGGAAAGAAATCTCATTGTATGGAACCATTTAAAGTACATATCTTAGGGTGTGGCAGTGGCGCTGCCCACCCAAAAGCATAGTGCTTCTGCGCAGCTGATAGAGATGCGTGGCAAGTGCTTTTTGATGGATTGTGGAGAGGGAGTGCAGTTGCAGTTCCGTCGCGCTCGTGTCCACTTTGCTAAGGTGAATGCCATCTTCATCAGTCATCTGCATGGTGATCATTGCTTTGGCTTGCTAGGCTTGCTGTCTACCTTCGGCTTGTTAGGTCGAACGAGTAAACTAAAAGTCTTTGCTCCAAAGGATTATGAAGATTTGTTCAAGCAACAGATTGATTTCTTTATGCAGACTATTGAGTATGAGATAGAGTTTGTGCCTGTGGATACGGAGCAGCAGAAAGTGGTGTATGAAGACCATTCGGTCACTGTGGAGACGGTGCCTTTGCGTCATCGACTGCCATGCTGTGGCTATATCTTCCGTGAAAAGCCAACCTTGCCTCACATCCGCCGTGATATGATAGACTATTATGGTATCCCAATCAGCCAAATCAACAATATCAAGAATGGTGCCGACTGGACTACGGAAGAGGGGGATGTGATACCTAATAGTCGACTGGTGGAGCCAGCGGAGCCTCCTCGCAGCTATGCATACTGTAGTGATACCTGCTATCTGCCCGATTTATATAAAAGGTTGAATGATGTAACGGTGCTGTATCATGAGAGCACCTATACCTCGGAGCAGGAGGATAGGGCAAAGCTCTATTACCATAGCACGGCTCGCCAGGCTGCCCAAGTGGCTAAGGATGCTGGAGTGAAAACCTTGCTCTTGGGGCATTTCAGTGCAAGATATAAGGACGAAAGTGTGTTGCGCGATGAAGCCAGAGAGATATTCCTAATAGTTTCCTGACGAAGGAAAGCAGGGTTTTTGACATCGAATCAAATGGAATTTTGACACCAAATAAATAAAAAAGTGGCCTTGCATCAAAAAAAATATGAATTTTGATGCAAGGTTTCTTGTGTTATCTTGTTTAATCAGTAAAAGACAGTAGAAATTGGAATCAGAAAAGGAACTTCTGGACGACATTCATGGCGGTAGTCAAGATGCCCTGCATCGGCTTTACGAACGCTATGTAGGATATGCCATGGCGATAGCGCTGAGGTATGTCCCTTTGCGCGATGATGCCGAGGATGTGGTGCAGGATAGTTTTGTGAAGATACTTTCTTCGATTTCTCGTTTCCAGTATCGAGACGAAGGCTCGCTTAAGGCTGGGTGATGCGCATCGTGGCCAATGAGGCAGTATCCTTTACGAGAAAGCAAAACAAGTTGACGTTTGTCGACGAGGTGCCGGATGATGTGGAGGAGGCAGGGCCTGATGTGGAACGAGTGCCGCCCCAAGTGCTGACCCGCTTGATTGGCGAATTGCCCGAGGGCTATAGGCTGGTGCTCAATATGTATGTCTTTGAACAATTGAGCCATAAGGAGATAGCTGAGCGGCTCGGCATCAAGGAGAGCTCCTCCGCTTCGCAATACCTCAGGGCAAAAAAGTTGTTGGCTAGAAAGATAAACGAATATATTAATAATCAAGATAATAAAGAATATGAGTAATAACGATTGGACTTCAAAACTACGAGAGCAGATGGCAGACTATCAAGAGCCTGTCAAGGACGACTTGTGGATGAAAATCTCACAATCGTTACATGCTCAGTCTGTCCAAAAGGCTCGCATCGTGAAGTTGCGTCGCTGGTCGCTGCTGCGGCTGCCGTAGCATTGTTGGGAGTGGGAGGTAGCTATGTATATCTGCATCAGGATGCTGAGGTGGGTGGTGTGCCTGCTAAGAGTGCGCCAGTAATGGCACAAGGCTCTCCTATATCAGAGAAGTCTTCTGTCTCTTCTGCAGCTCCAGCTCCAGCCTCTTCTATATTGGCGGTAGCTTCAGGCTTGAAATCATCGGTAGTTTCAGCTTTGAGTTCTTTGGGGACTTCTTCTGCTTCGTCTTCTGGAGCAGTTTCTGGAGCAGTTTCTGATCAAGCTATGCTTGCGCTTGCTGAGGAACCAGCTGTTGCCTCTGCCTCGGAACTCGTATCTGTGGATGAAGCGCCAGTTTGCACCACTGAGCAATCGGCGACTACGGTGCAGCCGGCTGCTCCCGTGCGCAAAGCTCAGGAAATGAGGACCGCTAACGTATATGATGCGGAATTTGTGAATAAGGCAGCGAAGTCGGCTGATTGGAATGTGAAACTCTATGCAGAGAACGGCTTGATGATGGGAAATAGCTCTCCTGGCAGTTCGCCAGTTGTGATGGGAACATACGAGGATGCTTCGGGCAATCTGAATTATACCAGTTTTGCATCAGCTCCTTATCTGTCGCAGCTCAAGATAGTTAATAAGCCTAAGGCTAAGCATCATGCGCCTATCTCGGTGGGAGCGCAAGTCGGAGTGCATCTGGCTGAGCGACTTACGCTTTCTACGGGTGTGGTATATACGCGTACATCTTCTGATTTCGCTACCTCCGAAGTTGTGGGATATGACACCAAGCAAGTGCTTCATTACGTTGGTGTGCCTCTGGGCATCAATTATGAGGTATGGGGAACCAAGAATCTGCATACTTATGTGATGCTGGGTGGCGAGGCTGACTTTAATGTCAAGAACCATACCGAAGTGGAAGGCGTGACATTGGATCAGGATGAAGTGAAGAAGGATAGGGCTCAGTTCTCGGGCAAGGCATCTGTGGGTGTGCAGTATGATGTGGTGCCACAGGTGGGATTCTATGTGGAGCCTGGAGCCAAGTATTACTTTGATAATGGGAGCGATATTGAGAATACGTTTAAGGACAAGAAGTGGAACTTCAATCTCCAGTTCGGTCTGCGTATCAATATCAAGTAGCATTATATATGAGAAAAAAAGAAAGAGGCAACTCGCTGTTATGGCAAGTTGCCCTTTGTTCGTCTTATCTCTATTTCAAGAAAACAAATCTCTTGATGGGAGGTTTATTCCGTCAGTTTCTTAGCCATGTTGAGGGCGGCTCTTCTGCCGTCGCCCATGGCAAGGATCACGGTGGCTCCACCTCTCACAATGTCGCCGCCAGCATAGATCTCCTCTTGTGACTCTGCATCTGCTCGTTTACCACGATGGTGTTCTTTCTGCCTAATTCCAAGCCCTCGATGCTCTGAGGTACCAGTGGGTTTGGGCTTACACCTACGGCTACGATGACCTGGTCGCACTCCAAGGTTACGGTTTCGCCTGTAGCCTCTGGACGGCGTCTGCCACTGGCATCAGGTTCGCCCAGTTGCATTACGTCGAGAACTACAGCCTTCACGGCTCCCTTCTCATCAGCCTCATATTCACGAGGGTTGTGCAGGGTGAGGAAGTTGATGCCTTCTTCCTTGGCGTGCTTCACCTCTTCCAGTCGGGCAGGCATCTCTGCTCCGAGCGGCGGTATACCAGGGTAACGTCGGCACCCAGACGCTTGGCGGTGCGGCAACTGTCCATCGCTGTGTTGCCACCGCCCACTACTACCACCTTCTTGCCCAGGTTGATAGGGGTATCGCTGTGAGGGTTGGCGGCATCCATCAGGTTCACACGGGTCAGATACTCGTTGCTCGACATGATGTTGAGCGCATTCTCGCCAGGGATGTTCATGAAGTTTGGCAGTCCGGCTCCAGAACCCACGAAGATGCCCTTGAATCCCTGCTCGTTCAAGTCCTTCACGGAGATGGTCTTTCCCACGATGCAGTCGGTTACGAATTTCACGCCCATTTTCTGCAGGTTCTCTATCTCCACGTCTACGATGGCATTAGGCAGACGGAACTCAGGGATACCATATTTCAGTACACCACCTATCTCGTGCAGAGCCTCGAATACGGTTACGTCGAATCCCTTCTTTGCCATGTCGCCTGCGAAGCTCAAGCCGGAAGGACCTGAACCAACCACTGCCACCTTGATGCCATTCTCGGCTCCTTCTCTGGTACGGAGATGTTGCCGCTCTGTCGCTCGTAGTCGGCAGCGAATCTTTCGAGATAGCCGATAGCCACGGCAGGATGCCCCATCTTCAGATGTACGCACTTGCTCTCGCATTGCTTCTCTTGAGGACAAACTCTTCCGCAAACGGCTGGCAGGGCAGAGGTGTTCTTCAGAACCTTGGCTGCGGCTAGGAACTGACCACGCTCTATGTTCTTGACAAATGAAGGGATGTTGATGCTTACAGGGCAGCCCTCCATACAGCTAGGCTTCGGGCAATCGAGACAGCGCTTGGCCTCGGTCATTGCCATCTCCTTGGTCAAGCCGATGTTTACCTCCTCGGTTCTTGTGGTAGCGCGGTATACTGGGTCTAGCTCAGGCATCTTGGCACGCTCTATGGCGGTGCGCTCCTTCGGTTTGAGTGATGCTCTCAACTCCTTGCGCCACTCAGAGTTGCGGTCGGTTAGTTCATCTATTGATTCAGATGTAGGCTCCACGTCCATGGTTACGTCTGTGGTTTCCTTCTGCTTGGCTGCGTCCACGCTTGCCAGGTGCTCCTCGAAGTGCTCCATCTCCTCGCGCTCGGCATCCTTGAAGGTACCATGCGCTTGAACATCTCGTCCCAGTCCACCAAGCTCCGTCAAACTCAGGACCATCGATACATACAAACTTGGTCTTGCCACCGATGGTGAGTCGGCAGGCACCACACATACCCGTACCATCCACCATGATGGTGTTGAGCGATACGTCGGTAGGCAGGTTGTACTTCTGGGTGAGCAGGCAGCAGAACTTCATCATGATAGGAGGACCGATGGCGAATACCTTGTCGATGTGCTCCTGGTTGATGAGCTTCTCGATGCCCACGGTTACCACGCCCTTCTCGCCGTAGCTGCATCATCGGTCATGATGATGAGCTCGTCGCTGGATGCTCTTACCTCATCCTCCATGATGACGAGGTCCTTGCTTCTGCCAGCGATGACGGAGAGCACACGGTTGCCCGCAGCCTTCAATGCCTTGATGATGGGCAGCATCGGAGCCACGCCCACGCCACCTCCGGCGCAGATGACGGTACCGAAGTTCTCGATATGGGTAGGGTTGCCCAATGGACCCACCACGTCATGTATCTCATCGCCTTCGTTCAGGGCGCAAAGCTTGGTAGAGGAGAGTCCCACCTTCTGTACTACCAGGGTGATGGTGCCTTTCTTGATGTCGGCATCAGCGATGGTGAGCGGCATGCGCTCGCTGTTGTTGTCTACTCGGATGATGACGAAGTTGCCTGCCTTGCGACTCTTGGCGATGAGTGGAGCTTCTACATCGAAGCGGAATACTTTCTCAGAGTATTGTATCTTCTTGATAATCTTGTTCATGTGTTTTCGGGTTTCTGTATTGTTAGTTGTTGTTTGTTGTTATATTCTTATGAGAAAATACTAGTCTTGTTCATCTTGCGCCCTATATATAAAAACGCAAAAGGATAACTTCGGCCATCCTATTGGACAGCCGAGGTTATCCTCGTACAATAATGTAATTTTCTCTTTATCTATATTATATATGTGTTCGGCTAATGCTTGGATTAGTCGAAGTTCTTGTCATCGAGCATCTCGAATCCGCAGTAAGGTACCAATACCTTAGGTACGCGGATACCCTCTGGAGTCTGGTTGTTCTCCAAGATAGAGGCTACGATACGTGGCAAGGCGAGGGCAGAGCCATTCAATGTGTGGCAAAGCTCAATCTTCTTGTCATCTGCATGGCGATAGCGGCAGTGCAGACGGTTAGCCTGGTAGCTCTCGAAGTTAGAAACTGAAGATACCTCCAACCAGCGCTGCTGAGCAGCACTCCAAGTCTCGAAGTCGTAGCAGATAGAAGATGTGAAGCTCATATCACCACCGCAGAGACGGAGGATGTGGTATGGCAACTCAAGCTTCTTCAAGAGACCCTCTACATGGTCGAGCATCTCCTTCAATGACTCGTATGAGTGGCCTGGCTTGTCGATGCGTACAATCTCCACCTTGTCGAACTGGTGCAGACGGTTCAGTCCACGTACGTCCTTACCATAGCTACCAGCCTCACGACGGAAGCAAGCAGAGTAAGCGCAACGCTTGATAGGAAGATCCTTCTCATCGAGGATTACATCACGGAAGATGTTGGTTACAGGAACCTCAGCAGTAGGGATGAGGAAGAGGTTGTCGAGATTGGCGTGATACATCTGGCCCTCCTTGTCTGGGAGCTGACCTGTACCAAGACCAGAAGCCTCATTGACTACGTAAGGAGGCTGAATCTCCAAGTAGCCGCTCTTGCGAGCCTCGTCGAGGAAGAATGCCTCGAGCGCACGCTGGAAGCGAGCCATCTTGCCGATATATACAGGGAAACCTGCGCCGGTGATCTTCACACCGAGGTCGAAGTCAACGAGGTTGTACTTCTTCAAGAGATCCCAGTGGCAGAGAGCGTCAGGACCGAGCTCTGGCTTTACGCCGCCTTCCTTCACTACTACGTTGTCGGCAGCGTCCTTGCCCTCAGGTACCTCATCGCAAGGGATGTTAGGGATTTCGAGCAACTCGTTGGTCATATCCTGCTGAGCCTTCTCCATGATTTCCTCCAGTGCCTTGCCGTCAGCCTTGAGGGCAGCCACCTGAGCCTTAGCCTGCTCAGCTTCTTCCTTTTTACCTTCCTTCATGAGGGCACCAATCTGCTTAGCAAACTGGTTAGCCTGCTGCTTGTTGTTGTCCAGCTTCTGCTGAGCCTCACGACGGATCTTGTCGTATTCCAATACTTTCTCTACGGCCTCACGAGCATTAGGGAAATGCTTCTTCTCAAGACCTTTAACTACACGTTCAGTCTCTTCACTGATAAGTTTAAGTGTAAGCATAAAATATCTTTTTTATTATTTAATTTACTTTCTGAAGGCAAAATTACAAAAAATATTTCGGATAGCGCAATGTTTTCTTACTTTTTTTTTGTGTTAGGGCAAGATTTAGTGTATTTTAGGATTGTGGGGTGTGCGAAAGGGATATATACGAAGAAAGCCTGCTCTAGGTGAGAGCAGGCTTCTATGTTGTTTGTTTTGGAATAGTTTTTTCTAAAACTTTAAAAAATTAAGCGTCAGCTTTTTTGGTCTTCTCAGCGTAAACCTCTGGAGAGAGAACAGAAACTGTACTCTTGTCCTTGCGGCCCTTGTGGAAGTAAACGATACCATCTGCCAAAGCATACAATGTATCATCCTTACCCTGAGCTACGTTCTCACCTGGGAAGTGCTTGTTACCACGCTGGCGTACGATGATGTTACCTGCATGATGCTCTGACCACCCCAGATCTTAACGCCTAATCTTTGTGAAGCTGATTCACGGCCGTTCTTTGAACTACCAACACCTTTCTTATGTGCCATTTTCTAAATCCTCCTAATTTTAAGCGATTACAGATTTGATTGATACTTCTGTGAACTGTGCACGGTGACCGTTCTTCTTGCGATAGTCCTTGCGGCGCTTCATCTTGAAGACGATAACCTTGTCACCCTTTACGAGTGGGTTCACTACTTCTACTACTACTTTTGCACCCTCTACAGCTGGTGCACCGACAGTGATTGCGCCGTCCTTGTCAACGAGCAAAACCTTGTCGAACTCAACAGTCTGACCTGCCTCAACATCCTTGATGTGGTGCACGAAGAGCTTCTTGCCCTCCTCAGCCTTGAACTGCTGACCGTTAATTTCTACAATTGCGTACATTTAATTATTATATAAACGGGTTTCTTCGGGAGGCGTCTGGCTTCGTGCCAGATCTTGTTTGAGCCCCTTCGAACTAAACTTTTTCTGTAACATTTGCCCAATCCATGAGCATTTCGAGGTGCAAAGGTACTAACTTTCTTCCAAATAGCCATCATGTATTTCTAAAAATGTCGGCATTTTATGAAGATTTAACTAAAATCAGAGGAGGCGTAAGGTGCCCTCCCAGTATTTCTTGCTGATAGGCAACTGTGGAGATTATGATCCTTCGCGCGCACGTATTTTGTCACGCGCGCGCACGTAACTTTTTTTGAAAATAATTGCCGCTATTGCCGCTAAATGACTTAACTACTTGATAGTTAGTGAATATAGTAGTGATAATACCCCATGTTTTATTGCCGCTAAGTTGTCATTAGTTGCCGCTATGTTGTCGCTTGTTAGTCTTTTTGTGCTTAAATACTACGAATAATGCGCAATTTTTTAAGATTTTGTGATAAGATAATGGCTGTTTAGTGCTTGAAACACGCCCATTTTGCGTTAAGTCATATCTAAGCTTAGCGCGAAACCAATTCCGTCTAAGCCTCAAGCCGATTCCAATATTCGGTTGTCCCGGGTCGGCATCATAGATGATGAAACTTGACACAGAGGATGGGGGCGCTTGCCCGAGACGAAGGGGATGGCTGCCCGAGGCGTTGGTGACGGATACCCGTAACTATGGGGATGGCTACCCGAAGCGTCGGGGAAGTTTGCCCGGTATAGTCGGGCAAGTTTGCCCAGGGGTTAAAAAAATCGTGGGCATGTAAGTTGTTGATTGTCAATGGCGGAGTTCTTGGGTGTCAATGGTTGTGTGCTTGATTGCCTATAGCGGTGTGCTTGATTGTCAATAGTGGAGTGCTTGATTGCCAACAGTGGTGTGCTGGGGTATAAAAAAAGAAAAAAGCGATGACCTTCACAGGCTACCGCTCCAAATCTTCAATAGGTATTAGTTTTCCTTAAGGTAAAAAGATTGTATTCAGGATAACGACTGCAAAGGTATAGCTAAATTTTGATTTAACCAAATATTTATTTGCTTTTTTTTGGTACTATATTGCTGTGTGGGCGCACAACGGAAAGATTTAACTTTCGTTTAGAATAAATAATATGAAAACGATTGCATTTTAACGATTTTGAAATCATTTCGTAAAAGTGAGTAAAAGGATGGGGAGATAAAGAAAAAGGGGCAAAAACGCAAAAAATACGTTTTTTGCCCCGAGAGAATATCATTCTGCCTCCCGGCAGGAAAAGAGGTCGTTAACTTACTTCTGCTTCTTGATTTTCTCAACGTAAGCATCGATAACGGCTACGGCAGTAACGTTTACGATGTCCTGTACGCTGCTCTCAGAGTCGGTGAAGTGGATAGGCTTGTTAAGACCCATCTGGATAGGACCGATGATCTCTGCCTCTGGATTGAGGGCCTGGAGAAGCTTGTAAGCACCGTTGGCGCTGCTCAAGTTAGGGAATACCAATGTGTTGACATCCTTGCCCTTGAGGCGAGAGAATGGGTACTTCTCATCGCGCAAGTCCTTGTTGAGCGCATAGTTAACCTGCATCTCACCATCGATAGCGAGGTCTGGGAATTCCTTCTGCATCTCAGCCACGGCCTTCTTTACCTTCACTGGTGAACCCATGGTGTCGGTACCGAAGTTAGAGTAGCTCAACATAGCCATCACTGGCTCATCGTTGAAGAACTTCACTGTGCCTGCGGCAAGCTTAGCTACGTCGGTCAATACATCCTCGTCTGGGTGGCGGTTGATCAATGTATCGGCGATATAGTAGATGCCTTCTGGGTGTTGAGGATGTGCATGGTACCGAATGTCTTGTACTCGTCACGGATGCCGATTACGTCCTTAGCCACCTTGATGGTGTTGCTATACTTGGTGTAGAGACCAGTGATGAATGCATCAGCATCACCCTGCTCAACCATAGACATACCGAAGTAGTTGCGCTCATACATCTTATCATAAGCCTCCTCGAAGCTGTAGCCCCCGCGAGCGCGCTTCTCAGCCAAGTGCTTAGCGAATTTAGCACGACGACCCTGCTCATTGTCGGCACGCATATCTACAATCTCGATATCTGTGAGGTCGAGCTTCAAGCGGTTAGCCACACGCTTCAGGCGGTCTGGGTTGCCCAACAAGATAGGCTGGCAGATGCCCTCGCTCTTAGCCTGTACGGCAGCCTTGAGCATGGTAGGGTTGCCACCCTCGGCGAATACTACTCGCTGTGGATGCTGGCGAGCTGTATCGTGGAGCTTGCGAGTGAGCTTGGTCTCCTGACCGAGTAACTGGCGCAACTGCTGCTTGTACTTTTCCCAATCGGTGATAGGAGTACGAGCCACGCCGCTATCCATGGCAGCCTTGGCTACGGCAGCAGATACCTCTGTGATAAGACGTGGGTCTACTGGCTTTGGAATGAAGTACTTAGGGCCGAATGTCAAGTCGTTGACGTGATATACGTCATTGACTACATCTGGCACAGGCTGCTTGGCGAGGTCAGCGATAGCGTGAACGGCAGCCATCTTCATCTCCTCATTGATGGCACGTGCGTGAACGTCGAGGGCACCACGGAAGATGTATGGGAAACCGATTACGTTGTTGATCTGGTTAGGATAGTCTGAGCGACCAGTTGACATCAATACGTCAGGACGGCTAGCCATAGCGTCCTCGTAGCTAATCTCTGGCACAGGGTTGGCGAGTGCGAACACCACTGGGCTAGGAGCCATAGAGCGAACCATGTCCTGAGTCAAGACATTGCCCTTGCTCAATCCTACGAATACGTCGGCACCCTTCACAGCCTCTTCCAAGGTGTGAACGTCGCGACGGTCGGTAGCGAAGAGCTTCTTCTGCTCGGTGAGGTTCTCGCGATCGCTGGTGATGACGCCCTTAGAGTCGAGCATCACGATGTTCTCTACCTTGGCTCCGAGAGCTACATAGAGCTTGGTACAGCTGATGGCAGCAGCACCGGCACCATTAACTACGATCTTCACGTCCTCAATCTTCTTGCCTGCTACCTCGAGTGCGTTCTTCAGTCCGGCAGCCGAGATGATGGCTGTACCGTGCTGGTCATCGTGCATCACAGGGATGTCGAGGTTCTTCTTGAGTCGCTCCTCGATGTAGAAACACTGAGGTGCCTTGATGTCCTCAAGGTTGATACCGCCGAAAGTAGGGGCGATACGTTCTACTGTCTCACAGAATCTCTCTGGGTCTTTCTCGGCGATTTCGATGTCGAACACGTCGATGCCACCATAAATCTTGAAGAGCAATCCCTTGCCCTCCATTACTGGTTTGCCGCTCATGGCACCGATGTCGCCAAGGCCAAGCACGGCTGTGCCGTTGCTGATGACAGCTACCAGGTTACCCTTGTCTGTGTACTTGTACGCGTCATCTGGGTTCTGCTGAATCTCAAGGCATGGGAATGCCACACCTGGAGAGTAAGCCAAGCTCAGGTCGGTCTGTGTGTGGTAAGGCTTTGTAGGCTTTACCTCAATCTTACCTGGACGGCCAGACTCGTGATATCCGAGAGCCGCCTCTTTTGTAATTTTTACCATAACAATATCTTGGTTTAATGTTTCTATTCCTTACAAATTCGTGCAATTTTGCACAGATTGCTAAAAGTTTTTGCAAAGGTACGAAAAAACTTACTAAAAAAGAACGGTTTTTTGATTTTTTTGTATCTTTGCACAAAAATCTTCGACATAGATACAAAAATGGCAGAAATCAATCAATATAGACAGGATTTGCGTGACAAGATAATTGCCTATGCAATGAAGGAATTTTATCAGCGTGGCGTGAAGGCCGTGAAGATGGATGAAATCTCCCAGGGACTTCATGTGTCTAAGCGAACCGTATACGAAATCTTTGGCGACAAGGAGGAACTCTTGATTGCTGGCATGAAGCAGCAACAGGAAGAATCGCGCCGAGAACTGGAAGTCTATGCTCGCACGCTAGCTCACAATGTGATTGACATCATCAGTTTCGTATACAAGAATCAGATGAGAAGAAACCAGGATGTGGGGGTGGTGTTCTATGAGGAAATCCACAAGATGCCCCGCGTGATGGATTTGCTTCGTTCCAGCCATGATCAAGAGCGAGTGGAGAGTCGCCGATTCTTTGAGACAGGCATAGCCGAGGGACTCTTCCGCAAAGATCTGAACTGGGAGGTGCTGATGGATGTGGGCCATGTGGTGATGGAGGAAATCATGCATCGCCAGTTGTATAAGCAGCATTCCATGCAGGAAATCTTTGATAATTACATCATGCTCATCATCCGTGGTTTCTGCACCCCACGTGGCTTGGCCGAACTGGACAAGGCACTGGCTGAATAGGTGAAAAAATCTTTTATCAAAAAAATTATATATGGAGCTTTAGAGGGCAAGGTGTTGTCTGCTAAAGCTCCTCTTTTTTATTCCTTGTATATCCAGTGCAGCAGGCTGTTGATGAAGCGTGGATAGAAGCGAAACCAGCGATACTTGGTGATGGGTTTGCCGCCGAAGGTAAGGAGAAACTCGCGATATTGGTTCTGCTTCCAGGGCAGTCCGGCATCCATGAAGTTGAAGTGCCTGCATCCCTGGGCATGGGCATACTGGATGGCATGCCAGATGACCATGGTGTGGGGGTGAAGGGTGGCATGGCTCTTGCGCTTGGCTGCGGCATACCATAAGTAAGCATTGCCTGGTGTATACGCAGGCGCATCCGCCTATCACCTTGTTGTGATAGGTGGTGATGAACAACTTGCCTTCTTGGCTAGCTGCAAGGGCTAGGAAGAATTCCTTGGATGGGATGAAGCGGCGCAACTTGAATCGGTAGAAGTTTCTCAGCAGTGCGTGGAAGCGCAATACGTCAGCCTCGCTCGTAGCCTCGTGGGTGGTAACTCCCTTATGGGTCATCTTCTTGATGATGTCCAGTCGCTTGCTGCCCAGTCGTTCCTCGGGCGGCATGCTGTGCAGGGAGTTGTGTATCTCCTGCCAAGCTATCGGGCAGTAGCCCAAGCGGCGAAGGTCACGGTAACCAAACATCTTCTTTTGTAACTCCGAAAACTCGATGTAGAAGCACAAGCGATGGCGCAATCTGAGCGTGACGGCTTTCAGCAGGCGTGGAAATAATTCGGCTGCATCCACATCGGAGCATAGAATCCCTCCCCGTGCACGTGTGCGTGCGTAAATAAATAAGGTGGAATGAGCGAGCCACGTCGATGTACGATGACAAGCATCTGGCCCTTTACCTCGCCGTCTTGTGTGATGACTGCCATGTAAGGGGTGTCCTTGGGCGCCTTCTCGATGATGCGGAAAAGTGCCAAGCTATGGAAGAAATTACCCTCCAGGAGCTGGGGCATCTCTTCGCTCTTCTCGTATATCTGTATGCTGAAGTTGTTCATATTGCTGTTTTTTTATTCTGCAAAAATAATAAATTAATCATAAATTTGCAAGCCTTTTGTGTCAGATGCGGTAATTTTTTAGTATTTTTGCACATTATGAAGATAATAATGATAGGTGCTGGCAATTTGGCTACCAATTTGGCAGCCGCCCTTTTGGATGCCGGCCACGACATTTTACAGGTATATAGCAGAACCCAGCAGTCGGCTCAGGCGCTTGCCACGATTGCCGGAGGGGCTGCCGTAACCGATATTTCCCAAGTGCGCAGCGATGCCGATGTGTATATCCTCTCGGTCAAGGATGATGCTCTGCCGCTGCTGATTCCACAACTTTGTCCTGGCAAGGAGGAAAAACTCTTCCTGCATACGGCAGGCTCGATGCCAATGGATGTGTTCCAGGGCATGGCGCGCCATTATGGTGTGCTCTATCCGATGCAGACGTTCTCCAAGCAGAAGCGTGTTTCGTTTGAGGAGATTCCTTGCTTTGTGGAGGGCTCTGGCAAGGAAGAGACGCAGGTGATAGAGGCATTGGCTGGCGAACTGAGCATCGAGTGTACCAGCTGTCCAGTGCCGATCGCAAGTATCTGCATCTCTCAGCCGTGTTTGCCTGTAATTTTGTGAACCATTGCTATGCGGTGAGTGCCGATATCCTGCAGAAGCATGGCATTCCTTTCGATGTGATGCTGCCGCTGATAGACGAAACGGCTGCCAAGGTGCATGAACTCTCGCCACGTGAGGCGCAGACCGGACCTGCCGTGCGCTTTGACGAGGGCGTGATTCGCAATCAGAGCCAGTTGCTGCGCGACAATCCGCTGCTCAAGGACATCTATGAGCGTATGAGTATGAGTATCCACAGATTTAGTGAAGATAAAAAACAATGATAAATTACGATTTGAGCAAGATAAAGACGGTGGTTTTCGATGTGGATGGTGTGTTGTCAAGACAGACCATCACCCTCTCCAGTACAGGCGAGCCACTGCGCACGGTGAACATCAAGGATGGATACGCCATCCAGTTGGCACAGAAGGTGGGGCTTCGCATCGCCATCCTCACGGGCGGCAATACGGAGGCTATCCGCAAGCGCTATGCCGGACTGGGCGTGGAAGACATCTTCATGGGGTGTGCCGTGAAGGTGAAGACCTATGAGGAATTCCTTCAGAAGTATGGCATCAAGCATGAGGAGGTGATCTATGTGGGCGATGACATCCCTGACTATGAGGTGATGCGCCTGTGCGGTTGCCCTTGTTGCCCTGCCGATGCCTGCTCCGACATCAAGGACATCTCGCTCTACATCTCCAGCCGCAATGGTGGCGACGGAGTGGGGCGTGACGTGGTGGAGCAAGTGCTGCGTGCCCAGGGCAAGTGGTTGAGTGATGCGAAAGCCTTTGGATGGTAAATCATAAACTATATAATATAATTGATGTATAAGATTATTTTGGCGAGCAATTCTCCTCGCCGTAAGGAACTGCTGGCTGGGCTCGACCTGCCTTTTGAGGTAAAAAGTGATCCAGGGGATAGACGAAGTTACCCTGCGTCGCTCGATGCCTACCAGGTGGCAGAATATATTTCTAGAAAGAAGGCGGAGGCTTATCGCCCTCTCTTGGATGGGACGAATGCTTCTTCTGAGGATTCCGCCGATGCTCAACTCTTGATTCTTACTGCCGATACCGTGGTGATAGCACCAACGGAGAATGAGCAGAACGACCAAGAGGGCAAGGGCGTGATCCTAGGCAAACCTCGTGATGCCGAAGACGCCCATCGCATGTTGCGCATGCTGAGCGGCAAGACGCATCATGTGGTAACCGGCGTATGCCTCACCACCAGTCAGGCGCAGCGTCAGTTCTCGGTAGTGACGGAGGTGACCTTCAAGCCTCTCAGCGATGAAGAGATAGATTATTACATCGAGCATTACAAGCCATTCGACAAGGCTGGTGCCTATGGCATACAGGAGTGGATAGGCTACATCGGATGCACGGGTCTCAAGGGGAGCTACTTCAATGTGATGGGGCTTCCGGTGCAGCGTATCTACGAGGAACTAAAGAGTCTCTAAAGATGCATAAATTGTATGCTTTTCTGCCAGTAAACTGTCAAATAGTAACGAAAAAGAGGACAATTTAGATTTTTTAAAATTAGATATTTCTCCAATTCGTAAATAATGACTATCTTTGTGCGTTTTATGTAACTAACAAGGATTATGAGTGAAGAAATTTTAGCAAAAGCTCATGAGGTTTTGGACAATTATATGGAGAGCAATCATCACCGGCGCACTCCGGAGCGTTCCACTATCCTCGACACCATTTATTCTATGGGAGAGCATTTCTCGATAGAAGATTGGCAGAGAGCTACTGAAAAGAATTTTCGGCGTTAGCAGGGCTACGCTTTATAACACATTGCAATCTGTTCCTGGAACTGAGGCTTGTAGTAAAGCACAGTCTGGCAGACGGCACCAAAGTATGAGGCCAGTTATAGCGAGGAAAATCATGTGCATCAGGTTTGCACGATTTGTGGCAAGGTAACCGAAATTGTAGCACCGCAGGTACTGCTGCTGTGAAGGATATCAGGATGCAGCGCTTTCGTAAAGATGCTTATGCTCTTTACATCTATGGCGTATG
>ENA-OQEB01000411-OQEB01000411.1-human-gut-metagenome-genome-assembly--contig:-NODE-411-length-18027-cov-2.882626_pt1 | contig 18027 bp, 21 predicted proteins | sample MGYA00242787_ERZ504619 | MGnify/ENA primary metagenome ERZ504619 (study PRJEB26092, sample SAMD00036317) | human gut metagenome | host: Homo sapiens | study: EMG produced TPA metagenomics assembly of... | reverse complement strand
GGCAAGCGATACCACAACATCCAGGACTTGATACACAAGCTGGACTGCAAGACGCTCCTCTTGACGCTACACCATACAACAAGGACTTCTCCGACCTAGCCAGCCAGCTCAAGCTCTTCCTCAGCGAAGACCAAGACCTAGGCATCCGCCCAGAGGCATACATCCAGAGTCTGGGAGGCGAACGAGAATTCCAGCGCAAGCACAGCGACATCTATATCCGTAGCATCAAAGCCTTTGAGCAGAGTGACAAGGCTGATGACTGGAGCGAACTGATGAAGCTTTTCCTGGTGCGCCGCACCCGTACCTTTATCAAGGAAAACTTTGCCAAGACCGATGCCGAGAATGGCAGAAAATACCTCCAGTTCCCAGATGGCAGCAAGTCTTACTTCCCAGAGCGCATACCGAAAGCCATCAAGTTTAAGACCGTGGATGGCGACCAATACAGCCGTCTCTATTCTGATGAGATGGTGGCACTGATGGAAGAACTCCAGCTGCCTCGTTATGGCCTCATCAAATACCTAAGCGAAACCAAGGCAGAGGAAGCCAGCCCGATGGAGAAACGCCTCATCGAAAACCTGTCGAAAGCAGGACAGCGCATGATGGGATTCTGCAAGAGCACCTTCTTCAAGCGCATGGACAGCAGCGGCTTTGCCTTTCTGCTCACCCTAAAGCGCCACATTCTGCGCAATGCCATCTTCCTCTATGCCATCGACAATAAGCTCCGCCTGCCTATCGGCGACGAGAACACCCTGCCCGATGACTTTATGGAAGACGAAGACACCAATGGTATGTTTGGCTTTGACGATGACAATCTGGGAGAGGAAGATGGAAACGGCAAGGAAGCCGACCTCATCATCCCTACCGACATGGCATATTACGAGCAGAAAGCCAAGACCCATTACGAGCTCCTGATGCAGAAAAACAATGTGAGTTGGCTGGAAAGCAAATACTTCAAGCGCACCCTGAAGCAGCACCTCAACAAGGACTGCCAAACCATCATCCAGATGATACAGCTCTGCGGACAATGGAAGGCTACCGAAGACCAGAAACTCAACGAGCTCCAAAAGCTCATTACCCAGACCTATCCCCAGGAGAAGATAGTGCTCTTCACCCAATATTCCGACACAGCCAAGTACCTGTGCCGACAGTTACGCCAGCAAGGCATCGAGCACATCGACATAGCCACAGGCGGCAGCCAGAACACCACCAGCATCGTGGAGCACTTCTCTCCTATCAGCAATGAGCGCAACTACCCGGAGGAGGAACAGAGTCGCATCCTCATAGCCACGGATGTATTGAGCGAGGGTCAGAACCTGCAAGATGCCCATATCATCATCAATTACGACCTGCCATGGGCTATTATCCGCCTGATACAGAGAGCGGGACGTGTGGATCGTATAGGTCAGCAGAGCGACCACATCGACTGCTACTCCTTCTTCCCCGCCGATGGTGTAGAGAAGGTAATCAATCTGCGCAAGCGACTCAATGCCCGGATCAATGAGGCAGCCAACGTGGTGGGTAGCGACGAGGTATTCTTTGAAGGCAACGAGCAGAATCTGCGAGATATGTACAATGAGAAGAGCGGCAGCTTGGACGATGTGGACGACAATGATGTAGACCTAGCCTCCCAAGCCTATCAGATATGGAAGAACGCCACCGATGCCAACCCTGAGCTCAAGCGTATCATTCCGCACCTGAGCAATATGATCAATGCCACCAAACTCACCACCGACCGACTGAACGATGGCGTCATCACATACGCCCAGACACGCAGCGGTTTCGACGTGCTCGCCTGGTATAACAGCAAGGGCGAGATGGTGAGCCAGTCGCAGAAGCGCATCCTCCAAGCCATGGAATGTAGTGCCGATGAGCCCAATGCAGAACCTGCCGAGCAGCATTACGACTTGGTGAAGAAAGCCATAGAAAACATCGGCGATGAAAGTAGCAACGTGGGTGGCATCCTGGGCAGCCGATTCAGTACCGCTACAAGATAGTACAGATACTGGAGAAGTATTACGACAAGCCACTCGACCTCTTCTTTAGCGAGGAGAACAAGCTGGAACTGAAGTATGCCATCAACGACATCTACAACTATCCGCTCACAGAGAACACCAAGTTCAATCTGGCAGAATGATGCGCCAGCGCAATATAAGCAATGACGACCTGGTGGAATACGTGCTCGACATGCGCAAGAACAATCAGTCTGCATCATCGACGAGGATAACTCCAGCAACAAGGAGCCAAAGATCATCTGCTCCATGGGACTGAAGTTTAGTGAAGAGTGAAGAACTAAGAGTGAAGATTTCAGCATTTAGAATTATGAACAGAAAACAATTCAACCAATATATACAGACTGCCAACTTTCAGGAGTTGTTTGTCTCAGAGATGGGATGGAACAACCCTAAGGGGCAGACGCTCATCGAGTATCTCACATAGATGATACCGACTATGAGTTTGAATCCATCGCCGAGCGCAATGGATTTCAGATACTTACGTGTCAGATAGAGAAGATACCTTCAGCCTCCATCTGCAAGAAGATAGACATCAAGTTGCGCCCCTCAGCCCATGATTACATCTGCATCTATATGGAGTCAAAGGGCTTGCACCATCAGTGGGTAGCACCCGTCAACAAAGTGGAGAAGCGCGACATCGTAACTATCGAATATAGCAGCATCGACCAGGCAGAGTTTCTCTTCTCCAAGATAGACGACCTCAGCTTCGACCTCGATGAGCAAACCACCATCGTAGATGTAAAGCAGCGCATACAGGGAGCCTTCATGGTCAATTCAGAGAAGATAACCAAGGACTTCTATGCCGGTTTCAAGAAGGAGCACACCCAGTTTGTGAAATACATCACAGGCATCAATGACGCTACCGACGACAAGAGCAACAAGGAGAAGCAATGGTATGCCTCCGTGATGCTCAATCGACTGATGTTCTGCTACTTCATCCAGAAGAAGGGTTTTCTTGATATGAACGAAAACTATCTGCGAGAAAAGCTCAACAAGGTGCAGCAAGAGCGTGGCGAGAACGCTTTCTTCCAGTCTTTCTATAAGGGATTCTTGATACATCTATTCCATGAAGGGCTCAATGGACATCAGCGCGATGAGGAGTTCCTGCAGAAGTATGGTCGCATCCCATACCTCAATGGCGGCATGTTCGACTTCCACGACATTGAGAAGATGTTCCGAGACATCGACATCGAGGACGAGGCATTTCTCCATCTCTTCGATTTCTTCGACAAATGGCGTTGGCATCTCGACACTCGTATCACCGCTTCGGGCAAGGACATCAACCCCGATGTGCTGGCTATATCTTCGAGCAATACATCAACGACCGTGCGCAGATGGAGCCTATTACACTAAGGAGGACATCACAGAGTATATTGGCAAGAATTGTATCCTGCCCTATCTCTTCGATGCTGTCAAGAAGACCTCATCAAGCAAAGATTTCCGTGAGGATGGCTACATCTGGCAAACCTTACAGCATAGTGGCGACGCCTATATCTATGATGCCGTAAAGCATGGATATTCAGCCGATTGGCTCCCTCGCATACCAGCCGAGATAGCAGAGGGAGTAGATACCAGCAAGCCTCAGCTCTTGGAGCGCAGAAGCCACTGGAACGAGCGCACGCCCGAGCCATTCAATCTGCCTACCGAGATATGGCGAGAAACCATAGAGCGATTGCAGCGATGCGAAGGCTGATCCGTAAGATTCGAAGGGCGAGATACATGAAATCAATGACTTCATCACTTACAACCTCGACATTCGCCAGTTCACTTACGACCTACTCCTCCACACTCCAGACCATCTCTTGGTGGAGCATTTCTATCATGCCATGCAGCAGGTAACCATCCTGGACCCTACCTGCGGCAGCGGAGCCTTTCTCTTTGCGGCGATGAATATCCTCGAACCACTCTATGAGGTATGCATCTCTCGTATGGAGGAGTTCCATCAGCAGAACAAGAATATCTTCGTGGCAGAACTGGAGGAAATCAACAAGAAGTATCGCAGCAACATCCAGTACTTCATCTATAAGAGCATCATCCTACGTAATCTCTACGGCGTCGACATCATGGAAGAAGCTGTGGAGATAGCTAAGTTGCGCCTGTTTCTGAAGATGGTAGCAGTGGTGGAAGTGAACCCTCGCCTCGACAACTTAGGTCTTGATCCATTGCCCGACATCGACTTCAACATTCGCTGTGGCAATACGCTGGTGGGATATGCCACGGAGAAAGAGCTTGACAAGGATTTAATTACGGGCGATATGTTTGCCAGCCAGGAATTTAAGGGAGAAATCGAACTCAAAATGGAGGTTGTGGCAAGAGCCTACGAGCAGTTCAAGTATCTCCAGCTTACTTCGCAGGAAGAGGCTGCGGAATACAAGGAGTCTAAGCAGATGCTCAAGGAGAAGCTCAAGGAGCTAAATGAGGTGCTGAACCAGAAGCTGTATAGCTCCATGGTTGTTGGAGGAAGAGTATCATACGAGGATTGGCTCAAGAGCCACCAACCATTCCATTGGTTGGCGGAGTATTATCAGATTATACATGGCAATGGTGGCTTTGATGTTATCATTGGCAATCCGCCGTATGTGGAAGTTAACGAAAAATTTACCATATTCTCTTGATAAATTAAAAACAGAGAAATGCGGCAACCTATATGGCAACTGCATAGAAAGAGGATTTACATTAAAGACCAAAGGTTATTTTGGTTTCATAATCCCTGTTGCTTATTACTTGTTCCAAGAGAATGAAAGCAGTTATTGATTTGTTCAAATCAAATACATCAATTGCCTATTTCTCAAACTTCGACGATCGTCCTGGAAAGTTATTTGAAATGCTCCAACATCTAAGAGCTACAATTTTCATTGCAAAAGTTCCACAAGCGAAGAATTCAGAGCAAGAATTCTACAGCACTAAATACAATCGTTGGTATACAGAATGCAGAGTACATCTCTTTAATAATATGGTTTATCAAAATGTATTTGATTTTACTGAAGATTATATGATTCCTAAAATCTCATATAATGTAGAATCTACGATATATAGTAAACTTGAATCAAGCAATGGTTTACTTGGATTTGCATTTATGAACGAAAAGACATCATCTGCAACATATTATAGAGCGGCTGGTGGAGGGTATTTTAATCTCATTAAAATAGAAAGAAAGCGAAACCATAATAAATGGACTTAAAAGAAAAAGTAAAAGCAGAAAAAGGTATAAACATAAGAACAACCTATTCCAATGCATCCATAGGAGCCCTTATGTCCTCTACTTTATTCTACTGGCTCTATATTGCTTCAACTGATTGTCGTAATTTACAAAAGAAATTCATCGATAACTTTCCATGCAATTTAGAAAAATTACAATCAGACAGACAACTAGTTAATAAGGGCATAGAACTCTTTGAGTCATACGAGGCAAATAAGTACAGAAAGAATACATATTATAAAACAACAGGCAATAATGTCATCTATGATGAGTATTACCCAAAGCTCTCTAAGCCCATCATCGACGAGATCGATAAGCTTCTAGCGAAGCATTACGGCTTTACGGAAGAGGAGCTTGACTTCATCATCAACTACGATATTAAGTATCGTATGGGCGATGAGCTGAACAAGGATGAGGAGTAAGAGAAAAAATTTCGAGCTGTATGGATTGCCCCTCCCAGTATTTCTTGCCATAGAACAATATTGTCAACCGAACAGCTTGAAAAGAATAGGTTCAACAAAAATTACGAAGAAATTATGAATGTGATTAGTATCGTTTCTGCCAAATACGTGGCTCCATTTGAAAGTGGAATTACATTTCAATGACAACACTATAAAAACTATTGACGTGGGGGCTTTTATCAAAAAGCATCCACATCCTCAATACAACTCCTACTTAAACGAGAACAAATTCAAAAAGTTTAAGATTGAATTTGGCAATATTGTTTGGGGGAAGAATTGGGATCTCATTTTTCCAATTGATCATCTTTATACTGGTGTTTGCGAATAATGGTATCCCAAATAGTCAATCACATAGGCAACATGGGATTGCTAGAGCGGCGGAAGACAGCATTTCTCTGCTCTAGCAAGACTACTAGTCGAAACGTCATTGAGAGTTTCGACTGGGCTACCTGTGTATCTACAGATGCTTGCATCATCGGTGGTTTCCAGACAAAACTAGAAAAGGATGTGCTACAACTCCTCTTGAAGCGCCATATCCCCGTCATTATTGTCTTGGCTCGCAAGATGTATAAAAACCTGCCCGCCAAAATCATGGATGCCATTGAGCGCAATGAGGCGACAGCCATGTGCACTGTCTGAATCAGAAAGAGGCGGCACATCGATACTGTCTGGAGAAAGGCATTCGATACGAAGATCACAATTTTGTGGTCGCTCATATCGGTGGCGGAGTTTCTTTTACCGCCCATCGAAAAGGAAAGATGATTGACAGCAACGATAATCTGGCGGGAGACGGTCCGATGACGCCGACCAGAGTGGGTTCTTTTCCAACGGTGAAAATCATCAAGATGGCGTATAGCGGAAAGTACACCTACAAACAGATGGAGGAACTGCTTACTCGAAAAGGAGGTCTGTACAGTCACCTTGGAACGGACGATATGGCGTGAAATTTTGTGTCGTATCCGGCACGGAGATGAGTATGCAAAGCTGTGCACCGATGCCATGGCGTACCAATCGGAAAGGCCATCGGATCCTGTGCAGCCGCCTTGCAAGGAAAAGTGGAAGCGATTATTATCACCGGTGGCGTGGGCGCATTCAACCTATGTGATCGATCAAATCCGTCCGTACGTGGAATGGATTGCGCCGGTGTGGGTTCTCCCGGGAGAATACGAGTTGGCGGCGCTGGCGAGAGGCGCATGGCAGGCGCTTACCGGGGAAGCGGAAGTGCTGGAGTATACCGGAGATCCGGTGTTCAAGGGATTTCACGCAGCCCGTTACGGCCTATAAAGAAGAAAATATCAACAATAGCGATAAAGCATTCACCCGAAGAAGCATACAGTTTCTATGGGTGGATGCTTTTTTTCCTTGGAATTACACTTATTATACTGTACAAAATAATACAAGAATTAAACTAGAAGAACTATTTACAACACAAATGGTAGAGAATAAACTATACTGTGGAGAAAAAGAATAGTTACTCTCAGTAGTATTGTTTTTTTCAATGTATTTTTTCTTTATGTTTATTTTTTTACGTATTTTTTCTTTGAGGTGTAACAATGGGGAACAAAATTCTTAGGAGGGCGACCTTATGGTTGCTGGTTTTATTTGCTGTGTTTTGTTTTGCACCATTTTCGTCATCTGCGGACGGATGGTATGATGCACATTTTTTATTCGGTATGACAGCAGTACGCAGATGGAGGATGGTACAACGCATTACAGCCCAAAGCACTACTTTCCGGTAGGGACTACGGCATCCGGCTACGTGTACGGAAGCGGCAAAAGTGATTACACTTCTGTGGACGGAAAGGTGCTGACCAAAGTCGCATACGTGCCCGGTGCTGAAACGGTAATTACCGGCGGGAACGTGAATCTGTATGATTCCTTCGACACGGAAGCACTGCACACGTATTTCAAGACCGTATACGACAATATCCTCCAGGAACCTTCTAGAGATGTCATTCAGGCATCCATTGAGAAGGCGCTGGGAGCCAAATATGCAGCAATGTACGCGAAAGGAGAAATCGACGTCCTGTGGTACGTATCCAAGGATGAAAGTCCCTATGTTAACGTGGACGGTGTTGTGTACTACGTGAAGACCGGACAGGTCGTAGATAAGCCGGAAACGGACAGCGGCACGGTGGAAATTGATGGTATTAAGAATCTGAAGGGCCGGAATTTCAAGAAGGGAGATCCTGGAATTTTGCTATTAAAGCGGATACGGACGACGCACCGATGCCGGAAAAGACAACCGCCCGCATTCAACCGGAAGACGGCGCGGTGGAATATTTCACCTTTGGCGAAATTCATTTTACCCGTGCGGATTTAAAGGGATCGAACTCGAAAACCTTTAGATACACGATTACCGAGAGCGGAAGCGTGGCCAACGTAACCAACGATTCTGCATCGCATACGGTAAACGTGACCGTTTCGTATGACCGAAATAAGAGCAAGCTGAGCGCGAAAGCAGAATATCTGAACGGCGGTAAAAGCGGCAGCTCGGCAGAATTCAATAACGAATATCATAAGCCGGTGACCCGCGTTCAGGTAGAGAAGGTTTGGTCAGATTCCAACGACCGGAGCCGGATGCGCCCGGAATCTATTACGGTTCACCTTCTCCGAAACGGCGAGGAAATCAAGACCAAGACGGTCACCGAAGCGGACGACTGGAAATGGACGTTCGACAATCTGGATAAGTTCGATGCAAACGATAAAGAATATAAATACACGATAAAAGAAGATACGGTACCGTTCTACACTTCCGCAGAGAGTACGGATGCGGATGGAAATACGGTAATCACCAATACATACAAGCCGGAGAAGCTAGAACTGAAAGGCGATGCCGCACTGAAGGTTACAAAGGTTGTAATCGGAAAGAAATCCACAGAACCGTTCACCTTCAAACTGACTGCAGCGGAAAATTACGGGGATGCGGTGAAGATGCCGGCGAATACGGAAGTGAAGACTTCCGACAGTATTCCGGCAGACGGTGCGGAAACAAAATCCTTCCAGCCGGTGGAAATCACCAAGGCCGGAACATATAAGTTCAAAGTAAAGGAAACGACAACCACAACTGCAGGCGGTTGGAATTACGATAACCGGGAACGCACGCTTACCGTAAAGGTGGCAGACAATAGGGGCCATTTGGAAGTGGTTGACGCAGACAGTACATTGTCCGCAACCGTAACGAATACCTTTACCCCGGCAGTGATGGACGCTGATACCGCCATCACCGGACGCAAGACGCTGGTTGGCCGGAATATGCTGAAGGACGAAGAATTCAACTTCACGCTGAAGGCCGGCGATGCGGCCACTCGGAAGGCTATCGACGAGAAGGATATCGTGCTGGGAAGCACCAATGCAAGGTAAGCACTTTGGCGGACGGATCCACTACGACCTTCATGTTCGGCAGAGCGGAATTCTCCAAGGAAGGAGAATATACCTTTATCGTAACGGAGAAGGATGGCGGAAAACCGGGGAATGAAATACGACACCGAAGGAAAAAGTCCTGAAGGTGAAGGTTTCCAAGGAAGATGGCGTCCTGAAAGCGGTTCAGATGAATTCGCCAAGCTGTAAGAACGTCTATGAAGCCGCCGGAGAATACACACCGGCAGGAACCAAGACTCTGCTGAACGAGAATGGAAACAAGCTGTCGGTGAAAGACGGTCAGTTTGAGTTTAACGTATACTATTCCGGTCATGAGGATCGGGAACCGGTGACCACCGGAACCACAGGAAGCGGCAAGGATGCACCGATTCACTTCGGAACCCTGTCCTACACCATCTCCGACCTGGAGAAGCTGGTGGCAAAGGGATATGCGGACAAGAAGGTGCTGGCAAACGGCGCCGAATACAGCATTAACTACGCGGTAACCGAGAAGGAGACGGGCAACAGTGCGCTGCAGCAGAATACGCAGACTCAGACCTTCCGGGTAGTAGTGAAGGATAACGGAACCGGAAAGCTGACCGTGGAATCCGGAACCGGAAAGAAACTGAATTTCGAGAACATATACAAGTCGGATAAGGCAACCGTAAACTTCGAGGGACAGAAAGTACTGGAAGGCCGTAAGCTGAATGCGGATGAGTTCACATTCCATGTGACTTCCGATGATGAAAATGCACCGATGCCGGAGCAGACGGAAGTGAAGAACAAGGCCAACGGCCGGATTAGCTTCGGAACCGTCACCTATGGAAAGGACGATCTGGGCGACGAGACGGAGAAGACATTTACCTACAAGGTCAGCGAATCCGGAAAGCAGCCGGGCGTTTCCAACGACACTGAAACTAAGATTGTAAAGGTCACCGTAAAGGATGACGGAAAGGGCCACATCACAGCAGAGACCGATCCGAAGACGGCACCGCTGTTCGCGTTTAACAACACCTACAGCACCAAGCCGATGGATTCCGCTGTCACCGGTCAGGTTCAGATCAAGAAGCTCTTGCCGGACGGTCTATGGAAGAGGGCGAATTCCACTTCGTACTGAAGAACGAGGAGGGAAAGACCCTTGACAATGCTGTCAACGATAAGGATGGAAACATCACCTTCAAGAAGCTGACCTTCAAGAATGTGGGAACTTACAACTACACAGTAGAAGAAGTGGCCGGAAACGACCGACACATCACCTACGATACGAATTCGTATAACGTCAGCGCTGCTGTAACAGATAACCTGGACGGTACGCTGAAGGTAACCTGGACCAGCGGAACCGGAGCAATCCTGTTCAAGAACACCTACACGGTGGATCCGACGGATGCGACTCCGAGCGTGGAAAAGAAGATTGCCGGAGGAAATCCGGCGAAGGACAGCACCTTCCGCTTCACCCTCACCGGCAAAGACAATGCGCCGATGCCGGAAGGAAGCAAGGACGGCAAGAAGTCGACATCTGTTACGGGCGAAGGAAAGGCGGACTTCGGAAAAATTACCTTCGATAAAGCCGGAACCTACACCTACAAGGTGGCAGAGGAGAACGGAAACGAGTCCAGCTACAACTACGACTCCAATGAATACACTCTGATCTACAAGGTAAAAGATGTGAAGGGCGAACTCAAGGCAGAACAGAGTATCACCGCCGGAGACAAGAGTGCAGATGAAATGGTATTTACCAATGAGTATGCACCGGCATCCATGGACGGGGATACCGCCATTACCGGAACGAAGGAACTGGCAGGACGCAGCATGCAGAAGGACGAGAAGTTCGAATTCACGCTGAAGGCCGGCGATGAGGCAACTCAGAAGGCCATCGACGAGAAGGATATCGTTCTGGATGACACCAACGCAACCTGAGCGGCATGAGAGACGGTCAGAAGTCCACATTCTCCTTCGGCAGAGCCGAGTTCTCCAAAGAGGGAGAGTACACCTTTACCGTAACGGAGAAGGACGGCGGAAAAGCCGGAATGACCTACGACACCAAGGAAAAGACATTCAAGGTTAAGGTTGCCAAGGTAAACGGCATCATGACGGCGGTTCAGGAGGAGACTCCAACCTTCAAGAACGTTTACGAAGCATCCGGTGAATTCACACCGGCCGGAACTAAGACTCTGCTGAGCGAGAACGGAAACAAGCTGTCCGTAAAGGATAACCAGTTCAAGTTCAGCGTGTACTACACCGGCCATACGGATGGAGAAGCGGTAACTACGGGAACTACCGGAAACGGCAAGGATGCCGAAATTGGTTTTGGCAAGTTGTCCTACACCATTTCCGACCTGGAGAAGCTGGTGGCAAAGGGATATGCCGACAAGGCAGAGCTGGATAACGGTGCAAGATACTACATCGACTATGTGGTAATCGAAAACGCATCGGAGAACAATGCCCTGCAGGCAAACACCCAGGCGCCGACCTTCCGGGTAGAGGTAACGGATAACGGAGACGGAACCCTGAGGCAGAATCGGAAGAGGGATCGAAGCTTGCTTTTGAGAACCTGTATAAGTCGGATAAGGCAACGGTTCACTTGAACGGTCAGAAGGTGCTGGAAGGACGCCTCTGAAGGCGGATGAGTTCACCTTTAACGTGACGTCCGATGAAGAGAACGCACCGATGCCGGAGAAGACGGAAGTGAAGAATGAAGAAGGCGGAAACATCGACTTCGGAACTATCACTTACGGAAAGGACGACCTGGGCGACGCGACGGAGAAGACATTTACCTATCAGGTAAAAGAATCCGGAGAGCAGCGGGGGTTGCCAACGATACCGAGACAAAGACCGTAAAGGTAACGGTAAAGGATGATGGGGAAGGCCATATCACGGCAGAGACGGAACCGAAGGAAGCACCGCTGTTCGCGTTTAACAACACCTACAGCACCACTTCCAAGGAATCCTCTGTAACGGATACGGTGAAAATCCGGAAGACACTGACCGGCCGGAAACTGAAGAACAAGGAATTCACCTTTGTTCTGAAGGATAAGGACGGAAAGAACGTTGCGGAAGCGAAGAATAACGCAGACGGAAGTGTTGCCTTTAAGAGCCTGACCTTCGACGAAGTGGGTACCTACAACTACACCGTCAAGGAAGTAAAGGGCAATGCAAAGCGTGTATCCTATGATGCAAATGCATATAATGTAACGGCGACGGTTACGGATAACCTGGACGGAACTCTTTCCGTGAAATGGTCCACCGGAACCAAGAAGGAAATCCACTTCTATAACCGGTATAAGAAGAAAACAGTCACACCGAATCCGAGCGGAAAGCACGGCGGAAAGGCAGATAACAACAATATCGGGCCGTTCACCGGAGATGACAGCAACGCAGACCTGTATCTGGGTCTGATGGGCGCATCCGCTGCAATCCTCGCAGCGCTGGCCGGAAGCCGGAAGAAGAGAAAACTGTAAAAACAGGCAGATAAGGTAATCTGCTGAGAGCGAAAGAGGCTGCTGCACCGGAAGGTGCGGCAGCCTCTGTTTTTTTTGGTCTTCACTTTTTTCCTCGGGGATGGATTTTTTGCACGGGGAATAGACAGGAATTTAATCAGGGTAAAAAAGTGATCATCATTCCTGTAACCGTAACCAATTCTTTTAGCAACTTTGATTTTATTGTTGAATCCTTCAAGCTTGCCGGTACTTATCTGATGTTTTGCATGATTGATAAGTCCCGGCAGTCTTTTTTCTTTAATCTCCGCAAAATGAACTAAAGCCGGTATTCCACTTTCTTTTGCGGCTGTGAACCAGTTTTTCCAACCCCTTTCAGACTCTTCTATATCATCGCATTCGTAAAGTCGGCACATCTCTTCTTTCATTGCATAGCAAGTAGCCAGACTGATGTGAGAATTAAGAATTTCCTTTAGATGGCCGGACTTTACTGCAGAGAGATTTTCGCTGTTGCTCAGAAGAGTCCATCTTGCATTTTTTAACTTCTTATATTGAGCGCTTTCCACCTTAGCAGCATCCTTAAGCTCCTGTTTCTCCTCAAAGGTCTTATCTGGGGTAATGCTTTCCTTTATTCGTTTGGATTGTTCATTATGAGCTTTTGCTTCATCCAGTCTTACAACTCCAAGAACATCTTTACCAAACTGTGCCTGCATATGATATCGGTCGTATACGATGTCGGCATGCGGCATATTTTCTTCGTAACCGGTAAACCACCCGTGCCTACCCTGAATCCTTGAAAAACCGTAAAATACCATATACGGGTTTTCAAGGATTTTTAGTATGGGAGGAAATGTATGAACGAAATGGTCAAAATTCAGCATCAGCAATGGGCACGGGACTTAGACGATCAGAGGCGAAGCGGATTAACGCAGCGTGAGTGGTGTCGGATTCATGGAATCAGTATTCACACCTTTGAATATCGGTGTAGGATTGTTCGGCAAACGATGGAAAATCTGCTGTCCGAAAAGCAACCTTCCGTTCAGTTTGCAGAATTGGATGTTCAGCCGAGCGTTCCAGAAACATCCGGTATTCGTATTCAGGCTTTTGGGATTTCTGTAGAATTCTTTCCAGATGCAGATTGCAATCAGATTAAAACTGTGATGGAGGTTCTTTGTCATGCTGCAAAGTAGTCGTTTTAAGAGAATCTACATTGCCTGTGGATACACGGATTTAAGATATGGAATTGATGGACTGGCGGCAACCGTTCGAGAGCGATTCAACCTGAATCCTTTTGAGACAGACATACTGTTCCTTTTCTGTGGAAGACGAAATGACCGAATCAAAGCTTTAGTCTGGGAGGGGGATGGATTTCTGTTACTGTACAAAAGGCTGGAAGATGGAAAGTTCAAATGGCCCCGGAAGACGGAGGATTTGGAGGAAATTAGCGAAGAGCAATTCCGGTGGCTGCTTACCGGGCTTGATGTAAATCCCGGCATTCGCAAAGTGGTTCCGCCAAACTGGGTGCTATAGACATCTTCTATTTTTGCCCCTAAATACATTGCGTAAAATGATGGATGAAAAAGGCCGAAAGGCTTTTTTTGCTTGGGCAAAATTGGTATAATTAACCCATGGAAAAGTACACGAAAGAACAACTGAATGCAATGGACAAGGAAGCGTTAGTTCAGCTTCTATACAACACTCAGCAGCTGCTGGAAACATTGGTGAAACAGAATCAAGAACTCACGGAAACGATAGCACTGATGAATCAGCGACAATTCGGAAGGAAAAGTGAGAAGAATTTGGTCACGAAAGACCAGATTACCATTTTCGACATGGGCGTCAATGAAGCGGAAGTTACCGCCTCTGGTCAAATTCCCATGGAACCATCGATGGAAACGGTGGTTGTCCAGGAACACAAGAGAACCAAGAAGAAAGGAAAGCGTGAGGAGGATTTATCTCGTTATCCGGTGACCGTCGTTCGACACGATCTGGATGATGAAGAACTCCGGGAGAAATTTCCGGAAGGATACACCGCGCTCCCCGATGAAGTGTACAAGAAACTGGAAGTAAAGCCGGCAACCTTCATTGTAAAAGAACACCACATTGCGGTGTACAAAGGAAAAAACGGCAAAATTGTTAAGGGCGAACATCCCAAAGAAATGCTTTCCAATAGCATCGCCTCGCCATCACTTGTAGCCTTCATTATGAATGCCAAGTACACCAATGCCGTGCCGTTATACCGGCAGGAGCAGGAACTGGAAAGAAATGACATCCGAATCTCCCGGCAAAATATGGCTCACTGGGTCATCATCGCTGCGGAAAGATATCTGTCGCTTCTATGGGATAGATTGAAGAAGGAAATTACCTCCTGTTCTGTTGTTCATGCGGATGAAACGCCAGTATATGTGGTCAAGGATGGACGAGAGGGAATGCACAAAAGCTACATGTGGGTGTATCGAAATGGCGGACTTCAGGATAACCATCCGGTAGTCCTCTATGACTTCCAACTAACGAGAAAGAAGGCGGCCCCTGGAAAATTCCTGGATGCTTTTACCGGAACATTGGTGACGGATGGATACCAGGTATACCATTCGCTGGAGAAGGACGCTGAAACCCAGTTCAAAGTGGCCGGATGTTGGCTCATGCCCGGCGAAAATTCGCCGATCCCGTGAAAGCCATGGGGCTGGAGAAGGCGAAGAACACGGTGCCTATGAAGCTTTAGGACGAATCCAGTACATCTACCGGCGGGACAACGAACTGAAAGATTTGAAGCCCGGTGAGAGAAAACGGAAACGAAAAAGCCTAATTCGGCCGCTTGTGAATGATTTCTTCCGATGGATTCGAGAGGTGCAACCGCAGGTCAGCCGCACCTCGGAAACGGGAAAGGCACTAACCTACTGCTTGAATCAGGAAGAATATCTTCGGGTATTTCTGGAGAATCCGGAAATACCGATGGACAACAATGCGGCGGAGCGAGCTATTCGGCCGTTCTGCGTTGGAAAGAAGAACTGGAAATTAATCGACACCATCCACGGAGCCGAAGCCAGTGCCATCATTTACAGCATTGTGGAGACCTGCAAACTCAACAATCTGAATATCTTCTACTACATTTCGCATCTACTGACCGAGATTCCGAAACACATGGACGATACGAATCTGGATTTTCTGGAGGACCTGCTTCCATGGTCGGAGAAGCTTCCGGAAGAATGCAAAAAGCGGATTGCCGAGATGAAATAGCCTTGCCAGCAGCGATGCTGGCCTGGTTGAAATACAGAAAACAAAGAACGAGGAATTCTCGCAAGAGGTTCCTCGTTTTCTTTTGTTCTTTGTTTGTAAAGGCACGGGTGGTTTACCGGTTACTTTCTTCAAATGAAAAAGGAACGGCTTCGTAAAATACGTTACCGTTCCTGTTTGATATTTCATTTAAGATTTTATTTTATTCATTTGTTCTTTTTCTTCTTGTGTATATGGTAGTGCCTGTTATGCCTGCTCCGGCAAGAAGCATCAGTGCCAGCCACAGAGCCAAGTTAGTATCGTCACCGGTCTTGGCTGAATCTTCAGCGTCAGCCTTTGAGTCCTTGTCGGCTCTCCGTTTGTTGTGCCCTCAGAACCTGAAGAATCGACCGCCGAGCTGGCATATTTGTTGACGAACGTCATTTTGTCTACACCATTTTCACCATATTCTACATGGTATGATGTACCGTCTTTTACTGCAGGGAAAATACAGATAGGGGAAGGTTCTACTTCTTCGTCACTTAATTCAACAACACTTCTATGGAAAAGCCCCCATGCTGCTTCATCAACATCCCAGTTCGAATCATTTACACCCGCCTGCTTAACATATATATATCCGTATTCATCACGTTCTTTATCAAACATTCTCAAAATCGCTGATGCTGTTCCTGTGAAAGTTTAAATTACCGTTATAGTCTCCTGCACCATCTGTTTCAACAGATGCGGTAATTTTCACATTGTAATCATTCGGCTGCAGTTCATTTCCCTGGGAATCTACAACCTCGAGGTTAAAGGTTGTCTCACCCGGTGAAGCATTTCCGCTCACCTCAACTGTAGTGGTGAAAGGCACAGTCAAGGTGATTTTTTCTTCTTCGTCGTATGCCTTTTCAAATACAACTACATCGGTTCCTGAAAGGCTGCTTCCGTCAAAGGTGAAGGTAACATCTACTGTTCCGTCTTCATCTCCTACAGTAAACTCCTTTTCTGAGGTTACGGCTTGCCGCCAACCATTACAGGCTCTCCTGTTTCCTTATCCATGAGGGTACCAACGAGTCTGTATGCTTTTCCCGGAGTGAAGTTCTTGTACTTAACTGTATCGATGATTGTAACCCTGTTATCTGCAAGGGAGGCTCAATCAGACTCAAGGATAACGGCAAGTATGAATACAGAATCACTTACAAGGACGCCTCCGGCAACAGCAGAAGAAAGACATTTAAGTTCATAGTAGTAAGTTGATTTAGACATATTAAGACCTTTGAGAAGGTACTTTAATTGGTATCCTTCTTCTCTGAGTTCCTTGATGATTGCTGCTTTTTCGCCTTGAGTTGCGCAGCTTCCCATCTTTCGTGCCTCAAGGCGATCTTTTTTTTACGACTTCAATCTCCGCTTTAATAGCTTCATTCTCAGCACGAAGTCTGATGAGTTCTTCTCGTTCAGACTCAGTGAGAGGTTTCGGTTCAATTGTTCTCTTGCTCATACCTGGCTTGCTGCTCTTGCGACCTTTCTTTTTATCTACAAGACCATTGTAACCGAATTCTTTGTATTTGCGAACCCATGAGTATAGCTGTCCTGGACTAATACCACTTTCCAAAGCAACTGCCGAGCGCGAATTGCCAGCTAATACCTTTGAAACAAGTTCTAATTTTTCCTCTGGAGTCCATATTTTGTTATTTGGCTTATGCTTTAAAGTTTCCTCTCCTTGAGCAATGGCGATTCTGTCCCATTCTCGGATTTGATTTTTAAACCTTTTCGCAGTTACACCTCTGGGGTTTCAGGCCAGATTCCTTGCCGATACAATTCAATACATTCTAATTTAAACTCATAACTATAGCGCATAAAACGCCCTCCCTCCTGGGTGTCTAGGAAAGAGGGTACATATCAGAACCCCAAGGCAGCTTCGGCTTGTCTTTTTCATATCCGAATTCGCACATTTGCTGCATTATTCTCACATATTAAACTGAAGCAGACAATAAACAGAAAGATTGGAGGAAAGAAGTCATGAGATATCAAATGAAGCTTAAGCTGACACATGATGAGGTCAGAGTTCTGGTATTTGCCTTAACGAGCTTAGAAACACCCTCATAGCAGAAAACAGATATACAGATCCTGTCGATGAGATCCTCGCAAGGCTCGTTGCATGATTCATATATCTATATATCCTTTACATGCCGCATTCAATAGGGAGTGCGGCTTTTTTATTGCAGGCCGATACGGCGGAAAGGAACAGAAATGAGAGAAAGAAAAAGCGAAAAGGAATTAACCCGAAATGTAATTCCATCGCCAAGGTCCAGCCCGCAGATTTCTGTAACGATTTCGGCTATTTCTTC
>ENA-OQEB01000410-OQEB01000410.1-human-gut-metagenome-genome-assembly--contig:-NODE-410-length-18104-cov-2.248206_pt1 | contig 18104 bp, 27 predicted proteins | sample MGYA00242787_ERZ504619 | MGnify/ENA primary metagenome ERZ504619 (study PRJEB26092, sample SAMD00036317) | human gut metagenome | host: Homo sapiens | study: EMG produced TPA metagenomics assembly of... | reverse complement strand
TCAACGTGAGCCGGAACAGAGGATGAGCCTGCGAACTGAGCGTCCGAGTGCATTCTTCCCATTGTGTCGGTCATGCCGTAAGAAGAGGGGCCTGCTGCCATGTTGTCGGGGTGAAGTGTACGGCCTGTGCCGCCGCCCGAAGCAACCGAGAAATACTTAACGCCGTTTCAACGCACCACTTTTTGTATGTGCCTGCAACGGGATGCTGGAATCTTGTCGGGTTGGTTGAGTTACCTGTGATTGAAACGCCGACATTTTCAAGCTTCATGATAGCAACGCCCTCGGGAACGTTGTCAGCGCCGTAGCACTTAACATCAGCTCTCGGACCGTTTGAGAATGCTCTCTGCTCTGTAACCTTAACGGTTTCCGAGTAGGGATCAAACTCTGTTTCACAATATGTGAAGCCGTTGATTCTTGAAATAATGTAAGCAGCGTCCTTACCGAGACCGTTCAAGATAACTCTGAGGTTCTTCTGACGAACCTTGTTTGCGTTAAGAGCGATTTTGATTGCGCCCTCAGCAGCTGCAAAGCTCTCGTGTCCTGCAAGGAAGCAGAAGCACTCTGTCTCTTCGGAAAGGAGCATCTTACCGAGATTTCCGTGACCGAGACCAACCTTACGGTTTTCAGCAACAGAACCGGGGATGCAGAAGCTCTGGAGGCCGATACCGATAGCAGCAGCCGCATCAGCAGCCTTTGTGCAGCCTGACTTAATAGCGATTGCAGCGCCTACGGTGTAAGCCACTTAGCGTTTTCAAAGCAGATAGGCTGTGTTTCCTGTACGATTGTATAGGGATCAATGCCTTTTTCTGTGCAAATTTCTTTACACTCGTCGATTGACGAAATGCCGTATTCTTTAAGAGTTGCGAGGATTTTAGCCTCACGTCTTTCGTAACCTTCAAACTGTGCCATTGTTAAATCCTCCCTCTCTTATTCTTTTCTCGGATCGATATACTTAGCGGCCTCATCAAATCTGCCGTAAGTTCCGATTGATTTCTTATATGCTTCGTTGGGCTCCATACCCTGCTTGATGAAATCTGTCATCTTGCCGAGTGAAACGAACTCATAGCCGATAACCTCATCGTTCTCATCAAGAGCCATTCTTGTACAATAGCCCTCTGTCATTTCAAGGTAACGAACGCCCTTTGCCTTTGTGCCATACATTGTGCCGACCATTGAACGGAAGCCCTTACCGAGATCCTCCATACCTGCGCCGATAACAAGTCCGTCATCAGAGAAAGCAGACTGTGTACGACCGTAAACGATCTGCAAGAACAACTCTCTCATTGCTGTATTGATCGCATCACAGACAAGGTCTGTATTAAGAGCCTCAAGAACAGTCTTGCCCGGAAGAATTTCCGCTGCCATTGCCGCCGAGTGAGTCATACCCGAGCAACCGACAGTCTCAACAAGAGCCTCCTCGATAATTCCGTTTTTAACGTTAAGTGAGAGCTTGCAGCAGCCCTGCTGAGGTGCACACCAACCGATACCGTGCGTGTAACCTGAAATGTCTGTAATCTGCTTTGCAGCTACCCATTTGCCTTCTTCGGGGATGGGAGCGGGATCATGGTGCGGTCCTTTAGCAACACAGCACATTGTTTCAACTTCATGTGAATAGTTAATCATTGTAACATGAACTCCTTTCCTGTTTTACCATAAAGAGCCGTAATACAATAAGCAGCTTGCCGTAAAGCATTTTTGCATATACATACCGTATTCCTCTGCTTTATGGAGATGTACGATAGTATTATACATTTTTGTTATCAAATTATCAATAGAAAAATTAAGATTGCGGGTGTAAAATGTCGCTTTTTTTATGATAAAGCCTTGTTTGCGACTTTTCTGTGTAATAGTTTTCGAGTGTTTTTGCCGTATTGGCCACTTCTCTTTTCATTTCGTAAAGACAGAGCAGGTGTCTGTTGGCGTTGTGCTTCTGTGCGCCCGTGTAATTTTTTGAGCTCTCTCGCAATGCTGCGATTTGCTTTTCAAGCCTTTTTTCGTCCTCTCTGTAAGCTTTTGCAAGTTCATTCAGTGTCATCAAATTGTGTCCTTTCGTAACATTTTCTAACCCTGATTATAGTGATATGCGTCTGCAAAATCAAACAAAATTGTTACGAATAGTACCATTATTTGTACTTTTTTAATGCTATAATACGCCGTTTTTCGACAAAAAAAGACACGGAAAAACCGTGCCCTTAAATATGTTTATTTTCTTTTAGAATGTCTTGACAAGCTCTTTGAGATAAGTCTTGAAATCCTCGCCGATTTCATCGTGATTGAGTGCAACCTCACAGTTAGCCTTCATAATGCCGAGCTTGTTGCCCATATCATAACGTATGCCGTCAAAGTCAACAGCGTTGAGCTTTCCCTGGCGAGCAAGCATAAGCATTGAGTCCGTAAAGTAAACCTCTCCGCTTTTCTTGTCGGGTGGAGTCTGCTCAATCAAATCGAAAATTTCGGGCGGCATAACAACTCTGCCCAAAATCGAATAGCAGGAAACAATCTCCTCGGGAGTGGGCTTTTCGATAATGTTGTGAACAGCCATAACATTGTTGTCAATCGGAGTTACATCAAGAGAGCAGTACTTCGGAACATCCTTCTCGGTACTTCTTTAACGCCTACGCAGCTACCCCGTACTTGTCATATGCGTCGATAAGCTGACCGATAACAGGCTTGCCCTCGGGAGATACAATAACATCGTCGCCGTAAAGAATTGCAAACGGCTCATTGCCGATAAAGCTCCTCGCACACGAAATCGCATGAGCAAGTCCCTTTGTCTCTTTTTGCCTGATATAGTACATATTGGCAAGGCTTGACGCTTTGAGTACATCATCATAAATTCTCTTTTTAGACGGGTTGCCCTTGAGTGAAGCCTCAAGTTCAAACGAGTGGTCAAAGTGATCCTCAATTACACCCTTACCTCTGTTTGTGATAACAAGAATATCGGTTATTCCTGCCGCAACAGCCTCTTCTACAATATACTGAATTGCAGGCTTATCAACAATATTCAACATTTCTTTCGGCACGGACTTTGAAGCGGGTAACACCCTTGTTCCAAGTCCTGCCGCAGGTATAATCGCCTTTGTGATTTTCATAATCAGTTCCCCCTTGTGATAAATGAAATCAACAACTGTTCCGCACAGTAATATCCTAAAACTCCGAGCGTCGTCATTACCATTGAAGTACCGCCTCGTTTCAAAATCCGCAGCTGATATTCCTCGTCGGTTTTTGACTCCGCCTTAAAATCGGTCAAATCCTTTTCGATTTTCCTTTTATAGAACGTGTTACCGAAAATTCCGCCAAACAGCCTGATTACAAGCTCAACGCTCGCAAGAGCTATGACCTCGGGCGTTTTAATAAACTCCTTGCTGACCTCGCTCATTTTTTCAACTGAGAGCTCTCCGCTTTGGTACTGCTCGACAGAAGCATAATAAGCCTCCGTTCTTTCAACAAACCTCGGGGTCGTGCAGACTCCCGTTGTAAACAGCGAAACAAGCAGCAGCACGAAGCCTATAATGTTCATTTTTCTGAAAAAGAACCAATAGGGCGAGAAGAAAAACGCCGCCCAGTTGAAAGTGAATTTTCTACCCGTCTTTTCAGCGGCATAAAATTTAGGTATATATCTGCTTGCGCCGTTTCTGATATACGAAGCAACATCTGAAATTTATGTGAGCCTATTGTGTCGTCGGGCGAAATTTCAATAACTCTTGCTCCATACGGCATATTCGGGAACGGCGGAATTGCAGTTCCGACATTATAAAGTCTTGCCGAGCAATAAAGACAGTTCGGCTCCTCTGCCGGATTTTCTCTTCCGCAGTTCGGACAAACAACGGTTTTTTCTCCGTTTTTTCCGTGCTCCTCAAACGCTTTCGGCTCTTCTGCCTTCGCTTCGGCTTCCATTCAAATTTTTCAGCATGCAAGCCTTCGTTAGCGCAAGCATTATGAAGATTGTAGCAATCTCTGTGATGCGGAGTTCCGCAAACGGGACAAACGACTATATCGTCGCCCTCAACGAATTTTTTACCGCATACAGGACATTTTTTCACCGGTGTAAATCAATAAATCAGCCTCTTTTTAAGATATTTGTCACTTATTAAACATTTATCTCTACGCTTATTCCCAATTCATCCTTGTATTTTTCAAGTATCGGCTTAACCTCGGCGTCGATAAACTCGACAACCTGCTCGGGTGCTCTGCCGACAAACTTTTCGGGCTTCATTTCGGCAAGGATTTCCTCCTTTGTAAGCGAGAACATACTGTCAGCCGCAATACGGTCAACCAAATCGTTTTCTCCGCCGTCAACCTTGACAACCTTGCCCGCCTCCATTGAAAGAACACGGATTCTCTCGTGAAGCTCCTGACGGTCTCCGCCTTTTTTAACGGCAGCCATCATAATATTTTCGGTCGCCATAAACGGAAGCTCCTCGTTGAGGTGTCTTTCAATCATCTTCGGATATACAACAATTCCGTCAACGACGTTTATATAAAGTTCAAAGCACCGCATCAACTGCAAGGAAAGCCTCGGTACGCTTATTCTCTTGTTCGCAGAGTCATCAAGCGTTCTCTCAAACCACTGTGTAGCGGCTGTGATTGCAGGGTTGAGCGTGTCGCAAATCACATATCTTGAAAGCGATGAAATTCTTTCGCTTCTCATCGGATTTCTCTTGTATGCCATTGCTGAAGAGCCGATCTGATTTTTCTCAAACGGTTCTTCAAGCTCTTTTTTGTGCTGTAACAATCTCATATCGCCCGAGAACTTGTAAGCCGACTGAGCAATTTCCGAAAGCACGCTCAAAACATTGTAATCGAGCTTTCTCGAATAGGTCTGTCCCGATACCATATAGCAGCTTTCAAAGCCCATTTTTTCTGCAATTTTCCTGTCGAGCGCCTTGATTTTCTCGGAGTCGCCGTCAAAAATTTCAACGAACGAAGCCTGCGTGCCCGTTGTGCCCTTTGAACCTAAAAGCTTCATCTGTGAAAGCTGGAACTCAAGCTGTGCAAAGTCAAGCACCAAATCGTTGAGCCAAAGCGAAGCTCTTTTTCCGACGGTTGTCGGCTGAGCTGCCTGAAAATGAGTAAATGCAAGGCAGGCATATCCTTATATTCCATAGCAAACTTCGAAAGCTCGTTTATAAGGTTAACAAGTTTTTTCCTGACAAGCTTTAACGCCTCTGTCATTATGATAACGTCCGTGTTATCTCCGACATAGCAAGAGGTAGCGCCCCAATGGATAATTCCCTTTGCCTTCGGACACTGTACGCCGTAAGCGTGAACATGGCTCATTACGTCGTGACGAACCTTCTTTTCCTCAGCCTCGGCAACCTCGTAATTTATATCCTCAGCGTGAGCCTTAAGCTCTGCAATCTGCTCGTCGGTAATATCCAAGCCAAGCTCCTTTTCACTCTCCGCAAGAGCGATCCAAAGCTTTCTCCAAGTCTTAAACTTGAAATCGGGCGAGAAAATGTATTTCATTTCCTTGCTTGAATATCTTGAATTAAGCGGACTCTCGTAGATATCTTTCATTATAGTACCCCTCATTATTTCGCAAAATATTTTCTTATTCTTTCAACAGCCTTTTCGGTGTTTTCGGTTGTTCCGAAAGCAGTAAGGCGGAAATATCCCTCGCCTGCCGGACCGAAGCCCTCGCCGGGTGTGCCGACAACCTGAAGCTCGTTAAGAAGAAGGTCAAAGAAGTCCCAACTGCCCATGTTGTCGGGGGTTTTAAGCCAAATGTACGGCGAATTTACCGCACCGTAAACCTCAAAACCGCAAGCCTTTAAGCCGTCATATATTATTTTAGCATTTTTCTGATAATAAGCAATGATTTCCCTGATTTCTTTCTTTCCCTGTTCCGAATAAACAGCCTCGGCAGCTCTCTGCGTCACATAGGAAACGCCGTTGAACTTTGTTGCCTGTCTGCGTGCCCACATTGAGTTGAGTTCTACGCCGTCAACTTTGAGTTCGTGCGGTACAACCGTATAACCGCAACGGACACCCGTGAAACCTGCTGTCTTTGAGAAGGATTTGAACTCAATAGCACAGGTCTTTGCACCCTCGATTTCATAAATGGTGTGCGGTACATTGTCCTCTGTAATAAACGCTTCATAAGCTGCGTCGTAAAGGATTACAGAGCCGTTCTCATTTGCATAATCAACCCATTTTTTAAGCTCGTCTTTTGTAATTGCCATACCCGTGGGATTGTTCGGGAAGCAAAGGTAAATCAAATCAACCTTTTCCTTAGGAAGCTCGGGCAGAAAATTGTTTTCGGCAAGGCAGGTCATATAATAAATGTTTGACCATTTTCCGTCTGCGTCCTTTTCGCCCGAACGTCCTGACATAACGTTTGTGTCAACATATACGGGGTAAACAGGGTCGCAAATAGCAACCTTATTGTCAATCGAGAAAATATCGCCGATGTTGCCCGTATCGCTCTTTGCGCCGTCCGATACGAAAATTTCCGAATTGTCAAGTTCTACGCCGTGAGCCTTATAGTCATTCTCATTGATTGCGTCCAAAAGGAAATCATAGCCGAATGCAGGCGGATATCCTCTGAAGGTTTCAGCTTTCGACATTTCATCAACAGCCTTGTGCATAGCGTCAATGCAAGCCGGCGCCAACGGACGTGTAACGTCGCCGATACCGAGCCTTATAATCTCTTTGTCGGGATTTGCCTTTGAATAAGCCTCAACCTTTTTCGCAATGTTCAAAAAAAGATAGCTGCTTTCGATTTTCAAAAAGTTTTCGTTGAATTTCATTTTTGTATTTCCTTTCGTTTATTCTTCAATTTCGCCGGTGCATACCGTTGCGGCAGGACCCGTCATATAAACGTCTCCGCCGTCAGTCCAAATATCGGTAAGCGTACCGCCTAAAAGATTTATTTTAATCTCCGTGTTCCTCTTACAGTAGCCGCAAAGCACAGAAGCCACGGTTACCGCACAAGAGCCTGTGCCGCAGGCGAGAGTTTCGCCGGAGCTCTTTCCCAAACCCTCATATCAAGCTCGGTATCGCTCACAACGTGCACAAATTCCGTGTTTATTCTTTCGGGGAACATTTCGTTATTTTCAAATTTAGGACCTATTTTTTCAAGGTCAATGCTTTTAACGTCGTCAACGTAGACAATGCAATGGGGATTTCCCATAGAAACACAGGTAACCTCATACTCTTTTTCGTCGATAGTTAATTTTTGTCTAACTACGCTTTCGCCGTCAAATTTTGTAGGTATTTTATCCGCTTGCAAGATCGCTCGCCCATATTAACTCTTGCACTGACAACTTTTCCGTTCTCAACGTTCATTTTTATAAGCTTGATTCCGCTTCTTGTTTCAACAGATATTTCGTCCTTATCGGTCATACCGTTATCGTAAACATATTTCGAAACGCATCTTATGCCGTTTCCGCACATCATACCCTCGGAGCCGTCAGCGTTGTAAATGTTCATCTTGAAATCCGCCTTGTCGCTCGGGGAAATGAGAATAAGTCCGTCCGAGCCGATGCCAAAGTGCCTGTCGCTGACCTTTATCGCAAGCTTTTCCGGATTTTTGACTGTCTCCTCAAAGCAGTTGATATATATGTAGTCATTTCCTGCTCCGTGCATTTTAGTAAATTTCAATCTATCCATCTCCAATCATTCGTGCAAGCTCCAAAAGCTTCATTCCGCTTTCCATGCTTCTGCGCTGTAAAATCTTGTGTGCCTCACGCTCGGAAACGTGGTGCCTGTTCATTATTATACGCTTAGCCCTGTCAAGTATTTCCTCTGTCTCGCCGCTTTTCTTGTGTCTTGAAAGAACCTCGTTTTCCGTTGCCGCCATTACCTTGACGGTTCTCAAAAACTCAATTCTGTCAATCGGCATATTTATTTCTACCATATTGCTCACAAACACAGCCTGCGACTCTCCCGAAGGCAAAAGATGTATAACATCGCAACCCTGCGGAAGCATATTAGCAAGAGTGAAAGCCGTCATATCGCCAAGCCTTCCGCACACTATCAACGCCCGTGGATAAACGCCCGTAAAAGTGAGCACCTCGTTTCCCGAACATAAAAGAGAGCGAACGAACACCCCACCGCTTTGCAAAATCGTTTTAATATGCTCAGCGGAGTGATTATTAGCACTTGCGATAATAACGTCTCTCATAAATTACGCCTTTTTCAATTACTTATAAAGCGGATGTCTGTTGCAAATTTCATTAACACCGTTGCGGATATAATCCTTGCTGTTTTCAAAGTCATTTACAGCAAGAGCAATATACTCTGCAATCTTATCCATATCCTCAGCGTCAAAGCCTCTTGTTGTAACAGCAGGAGTGCCGAGACGCAAGCCGCTTGTTATAAACGGACTGCGAGGCTCGTTGGAACGGTGTTCTTGTTAGCCGTGATATAAACCTCGTCAAGTCTGTGTTCAAGCTCCTTACCCGTAACCTCACTGCCACGAAGGTCAACAAGGCAAAGGTGGTTGTCGCTTCCGCCCGATACAAGCTTGATATCTCTTGCAAGCAAGCCCTTTACAAGTGCCTGACAGTTGTCAATAACATTCTTCTGATATTCCTTGAACTCGGGCTTGAGAGCCTCGCCGAAGCAAACTGCCTTGCCTGCAATAACGTGCATAAGCGGACCGCCCTGTGTTCCGGGGAAGATAGCCTTGTTAAATGCCTTGCCGAGCTCCTCGTCGTTGCAAAGGATAAGGCCGCCTCTCGGACCTCTCAAGGTCTTATGAGTTGTTGATGTTACAACGTCCGCATACGGAACGGGCGAGGGATGGAGACCTGCCGCAATAAGTCCCGCAATATGAGCCATATCGACCATAAAGTATGCGCCGACTTCTTTTGCGATTTGAGAAATTCTCTCAAAATCAATAATTCTCGGATATGCCGAAGCGCCTGCAACGATAAGCTTCGGTTTGCACTCCTTAGCCTTTTCTTCAAACTCGTCGTAATCGATAAATCCGTCAGCGTTTACGCCGTAAGGTACGAAGTTGAAGTATTTACCCGACATATTAACGGGTGAGCCGTGTGTGAGGTGTCCGCCCTCTGCAAGGTTCATTCCCATAACGGTATCGCCGGGATTGAGAAGTGCAAAGTAAACAGCCATATTTGCCTGTGCGCCCGAATGAGGCTGAACGTTTGCATAGCTTGCTCCGAAAAGCTCCTTAACTCTGTCTCTTGCAATATCCTCGACAATATCAACGCACTCGCAGCCGCCGTAATATCTCTTACCCGGATAGCCCTCTGCGTATTTGTTTGTCAGGATGCTTCCCATAGCAGCCATAACCGCAGGAGAAACTATGTTCTCACTTGCGATAAGCTCAATGTTTCTCTGCTGACGCTCAAGCTCTTTTTTCATTGCCGAGCCAACCTGCTCGTCATACTTCGAAACAAGACCGATTGAATCCAAAAGATCGTTATACATATCCTTACCTCAATTTCAAATCAAATTATAAATTAACCGAATAGTTCGGTGCTTCCTTAGTGATGAAAACATCGTGGGGGTGGCTTTCTTTAAGACCTGCGTTTGTGATTCTGATAAATCTCGTCTTCTGCTGAAGCTCGGGAACATTTTTACAGCCGCAATAGCCCATACCTGATTTAAGACCGCCCATCATCTGATATACCGTATCGGAGAGAACTCCCTTATAAGGAACACGTCCTTCAATTCCCTCGGGAACAAGCTTTTTGTTGTCCTCCTGGAAATATCTGTCCTTTGAGCCCTTGTTCATAGCAGCTATTGAGCCCATACCTCTGTACACCTTGAACTGTCTGCCCTGATAAATTTCGCTGCTTCCGGGAGACTCCTCACAGCCTGCAACAAGTGAGCCGACCATAATAGCCGAAGCGCCTGCGGCAATAGCCTTAACGATTTCGCCCGAATATTTAATACCGCCGTCAGCGATTACGGAAACGCCGTGCTTTGCAGCCTCGTTAGCAGAATCGTAAACAGCTGTTACCTGCGGAACACCGATACCTGCAACTACACGGGTTGTGCAGATGGAGCCGGGGCCTATACCAACCTTAACGCAATCGGCACCTGCGTCGATAAGAGCCTTTGTGCCCTCTGCCGTTGCAACGTTACCTGCGATAAGCGAAATCTCGGGGAATGCTGCCTTAACTCTTGAAACGGCATTGAGAATATTTCTTGAATGTCCGTGTGCAGAGTCAAGTTGTAAGCACGTCAACGCCTGCCTCAACAAGAGCAGCTGCTCTGTCAAGAACGTCCGAAGTTACGCCGATAGCCGCACCGCAAAGAAGTCTGCCGCTTGCATCTCTTGCCGAATTGGGATACTGAACGCTCTTTTCAATATCCTTGATTGTGATAAGACCCTTGAGATAGCCCTGATCGTCAACAAGCGGAAGCTTTTCGATCTTGTGCTTCATAAGGATTTCCTTAGCCTGCTCAAGAGTTGTACCTATATGGGAGGTAACAAGATGGTCCTTTGTCATTACTTCGCCGATTTTAACACTGTAATCGGTCATAAATCTCATATCACGGTTTGTGATGATGCCGACAAGCTTACCGTCGCCGTCACAAATCGGAACACCCGAAATTTTGTAATGATGCATAAGGTTGTTTGCTTCTTCAACCGTGTTGTCAGCGTGAAGGAAGAACGGATTTATAATAACGCCGTTTTCACTTCTCTTTACCTTATCTACCTCTGCTCTCTGTGCGTCGATAGACATATTTTTATGAATGATACCTATACCGCCTTCACGGGCAATGGCAATAGCCATTCTCGATTCTGTGACTGTATCCATAGCCGCCGTAAGCATAGGAATATTAAGTCTGATTTTCTTTGTCAGCTGTGTTGAAACGTCAATATCCTTCGGCAAAACGTCGCTCTCCGCCGGAATAAGCAAAACGTCGTCAAAGGTAAGACCTTCTTTTGCAAATTTTTCATTTAGCATTTTAATATCCTCCCATTTTACATTATTTTTATAATTATACATTTACTGACGATTTAATTCAATAGATAAATAAGAAAAAACACCCGTGGTTTTACAGGTGTTTTTGTGCCTTTTGACTTATTCGGCAATACGCTCTATAACCTCGGTCATAGCCGAAGCGTCTGCAAGCTCTATTGTGCCGTTATCTACATATGCCGCAGTGGCAGGATTTATCGGAAGCTTGGCGAGAACGGGTATCTCAAGCTCCTTTGCAACCTCGTCTATTTTGCTTTCGCCGAAAATGTAGTGCTTTTTATGACAATCGGGACATTCAAAATAGCTCATATTTTCAACTATACCGAGAATCGGTATATTCATCATCTTAGCCATATTGTAGGCTTTTTTGACTATCATGGTTACAAGGTCCTGCGGCGTTGTAACAATAATAATTCCGTCAACGGGCATACTTTGGAACACGGTAAGCGGAACGTCGCCCGTTCCGGGAGGCATATCGACAAACATATAGTCAACGTCGCCCCATTGAACCTCCTGCCAGAACTGATTTATAACGCCCGAAATTACGGGACCTCTCCAAATAACGGGAGCGTCCTCTTTTTCAAGCAAAAGGTTAATGCTCATAATCTTAATGCCGAGCTTTGTTTCGGCAGGCAAAATTCCCTCGTCGTTTCCGAGCGCTCTGCCGTGAATACCGAAGCCTTTGGGAATTGACGGACCTGTAATATCGGCGTCGAGTATAGCCGTTTTATAGCCGTGAAGCTGTGAAGCGAGCGCAAGTGTAGACGTAACAAAGCTTTTGCCTACGCCGCCCTTACCGCTGACAACTCCGATAACTTTTTTTTACATTACTGTTTGCGTTCTGCGGTAAACGAAAATCCTTCTTTTCGTTTTCACATTTAGACGCACAGTTTGAGCAATCATGATTGCAATTTTCACTCATAATATCACCTAAAATAAATTTTATTACTTATTTATTATTTGTCCTTTGCTCACGTAAATTCTTAAAAAATTCCGAGAGCAAATTTGAACATTCCTCGCCTAAAACTCCGCTTTCCGTTTCCGGCTTATGCGTAAAGGGGAGAGAAAACATTTCCGTTACCGATTCAACGGCACCGTTTTATAATCCTTTGCACCGTAAGTAACTTTTTTTAGTCTTGAATTTATAATCGCACCTGCGCACATCGGACACGGCTCAAGGGTTACATACATTTCGCACTCCCAAAGCCGCCACCCGCCGAGAGCCTTGCAAGCTTTGTCAATCGCCTCTATTTCAGCGTGGCAAAGAGCGTTTTTCTCCTTTTCTCTGCGATTTCTGCCGTAGGAAACAACCTCGCCGTTTCTCACGACCACCGCACCGACGGGAACCTCGCCCTCGTCCGCCGAAAGCCTTGCCTGTTCAAGTGCAAGACGCATAAAATCATATTTATCCATATCAGTTAATATAAAGGCTTGTTTCGACAATAAGCAAAACCTCTGCAATAATCATCGGCGCACTGAAGATAAAGCTGATTGCTTTTTCTCCGCTTGTAAGAGCAGACGTGCAGCCCCCTTGAAAGAGTATTTTTTGAAAAAGCGCCGCCGAGAGCCTTTTGCTTTCTGTCGTTTGCATAAAGTGCAAAACAAATAATTCCCACAGCAAAAACGACCGTGTAAAGAATCATTGCAAACATATTAGTAATTTCATCCGAGAAATTCTGCGAAACGGTCATTGAAATTACCGCAATAGTGTTGTTTATAAAGTGAATTATAATACCCGTCCACATAGTGCCTGTTTTAATAACCGCATATCCGATACCGATACCGGCAATAAACGCAAAGGTATCTGTATCATATTTCCGTGCATAAGAGCAAACACAAACGAGGACATAATTATAGCAAAGCCGTCTCCGTATTTACGAAGCGACTGCATAACAACGCCCCTGATTGCAAATTCCTCAACAAAAGCAGGGATAACGGCGGTTACAAAAAACGACATTGCAACCGTTGAAAAGGTGCCGTAGGTCGAGCCGTCGTCAGGCTGCGAAAACTCAATTCCGAACACCGCCTCGCAAAACGTCGAAAACATACCCGTTGCAATGCTTCCGAGAATGCAAATCATTACGGTAATCGGAATTAAAAGTGCAAATTCCTTGTTGTCATAAGGTCTTCCAAGCGGCAAATCATTGACATAATTTCTCTTTTTTAACGATTTATACGCAATTAAAAACGGAAGTCCCAACGTGAAAAGCGACATCAACGCCGTCAGCGCAGAAACAAAATACTCGTTGTTCTTATAGAGCTCCTCAAAGCCGTCAACCTGAGAAAGAACAAGTCCTAAAATTGTTCCGAGCACGATAAATGCCGTAACCGCAGCACCGCATACCTTGCTGACGGTTGAAATGTTCGCCTTATGCTTGTTTTTGAGAAGATAATATTCTCCGTTATAGTTGTTGTTAAAATTGTATTGATTGTTCTGTCCGTAAGGAGAGAAAGGCTGTTGATAATTCATATACTACCACCATTACTGTATTTTCTTTAATTGTAGCATCTAAAAATTAACAGATTGTTACGCAAAATATGCGTATTTATAAATTATTCTTCCGTTTCGGACACTTCCGCTTCGTTACCCTCGGCATCTTCTTCACTTATTTCAAGTTCATCGGTCTTTTCCTCTGCATCATGTGCGGTAATCGAGAAAGCAGAAACCTTTTCGCCCTCGGACACCTTCATAACACGAACACCCTTTGATGTTCTTGAGAAAGTGCTTATATCGGATGCCTTAATTCTTATGATAATTCCGTCCGAAGAAATTATGATAATATCCTCGTCGTCATCAATCATTGAAACCGCCGCAACATCTCCGTAAAGCTCAGTCTTATAGTTGGTAAGTCCCTTACCGCCTCTCGACTGAATACGGTAATTGTCAATTTCGGAGCGTCTGCCGAAGCCTGTTTCTGAAATTGTAAGAACCTTTTTGCCCTCTTCGAGGATACACATACCCGTAACCTCGTCGCCGTCACGAAGTGAGATAGCCTTAACGCCACGGGCAGTTCTGCCGATTACCCTTGCATCATTTTCCTCAAATGTAATAGCAAAGCCCTTCTTTGTTGCAACCATTATTCTCTTCGTTCCGTCTGTGAGAGCAACCCAATCAAGCTCGTCGCCCTCGTCAAGATTTATTGCAAGAATACCCGACTTACGAATGTTCTTATATGCGTTAAGCGGAGTACGCTTGATAATGCCCTGTTTTGTAAGCATACAGAGATAGAAATTATCTTCGTCGCTGAAATTCGGAACTCTTATCATTGATGTAATTTTCTCGTCCGAAGTAATGGGAAGAATATTTACAACATTCATACCCTTGCTTGAACGGCTGCCTCGGGAATTTCATAGCCCTTGAGCCTGTAAGCCTTACCGAGCGAGTAAAGAACATAATATAATCGTGTGAGGAGCAGGTAAACATTGTCTTTGCGTAATCCTCTTCACGTCTTGTCATACCCTTGATGCCCTTGCCGCCTCTGCGCTGGCTCTGATAGGTATCAACAGGCTGACGTTTAATATATCCCATATTTGTAAGCGTATAAACGCAGTCCTCTTCGGGAATAAGATCTCAATATCAACTTCGCCCGCAACGTTGGAAATCTCGGTTCTTCTCTCATCGCTGAATTTTTCGGCAATACCTGAAGCTCTGCTTTAACGGTGTTTTTGATATTTGCTTCCGAGGACAAAAGCTCAAGCAAGGACTTAATTTTTTCCTGAAGCTCTTTTCTTTCTGAAATAATTTTCTGAATTTCAAGTCCTGCCAACTGACCGAGTCTGAATGCAACTATCGCATCTGCCTGCGGCTCGTCAAAGTCAAACTTATCCATAATAGCCTGCTTTGCCTCCGCCTGGCCGCCCCTACAAGCTCGAATTGTCGCAATAATATCGTCAACAATGTCAACTGCTCTTTCAAGACCTGCAAGAATGTGCTCTCTGTCCTGTGCTTTTTTAAGGTCAAATTCCGTTCTTCTTGTGATTATTTCACATTGGAATTTGATATACTGCTCAATAATTTCTTTAAGTGTGAGTATCTTCGGAACGCCGTCAACAAGGGCGAGTTGAATAATACCGTAGGAAATCTGAAGCTGCGTCATCTGATACAACTGATTTAAGATAACCTGCGGGTTTGCGTCTCTCTTTAGGTCGATAACAATTCTGATACCGCCGCCACGCTTTGACGAATAGTCGTTAATGCCCGACATTCCCTCGATTTTTTTATCCTTATGAAGCTCTGCGATTGACTCGATAAGTCTTGCCTTATTGACCTGATAGGGAAGCTCGGTAATTACAATTTGAAATTTGCCGTTCTTTTCGTTTTCAATAATTTCGGCACGGCCACGAAGTGTAATTTTACCTCTGCCCGTAGCATAAGCCGCACGAATACCGCTCTGCCCATAATAATTCCCTCTGTCGGGAAATCCGGTCCCTTGATATGCTCCATAATTTCTTCCAACGAAGCGTCGGGATTGTCAATTACACAGCAAACGCCGTCGATAACCTCACCGAGATTGTGAGGGGGAATATTTGTTGCCATACCTACGGCAATACCCGTTGAACCGTTTACAAGCAGGTTCGGGTATCTTGACGGAAGAACTGTGGGCTCTTTAAGTCTGTCATCGTAGTTTGAAACATAGTCTACGGTCTTTTTGTCAATATCGGTCAAAGCTCGAGAGCGATTTTGCTCATTCTCGATTCTGTATAACGGTATGCGGCAGGGGGGTCGCCGTCGATTGAACCGAAGTTACCGTGACCGTCAACAAGAGTGTATCTCATTGAGAAATCCTGCGCAAGTCTGACCATTGCATCGTAAACCGAAGCGTCGCCGTGGGATGGTAAGAGCCCAATACGGCACCGACTGTATCGGCGCACTTACGGTATGCCACATTCGGATACAAATGCTTTTCATACATTGTGTAAAGAATTCTTCTGTGAACGGGCTTTAAGCCGTCTCTTACGTCGGGAAGTGCACGGGAGGTGATAACCGACATAGAGTAATCAAGGAATGAATTTCTCATTTCCTGATTTATTTCCTTGTTTATAATGTTCTGTTGCTCAAGCGGAACATAATCTCCTAAATTATGATTATGACTTGCGCTTGAAGTTTTATTTTTAGCCATCGTCTTACCTCTTTATCTTAAATGTCAAGGTTTTGAACATATTTTGCATTTTTCTCAATAAATTCTCTTCTCGGCTCAACCTTATCGCCCATCAAAATTGAGAAGGTTTCATCTGCTTCCATAGCGTCCTCAAGGGTAACACGAAGCATTATTCTTGTTGCAGGGTCCATTGTCGTCTCCCAAAGCTGTTCGGGATCCATCTCACCGAGACCCTTATATCGCTGAATATCAACCTTATCTCCGCCGAATTCCGCTGTGTATCTGTCTCTCTCCTCCTCGGTGTAAGCGTATTTGAACGACTTACCCTTTGAGACCTTGAAAAGAGGGGGCTGTGCAATGTAAATATATCCCTCGTCGATAAGCGGACGCATATATCTGAAGAAGAACGTCAAAAGAAGTGTTCTGATATGCTGACCGTCAACGTCGCATCGGCCATGATAACTATTTTATGGTATCTGATTTTTTCTATATCAAATTCGTCTCCGATACCCGTTCCGAGTGCAAGAACAATAGGTGTAAGCTTATCGTTACCGATAACCTTGTCAATTCTTGCTTTCTCGACGTTAAGCATTTTACCCCAAAGAGGAAGAATAGCCTGAATACGGTTATCTCTGCCCTCTTTTGCCGAGCCGCCCGCCGAATCTCCCTCGACGATAAACAATTCTGTATGCTCGGGGTTATTTTCAATACAATCCGCAAGCTTTCCGGGAAGTGAATTGCCCTCGAAAGCAGATTTTCTTCTTGCCGTATCTCTTGCCTTTCTTGCCGCCTCTCTTGCTCTTGAAGCGTCAAGTGCCTTTGAGAAAATCGTCTTTGCAACCGCAGGATTTTCCTCGAAATAAGTCATCATCTTCTCATAAAGCATTTTGTTTACAAGAGATTTCATTTCAGTATTACCGAGCTTGCCCTTTGTCTGTCCCTCAAACTCTGCCTCTGTAGCTTAACGCTGATAACAACCGTCAAGCCCTCACGAACGTCGTCGCCCGAAAGATTTTTATCGCTGTCCTTAAGCAATTTGAATTTTCTGCCGTAATCGTTAAACACCTTTGTCAAAGCAATCTTAAAGCCGTCCTCGTGAGTACCGCCGTCGATTGTACGGACATTGTTTGCAAAGGAAAGTATAATTTCGTTATATCCGTCATTGTAAGAAATTGCAACCTCTGCGCTCTTGTCGTCCTGAACGGTTGAGAAATGGAGAATTTCATCATGAACGGGAGAAAGACCTCTTGATTTATTTATAAAATCAACGAAGGAACGGATACCGCCCTCATAGCAGTAAACCTCTTCAACAATATTTTCTTCGTCTCTCTTATCTGTAAGAGTAATTTTAAGTCCCGCATTAAGGAAAGCCTGCTCACGAAGTCTCCTCTGCAAAACTTCAAAGTCATAAACGGTTGTTTCGGTAAATATTTCGGAATCTGCCTTAAATCTGATAAGAGTACCCGTTTCGTCGGTATCTCCTACTACTTCAAGATCGGTTATTATGTTTCCTCTTTCAAATCTCTGCTTATAGATATGACCGTTTTGGCTTACCTCAACCTCAAACCATTCCGAAAGCGCATTAACAACGGAAGAACCGACGCCGTGCAATCCGCCCGAAACCTTATATCCGCTTCCGCCGAATTTACCGCCTGCGTGGAGAACGGTAAGAACGACCGTAACGGCAGGAAGTCCCTCTTCCTCGTTGATACCAACGGGAATACCTCGTCCGTTATCTCTTACGGTAATTACGTTGTCGGGTAAAATTTCAACCTCGATATGTGTACAATAGCCTGCCAATGCCTCGTCTATTGAGTTATCGACGATTTCATACACAAGATGATGAAGACCCTTAGGACCGGTAGAGCCGATATACATACCCGGACGCTTTCTTACAGCCTCAAGTCCTTTAAGAACCTGAATGGCGTCCGCACCATATTCTTCGGTAACGGTAGTATTCATTTCTTCGTCTTCCATTACATTTTTGATTTCTTCGCTCATTTTTTCCTCCGTTACGATAAATTCAAAATGAATTTAATCTATTCTCTTAAACAACGTGTTAGTTGAATACGGCGATATATACACCGTTCTTTTTTCTTTT
>ENA-OQEB01000408-OQEB01000408.1-human-gut-metagenome-genome-assembly--contig:-NODE-408-length-18127-cov-2.971833_pt1 | contig 18127 bp, 18 predicted proteins | sample MGYA00242787_ERZ504619 | MGnify/ENA primary metagenome ERZ504619 (study PRJEB26092, sample SAMD00036317) | human gut metagenome | host: Homo sapiens | study: EMG produced TPA metagenomics assembly of... | reverse complement strand
TTTCTACCCCAACGTTTTTGCATTCCTTTTATATTCAAATCTTCTATGCAGATTAAAGCATATTCACTACAAATTTTATTTGCTAATTTAAAATGAAAATCTTTACGTTGATTAGATATTTTCTTATACAATCTAGCAAGAGCTATTTTAGCTAATTTACGATGATTAGAAGTCTTCTTTTTTCTAGATAAAATTCTATTAGCTTTTTTTATATCATTAGCATTTTGTTTAAAAAATAAAGGTGCTTTTATATCTTCATTATCCGATGCAGTTAAAAACTGTTTAAGTCCAAAGTCATAGCCGACGCTTTTACCTGTTTTATATCCCCATAAATAAATTTAGGGGCTTTACGCTCGCATTTGGTAAAGGTCTAGGTGGTAGTTTATATCCATTATCCGCTGTCATTGGCAAAGAAGAATTCAATATCTGCCAAGATATTTCACTTGGACATTATACACATGAAAAAAGTCCTTTAGGCTGTGCTATCGGTAATGCAGTCATCGAATATATTGAAAACAATAATATACTATCCCATGTAAAAGAATTAGAAACCATACTTTATACACGCACAAAAGAAATGAAAGCAAAATTTGAATGTATCGGCGATGTTCGCTTAATTGGAGCTTTACTGGGAATTGAATTAGTAAAAAATCGTCAAACAAAAGAAAAAGCTACTATTCAAGCTGAAAAAGTTTTATATTTATGTATAGAACAAGGATTGAGCTTTAAAATATCTCAAGGTTGTGTACTCACCTTAGCACCACCATTAATTATTTCTCCTGAGGAGTTAAACCTTGCTATGGATAAATTAGAATATGCTCTAACACAAGTTTTTAGACATAATATTTAAATAAAAAAACTACTATAGAATTTAGAAATTAACTCTATAGTAGTTTTTATTTTATTAAATTGTTGTATTCTCACCGATTAAGCCAATAAAGCCGCCATCTTTATCTACGCCACTTTCACTATGTCCAATAAGCCATTTATTAGCAGCAAAAAGTAATTGATTTTCACCTTTATTTTCAACTGGTTTTACCTGCAATGGAAGATTAGTTCCTTTTGGTAAAACTACACCACAACGAAATTCTTCATTATTTTCTTTGCATGGCGCATAGTGAAGAGTTGTCGCATAAAGTTCTACTGCTGTACCTGCTGGTACAAAGAAGCACTCTATATTTTTAGTTTCATAAGTATTATTTGTGTAATCGATATCTTGCTGACGACCAAGCATCAAAATTAAATCTGTAGCTGCAATATCGATTTCAGAAGAACGATGATATTCTACTGCATTTAATTTATTGTTATAGCCACTGCAAAAACCAAATTCCACTTCTAATCCGCCATAAACTTCATCTTGCATCTGTTTAAATAAAGGTAATGCTTCTAAATCCGCATCAGAAGGTTCATATACTACACCTTCTTTAATAGCTTCTTTTGCTTTCATTGTTGCTACAAATTCAGCAGTATCAACGTCTAAAACTCTACCATATTGCTTGAATTCAATATCATGTACACTTTTCATTATCTTTACCTCATAAATTTTCTAATATTTTTATCTCATTTTTCATTATATGTCTACTTTTATCAGGGCTAATACCATTTACTAGATATTCAAAAACAATTTGCATAGCTCTTTGACCTTGTCTATAAGGGTGTTGATAAATCACTGCTTTAATTACATTTTTCTTCATCATTTCCACTGTAGTTGGCACTGTATCAAAAGCAATTATCGTTAAATCATTCTGTTTTTCTAATGATAACACTGCTCTACAAGCACCATATACACCAGCTGCTACAATAAATATTGCATTTATTTCTTTATGTTTTGTCAACATCATCTTAGTCTTATCATATGAAGATATATCATCATCATCATTTTCTTGAATATCTACTATTTTAAATTTAGGATTTTTATTTATATTTTCTTCAAATCCAGCTAAACGTTGCTTATGACCTAATACCTTTGATGAACCCATGACTATACCTATATTAGCCCCATTTGGTATAATCATCTGCAATAATGCACCTGCTGTTTCACCGCCATTAGTATAGTCACTACCTACATAACATTGACGTTTGGAATTATCTACATCATTATTTATTGTTACTACAAAAATTCCAGCATCTACAAATTCATTGATTTCATTTATAATTACAGGATCATTTACTGGATTAATAATCAAGGCATTTACTTTATCTTTAAGCTCTTCCATAATTTCATGTTGAGATTTTACATCATAGCCTCTCATATTTTTCCAAATGACTTTCAATCCATAAATTTCATATTTTTCCGCAGCTAATTTTATACCTCTGATAACATCATCAAAAAAGGATTGCCTTCTGATGAAATCACAACTCCCACCACTGGATTTTTCTTTCTAGCAGATAGTGCTTTGCCTGCTGGATTTGGCTTATAACCTAATTCTTTTGCCATAGATAACACAAGTTCTTTCGTCTCTGGCTTTACATTGCCACGTTCGTTTATAACTCTATCCACTGTTCCTCGTGAGACACCACAAAGGTCCGCAATTTGTTTTATCGTAACCACCAAAAGTACCTCCTATAATGCTGTTAAAATCTCTTAGTAAAGTTACACTATTATATACATATAATAACACAGCATTATAGGATAACTCATCAAAATTTAATTAACAACCGATATCTTTTAATTTTTTACCTTCCATGAGGTTCTGTTCAATTTTTTCTAATGTTACACCTTTTGTTTCAGGTACATAACGCATTGTTAAATATACAAATAAAGCATTCAATGCTGCATAGAGCCAGAAAGTCATTGTAGAACCTAAAGTATCAAGTAAAGTTAAGAATGTAGCACCGATTAAAGTACAAGATAACCAGTTAGTCATTGTAGAGCAAGCAATACCAAAATCACGGCTCTTAAGTGGTTGAATTTCAGAACATAAAATCCATACAACAGGACCTGCACCAAAACCAAAGCCAATAATTGCTAAAATTACCATACCAGCAGATAAGTAAGGAATCCATGTAGATGTATTTCCACTTTCTAAACCAAAGAAGCAAAGACCTAAAACAAATAAGGAAACAGCCATTATAGCAAAACATCTAGATAATGCTGGTTTACGACCAGATTTATCAACAGTACCTACAGCAATAAATGTTGCTAAAACGAATACAAGACCATTGACTACAGTACCTATCATCTGTTCTTCTGTAGAAGAGAAACCTGCAATACTTAAAATTTTTGGAGAATAATACATAATGATATTGAAGCCTGTGAGCTGTTGCATAAATTGAAGTAATACACCTAAAAATACTGCACGACGAACATTTTTATTAGCTTTGAATAATTCCCAACCAGCTTGTTTTACTTTTAAATTTTCTTTAATATCATGTAATTCAGTTTTTGCAATTTCAACATTAGTATGCATAGAACTCAATACATTAGCAGATTCTTGGAAACGACCTTTAGAAGCAAGCCAACGAGGACTTTCAGGCAATGCTAATACACATAAAATAAGTGCTACTGCTGGAATAGCAATGACCATGAGCATAGCTCTCCAATCACCAGTATAACTAAAATAAGTATCAGATAAGAAAGCTACTAAAATACCTACTGTAACCATTAATTGATAGCCAGAAATAATACTTCCACGAGCATCTTTGTCTGACATTTCAGCTAAATACAATGGAGCTGTATAAGATGCTATACCTACAGAAAGACCTAAAATCAAACGAGCACCAATGAGCATTTCTACACTTGTTGCCATACCAGAACCAAGACAACCTACAATAAACAATGCAGCACCAATCATCAAAGATTTTTTACGACCAATTCCAGAAGATAATCTTGAAGCAATAATTGCCCCAATAGCTGCACCTACCATCATAGAGCTTACTACCCATTCTTGTAAACGACTTGTAAGTCCCATTCTTTGGCAATAAATGGTAAAGCTCCAGAAATAACCCCTTGGTCAAGACCAAATAATAAACCTGCCATACCAGCAACCACAAATACAAAAATTCTCACAAATTTTACACGACTTGCTGATGTCGTTTGAAATGCTACTTCAGATTTTATTGTTCCCATTATTTACTCTCCTCTTAAATATATAAAATTTATAACTTAGCTAAATCCTGATAACAATCTTTTAATTGCGCATATACTTTTTTGTATAAAGCATGTCCTTGTTTATAATATTCGCTTTCTTCTTTTATTGGACTGCAATTTGTTCCTGTTTTGATAAATTCATCACAAGCAGATACTACATCTTTGAAAATTCCAGCTCCTACACCAGCTAAAATAGCTACCCCTAATGCTGGACCTTCTTCAGAAGTCAATGTTTTTACTTCACATTCAAACATATCTGCAAGCATCTGGCGCCATACTGGGCTTTTGCCACCGCCACCACATGCCATCATTTCATCTACTGTTACACCCATTTCTTTCAAAATGTCATAACAATCACTAAGTGAATATGCTACACCTTCCATGACAGCTCTCATCATATTTTCTTTTGTATGAATTGCAGATAAACCAAAGAATACGCCTCTACAATTTGGATCAAGATGTGGTGTTCTTTCGCCCATCAAATATGGTAAATACATCAATCTATCACTGCCACATGGAATTTTTGCTACTGCTTCATTCATGAGTACATATGGATCTTTTCCCAATTCTTCTGCTTTTACTTTATAATTATCAGCTATATTATCGCGGAACCATTTAAGTGATAAACCTGCTGCAAGTGTTACACCCATTACATGCCAGCAACCTGGTACTGCACAACAAAAAGTATGAACTCTACCTTTTGGATCAATACTTAATTTATCTGTATGTGCAAATACTACACCGCTTGTACCAATTGTAGTGAAAGCTTTACCATCTTTTACAATACCAGTACCAATAGCTGCTGCCGCATTATCTCCTGCACCACCTACAACTACTGTATCAGTGCTAAGTCCTGATAATTTAGCAAATTCATCATTGATATGCCCTGTTACTTCTGGAGATTCATATACTTTTGCCAATAAGTTTTTGTCTATATCAAGTTTTTCTAAAATCTCATCCGACCATTGACGTTTTGGAATATCTAATAATTGCATTCCACTTGCATCAGATACTTCTGTTGCATACTCACCTGTCATGCAAAAACGTACATAATCTTTTGGTAATAAAATATGTTTGCATCTTGCATAATTTTCTGGTTCATTATTTCTAACCCATAAAATTTTTGATGCTGTAAATCCTGTCAATGCTGGATTGCTGTAATTTCTATCAATCTTTCAGCTCCAACCTTAGCAGTGATTTCTTCACATTCTTTTACTGTTCTTTGGTCACACCAAATAATTGAAGGACGAATTACTTCATTATTTTCATCAAGCATTACCAGCCCATGCATTTGACCAGATAAACCTACGCCTTTTACATCTTCAGGATTAATTTTAGATTTTGCCAAAACTTCTTGAATTGTATGTAAGGAAGCATTATACCAATCTTTTGGATTTTGTTCTGCCCAACCATTTTGTGGTTGATACATTGGATATTCTTCTGAAGCTGAAGCTATAACTTTCATAGTTTCATCAAATAATACTGTCTTTGTCGCTGAAGTTCCTATATCTAAACCTAATAAATATTTCATCATTTACCGCCTCTCTTTTGTGCTTAAGCACATTTGTTGTTTTTAATATATCATCTTTGAATTTATCCGTCAATATTTATTTTTATAATTTTTCAGATTTTTTTAATATGTTTTTCTATTTTATTATAAATAAGTAAAAATATTATTTTTTCAATATTTTACACAGAAACATTTCTTTTATAAAAAGACGATTTTTCTATTAAACTATTATTATAAATTTTCTAAAAAATTTTTATTGACAAAAACATCACTACATGGTATTCTTTAATTGTTCTTGATTGTGCCTAAGCACAAAAACAAAATAATAAAATAGTAAATATATTAGTGTATATATAAAAGGAGAGTATATTCATGTTTAATAATATTCCTGATGTAAAACTTGGTATCATTGCTGTAAGTCGTGATTGCTTTATCGTTTCTCTTTCTGAAAATCGTAGAAAAGCAATTGTTGAAGCTTACACTAAACAATATGGTGAAATTTTCGAAGCTCAAACTGTAGTAGAAAATGAAATTGATATGCTCAAAGCAGTTGAAGAAGTTAAAACTGCTGGCTGTAATGCTTTAGTTGTTTTCTTAGGTAACTTCGGCCCAGAAACTCCTGAAACTTTAATTGCTCAAAAATTCGATGGCCCTGTAATGTATGTAGCTGCTGCTGAAGAAACAGGCAAAGACCTCATCAATGGTCGTGGCGATGCTTATTGCGGTATGCTCAACTGCTCTTACAATCTCGGTCTTAGAAAAATCAAAGCATTCATTCCAGAATATCCTGTAGGTACTGCTGATGAAATCGCTGAAATGATCAACGAATTCAATCCTGTTGCACGCGCTTTAATCGGTGTAGCAAATCTAAAAATCATCACTTTCGGTCCTCGTCCACAAGATTTCTTTGCTTGCAATGCTCCAATCAAACCACTTTATGATTTAGGCGTAGAAATCGAAGAAAACTCCGAACTTGATTTACTCGTTTCTTATAAAGAACATGCTGATGACCCACGCATTGATGATATTGTTAAAGATATGGCTGAAGAAATGAGCACAGCTAATCCATATCCAGATCTTTTAAAACGCATGGCTCAATATGAATTAACATTACTTGATTGGGCTGAAAAACATAAAGGTTCTAGAAAATATGTAGTATTTGCTAATAAATGCTGGCCTGCATTCCCATCTCAATTTGGTTTTGAACCATGCTATGTAAATAGCCGTCTTGTATCTCGTGGTATTCCTGTTGCTTGTGAAGTAGATATCTATGGCGCACTCAGCGAATATATTGGTACTTGCGTAAGTGGCGATGCTGTAACTCTTCTCGATATCAACAACTCTGTACCAAAAGATTTATTTGAAGAAGATATTGCTCCAAAATATAAAAACTATACTCTCAAAGATACATTCATGGGCTTCCATTGCGGTAATACTCCAATGTGCAAACTCGCTAAAGGTGCTATCAAATATCAGCTTATTCAAAATCGTTTACTTGAAAATGGTGGCACTCCAGATATCACTCGTGGTACTTTGGAAGGCGATATTGTTCCAGGTAAAATCACATTCTATCGTCTCCAAAGCAATGCAGCTGGACAATTACGCTCTTATATAGCAGAAGGTGAAGTATTACCTGTTGCTACTCGTTCCTTCGGTGGTATCGGTATCTTCGCTATTCCTGAAATGGGTCGTTTCTATCGTCATGTACTCATTGAAAAACAATATCCACATCATGGTGCTGTAGCATTCGGTCATTATGGTAAAGCTTTATTCAGTATCTTCAAATTCTTAGGTGTTGAAGATGTAGCTTTCAATCAACCAAAAACTATGATGTATCCAACAGAAAATCCTTTTGCTTAATTAAAGATAAATATAATAAATAATAATAAAGAGCATCTACTTTTGTAGGTGCTCTCTTATAAATAGGGGGATTATTTCATGAGTAATTGTATTATTACTATTGGTCGTCAATATGGTGCTGGTGGTCGTGAAATCGCTGAAAAATTAGCTAAACAATTACAAATACCTTTATATGACCGCAAACTTGTAGCATTTATTTCTGCTCATCTTGAAAAAGGTGTTTCTCTTGATGAATTAGATTTAACATATGACAATCTCTATGGCAGTGTTTCTCCATATGAAACTATGTTTGCTGATTTGAATGTAGAAGACGATAATTATTTATTCACTCCACAATCAAAAGCTATCAAAGCACTCGCTGAAAAAAATTCTGGTATTTTTATCGGTCGCTGTGCTAATTTCATTTTGAAAGATGTAAAAAATGCTCATCACTTCTTTATTTGTGCAGATGATGAATTCCGCAAAATACGAGGCACTAATGTTTATCATAAAGATTTAGCTACATTAAAAAAAGAAGATGCTAAACGTGCTTCTTACTATAATTATTATACAGGTTCTACATGGGGTGATTGTGCAGATTATGACATGATAATCAATGTAGGTCGCTGTGGCATAGATAAAGCTGTAGAATTAATTGCTAATTACATTAAATAATTAAATAAATTGCTAACAACTTTCTTTAAAAATATAACTTATCTAAAGAAAAGGCATAAGAATAAAAATTCTTATGCCTTTTCTATTTATAAAGTAAAAATGCTCAAATATTAAATTCTACTTTGCCACTTATTCTGGCTTGTTCTAATACTTTCATTACATTTAAACTATGTTCTAATGTTTTATAACAAATAGTTAAATCTTGTTGTTTAAAGATTTCTGTGAAAGCTACAAATTCATTGACCATGCGATGATTGTATTTTTCTTTATTTATCAAGATTTCTTCTTCGCCTTTTTTATGAACTTTGACTAACGCACAAGCATTCGGCGCTCCTACTAATTCCATATAGCCTTTTTCACCTTGAAATACAATTCCGCTGATACTTTCGGAGTCTTTAGCTGCACTACATACTACTGTATAATCATCATAATCTAATAATGCTGTACCGGAAATATCTATACCATTAAAACCGAGGTTTGGTCGATAAATAACTTCTTTTGGTGTGCCTAATACGCCCATGACAAAATGTAAATTATAAATATTTAAATCATATAAAGCACCCCCTGCATGTTCAGGGCTAAATGCTGGTGCTACATCTTTATTTAAATATCGATCATAACGGCTAGAATATTGTGCATAATTAGCATGAACATAACGCAATTGACCGATTTGCTCTAAATTTTCTTTTATATATTGATAATTTGGTGCATATAAAATAGTGATAGCTTCAAATAAAAATAGATTTTTAGCTTTAGCTAAATCTATTAATTCTTGTGTCTGTTTTGCTGTAATAGTAAAAGGTTTTTCACAAATGACGTTTTTCCCTGCCTCTAGTGCTTTTTTAGTATATTCATAATGCACATTATTAGCTACAGCTACATAAATAAAATCTATTTCGCCATTTTCCAGCATTTGATTATAATCTGTATATATTTTAGCAATATTAAATTTATCTGCTATTTCTTCTGCTTTTTGTCTGCTCTGTGGTCGACTACATATAGCTATAATTCTAAATCTTGAATATTTTTTGTAGCTCCTATCATTTCATGCACAATTTTGCCGTTTCCAGCAATACCTATTTTCATAAGTATTCCCCCTTTAATATTTAGTTATATTTTGAATTATTTTTATCCCTGTATTTATTTCTGCCAAAGACAAAGTGGCAAAACTCAAACGTATCTGTTTATTAGGGGCATTGCGTACAAAAAATGGTGCACCATCGCAAATTATTACCCCTTCATTTCTAGCTTTTTCAATTATCTCACTTGCATTCAATCTATCTGGTAAATTCAACCACAAAGATAATCCCCCTTGTGGTTTTAAATAATCTATATCTTTAGGCAAATATTTTTTGCCATTCTAAGAGCAAATTCAAATTGTGTTTTATACACACTGCGAATAGAATTTAAATGTTCTTGCCATAATCCCTCACGCAAATAATAATCAAAAACTCTCTGTGTAAGTCCAGAAGTTGCTATATCTGAAATATGTTTTACATTTAATAAAGTCTGTGCCAATACTTGGGGCATGATTAAATAAGCAAGTCTTAATCCTGGCATGAAAATCTTTGATAAACTGCGAATATATATCACTCGATCATCTGTATCATATGCTTTTAAAGGTATAGGCGATTTTTCTTGATAACAAAGACCACTTATATAATCATCTTCCAAAATATAAGCATTATAAAAACGAGCCAATCCCATTAAACGGCGACAATTAGCTTTTGTATAAGATATACCTGTAGGATTTTGAATATTAGGCATCACATATATCAATTTAGGTCTAAATTTCCTTAATTTATTTTCGAGGTCAACTAAGTCAATACCTTCTTTTGTCAATTTAATATCTATAATTTTTGCCCCACAAGAACGAAAAGCCGCTATCGCACCTGGATAAGTTGGATTTTCTACAAATACAATATCTCCATGTTTTAAAATAGCACGTGCCACTATATCTATGCCTTGTTGTGCACCTGAAATAATCTGAATATATTCTGGTGTTGTATTTATCCTTTTTTTCGCTAATTCTTGAGTAATCGATTGGCGAAGTGGCAAATAGCTTGACTGTCTTGATATGTAAATGCATATCCTTTATCTCTTTCCAAAATTTTATTTACCACTTGCTTAAAAGTCTCTATGGAAATCATATCCGGATTTAAGGATATCGTACTCATATTTATTACATTTTTTTGACCTTGCAAAATTTTTAAATCATCAGTTAAATCAATGGGAATGTGATTATTTTCTTCTAATTCATCAATAGTATTAATCACTTGTTCAGCCACATAACTTCCGCTACCACGCTTACTAAAGATAAAACCATTTTTTTCTAATTCTTTGTAAGCATTAACTACTGTACTTGGATTTACTTGCAAATTTTGAGCTAGACTTCGCACAGCTGGTAATTTATACCCTGGTGATAATAAATGCTGTTTATCATTAATTTTATTTGCTCATATAATTGTACATATAAAGGTTCTTTTAAATCTTTATCTAATTGTATCGATACAAATCCAATTAATTTATCCTTCATTCTTGCTATTTTTTTCTCCTTTATCTATAATTTATAAAATTTAATTTGCAAATTTAAATATTGTATTGATACAATTTTATCATTTTAATCAACACACTACAATCAAAGGAGTATATTATGAATAATCGTTACACTTTAAATAAAAACCTCGCACAAATGCTCAAAGGCGGAGTCATCATGGATGTCACCAACGTAGAGCAAGCAAAAATAGCTCAAGAAGCTGGTGCTGTTGCAGTTATGGCACTTGAACGCGTACCTGCTGATATACGTCGTGAAGGTGGAGTTGCTCGCATGTCAGATCCTAAAATGATACGAGAAATTAAAGAAGCTGTTTCTATCCCTGTTATGGCAAAAGCTCGCATTGGTCACTTTGTTGAAGCTCAAATATTACAAGCTATCGGCATTGATTACATTGATGAATCAGAAGTTTTAACACCAGCTGATGACGAAAATCATATCTATAAACAAGATTTTGATATTCCTTTTGTTTGTGGTGCTAGAAATTTAGGTGAAGCACTTCGTCGAATTGGTGAAGGTGCTAGTATGATTAGAACAAAAGGTGAAGCAGGTACTGGAAATGTCATTGAGCTGTTCGTCATTTTAGAACTATGCAAAAAGATATTAATAGAGTAAAATCTGCTACATCTAGTGAGTTAATGCATATCGCTAAAGAAATGGGAGCACCTTTTGATTTAGTTTGTTATGTACATGAACATGGAAACTTCCTGTTGTTAATTTTGCAGCTGGTGGTATTGCCACTCCTGCTGATGCTGCCTTAATGATGCAATTAGGTGTTGATGGTGTATTTGTAGGCTCTGGTATCTTCAAATCCGGTGATCCACAAAAACGAGCAAAAGCTATTGTCGAAGCTACTACTTTTTACAATGATCCTGAAAAACTAGCTAAAATATCAGAAAATCTCGGTGAAGCTATGGTCGGTATAGAAATAGATACTATTCCTCAAGAACAACAAATGGCAAAACGTGCTGGTAATTTGATATGAATAAAATAATTGGTATTTTAGGTATGCAAGGGGCTATTGCTGAACATCAAGAAATCTTATTGCAAATACCACATACAAAAACTCGTATAGTAAAAACAGCCAAAGATTTAGATTGTATTGATGGGCTTATTTTACCTGGTGGCGAGTCTACAGCTATAGGAAAACTTCTTGATTATTTTAGCTTGAAAGAAATTTTACAGCAAAAAATCATTTCAGGTTTACCTGTATTTGGCACTTGTGCTGGCTTAATTTTGCTTGCTAAAAATATTGAAAATCAAACAAATACGCATCTTGCAACTATGGATATAACAGTTAAACGCAATGGCTATGGCTCTCAATTAGATAGTTTTTCTACTAATTTATTAATTCCTACCATAGATAAAAATATGCCTATTCCTTTAGTATTTATTCGTGCTCCCTACATCACTAAAACAGATAAAGATGTACAAATTTTAGCTACTTTAGATAATAAAATCATAGCTGCACGACAAAAAAATATGCTTGTAACTGCCTTTCACCCTGAATTAACTAATGATTTAAGATTTCATCAATATTTCCTATCAATGATTTAAATCTATAATAAAAAATTCAATGAAATTTTCTAATAAAAAAGCAGGAAAAATCCTGCTTTTTATTTATTATAAACTTGCCCTAAATAATGTGTTACAAATTGTTGTGCTATTCTGCCGGAACGTCCAGAATGTTCTTTTTCCCATGCCCCAGCTTTTACGCGCAATTCTTCTTTAGATAATTCTATGCCATGCTGTTTTAATAAACCATCTACAATATCTAAATATTCTTGTTGGTTTGGTGCCATATAATAGATGATTAAACCAAATCTATCAGAAAGTGAAATAGTTTCATTCAATGTATCACTGCGGTGCATATCATCATCATTTGCCCCTCTATCTTTATAACTTTCTTTAATTAAATGACGGCGATTTGATGTAGCATAAATAAGTACATTTTCAGGTTTTGCCGAAGCACCACCTTCAATTGCTGATTTTAAATATTTATATTCCACTTCAAATTCTTCAAAAGATAAATCATCTAAGAAAATGATGAATTTCTTACTGCTAAAATCTCGCAGACGCTCCATAATAACAGGTAAATCTATTAATTGCTCTTTAGTTAATTGAACTAAACGCAAACCCTTATCAAAGAAAGAATTCACCACTGCTTTTACACCTGAAGATTTTCCTGTACCTCTTGCCCCTACAAGTAAAACATTATTTGCTGGCTTATCTTCTACAAAGGCTTTCGTATTGGCTAATAATTCTTGTTTTTGATATTCATAGCCGATTAAATCTTGAAGTTTCATAGTTTCAAAATGTTTAATACCAACTAAACTATCCTCATCACTATCCCAACGGAAAGCTCGATAATCTGCATATCTCCACTGCCAAATGTTCTATAATAATTAATAAAAACATCTGCCTTATCCTTGCTAGTCTGTGCTTTATCTAGATTTTCTACTAATAAATTAAACGCTGTAGATTGATTAATATTTGTCGGTTCATAATCATCTAATAAATCGCAATCCAAAAGTAAACTAGGTTTTAAAAGCAATAATTTTTCTATTAATTCAATATCATGACAAAAAGCTTGATACAAACTTTTACCGATTTTACCACCAGATTTTTCTACTGCATAAGACACACAATTACTCTGATGAGCCACAGTATAAATCATATATGAACGTATAATATTTCCAGATAAACCCAATTGCTCCGCTTTATTAATCAACTTAGCAGCAACAGCCCCTTTATTTAAATTTTCTCGAGAAATAGTTTTCTCGATATCTCTAAAAACATCATCATTGAATAAATCTTGAAATACCAATAAATTATGTAAATCCATAAAAATACTCCTTTCAAATGCGTTTCCTTATAGTTTACAACATTTCAATAAAAAATTAAACACACCAGCAAAAATTATTTTATAAATTACGCAAAAGTATCCATGGAAAAAACAAATATAAAATAAAAACCTCGAGAAACATAAAACTACCTTTCTCGAGTTTTTATTATTAATAATATAAACTTCTGTTATTTTCCACTATACTATTATTTATCAAATACAGAGATATCTAATTGGTCAAAACCGCTTAATAATTCTTTCATCATCGCTGTGATTTTTGCACAATCGCCTTCGCCATTACCTTCTACATTAAGTGGCATATTTGGATCATGTAAAGATTGACGAAGCAATGCCCAACCATTTGCTTCACCTTTAAAGCTAATGCGTACACCTTCATAATTTGGTGTTACAATATGATAGCCTTTTTCTTTTGCACGAGCAGTAAATACTTCTAAAACTTTTGCCCCATAAGCTTTGAAATCTTCACCTTTTAATTTTAGGCGATATTCTGCTGTTTCAAATTGTGGTTTAAGTTTTTCAATCAAGCTGTTTAAAGTTTTGCCTTCTGCTTTTGTCTGTGCTGCTGCAATTAAGAGTTTAACAGCCATATATGCACCATCATCAAGATAATAATTTTCTTTAAGTGCACCATGACCACTTGTTTCGATAGCAAGTGGAGATACTATGCCTTCTTCATTTAAGCGTTTGCATTCATTGATTACATTTTTATAACCACGTTGGAAACGATGATGTTTTAAATGTAATTCACCTTCTAAAAACGCAGTCAATTTATCGGAAGTTACAGAGTCAGTAACGATAGTGGAATTTGGATAATCTTTAACTAAGATAGCAGCCATCATAGCAATGAGTGCATCACGATTTACTTCTTGACCATCGCTAAATACAGCAGACATTCTATCTACATCAGTGTCAAAAATCAAACCTAAATCAGCTTTATTATTAAGCACTGCACCGCGAATAGCTCCATAGCTTCTTTATTTTCTGGATTTGGAATGTGATTTGGGAAATGTCCATCTGGATTTAAGTATAAGCTACCTGTAGTATCTGCACCTAACTGAGCTAAAACTTTTTGTGCAAAAAATCCGCCAGCACCGTTACCTGCATCTACTACGATATGATTGCCTGTAAGTGGTTTATCATAATTATCTTTGCTGTTGATACCTTCACGGATTTTTGTGCAAAGATTTTCAGCATAAAGAGAAACTAAATCAAATTTTTCTACATTACTAATATCCACTGTTTGTTCAGTCAATTCGCAAGCGATTTTGAGCATATCAGTGAGGTCTTTCTTTTCCATACCGCCATTTTCTGGTTCAAAGAATTTAATACCATTGCGATTAAATGGAAGATGGCTTGCAGTAATCATCATAGAACCATCATATTTTGTTTCTTCATATACTAAAGACATAAACATAGCTGGAGTTGTAGCCATAGAACAATCAACAGCTGTTGCCCCTTGAGCTACAATTGCCATTAAAGCTTGTTGTTTTAACATTGGTGCAGAAATACGAGAATCATGACCTACTGCGATTTTTAATTCACTTGCTTTTTTGCCACTTTTTTTGCTGAGCCATAAAACGAAAGCTTGCACAATGCGATTAGCATATTCTGGTGTCAAAGTAACAGGTTCATCAACTACGCCTTCAACTGCTACACCTCTGACATCACTGCCGTTTTGTAATTTTAAAATTGGATCCATAAAATCTACCCCTTTTTCTCTTAATCTATACTAAATATCTTTACGATATGTAGCTCTTTATCACTGTTAAAAATTCCTCACCATATTTTTGTAATTTAAATTCACCTACACCGCGAATATTTTTCATCAATTCTAAATCAGTCGGTTTATCTGTTGCCATCTGTGTAAGTGTAGCATCAGAAAAAATCATATATGGTGGTAATTTTTCTTTTGTCGCTAATTCTTTACGCAAACTGCGCAAAGCTTCAAATAATTCACTTTTAGCCTTGGCTTTTTTAACAATTACCATCTTTTGCCAAACCTTTTTTTGACCGCGAAGCACTTGCCATGATAATTCATTTAAAGTAACCACTGGATATTGCTTTCGGTGATATCTAAATATTGCATAGCACTGAGTCTTAAAATTAAATCACTGATATCTTTTAGCTTTCGCTCTTTCATCAAGCCATACGTAGATAAACGCTCAAAATTAAATTGTTTTACCTTCGCACTTTTTGAACCTTTTAAGACTTCAGCTATCATTTTCACGCCGAAACGTTCATGCATACGATAGACACACGATAAAACCTTTTGTGCGTCAATTGTAATATCTATCAATTCACCTTCTAATTTGCAATTACTACAATTATCACAATGTTCTTCCACATCAAATTCACCAAAATAATGCAAGATAAATGCCCTTAAACATTGCGGTGTATGACAATAATCCACCATAGACTGCAATCTTTTATATTCTAATTGTTGGCGAATTTCACTTTCTGTAGATTTACTTATCAAAAACTTTTGAAGCTGTGTATCTTGCGGACTATACAGTAAAATACAATTTCCTGAAAGTCCATCACGACCTGCTCTACCTGCTTCTTGATAATACGCTTCCATATTTTTTGGCATATTATAATGAATAACATAGCGCACATTTGGCTTATCTATGCCCATACCAAAAGCATTTGTCGCCACCATGACAGAAAGATTATCATAGAGAAAATCTTCTTGCATTTGATTTCTTTCCTCATCTGTCATACCAGCATGGTATCTGCCTGCTTTAATGCCCTTTATTTCCAATAAAACTTGCAAAGCATCTACATCTTTTCTAGTGCCCACATAGATAATTCCAGCTTCATCTTGATGTTTTTTTACATAATCTATGACAAATTTATCTTTTACTTCTCCTCTTAATACGGAAAAATATAAATTTGGTCTATCAAAACCAGTTACAAATACATTAGGTTGTTTAAGCCCTAATAAATTTATAATATCTGTTTTTACTTCTGGTGTAGCTGTTGCTGTAAAAGCACTAATAATCGGCTTAATGCGCAGTGAATTAGTAAAATTTAAGATATTGCGATAACTAGGACGAAAATCATGTCCCCATTGTGATAAACAATGCGCTTCATCAACTGCTACCATACTAATATTTAAATTTTTAAAACTATCTGGTAAATATTCAGATGTTAATCTCTCTGGTGCTATATAAATAATCTTATAAAAACCAGCAGATATATCTTGTAAATCCTTATATAATTGAGCCTTACTGACAGAACTATTAATATATACTGCCGCTATCCCTAGCTGGCGCAAACTATCAACTTGGTCTTTCATCAAAGAAATAAGTGGCGATATAACAAGTGTTACTCCTTCAAATAATAATGCAGGGATTTGAAAACAAATAGATTTTCCCGCACCTGTAGCATAATCGCCACTGTATCATTTCTATTTAATAAACTTTCAACTACTTTTTTCTGCCCTGGTCGAAAGTCTTCATATCCATAAAATTTTTGTAGTATTTGTCTTGCTTTATTCAGCATCATAATATTTCAATAAGGCTTGAGTGCCATTATTTTCATAACCTTCTTTGGCTAATTTTTCATATAGAGATTTTGCCAATTTCAATCCTGGTAAATCTAAATTCATTTCATCAGCTGACTCTATAGCTATTTTCATATCTTTAATAAAATGTTTAATGAAAAATCCTGGTGCAAAATCACCTTTTAACATTCTTGGTGCTAAATTACTAAGTGACCACGAACCTGCTGCACCTGTAGAGATTACATCTAATAAATCCTGAGGATTTAATCCACATTTTTTCGCATAAGCAACAGCTTCACAAACACCCATCATATTAGAAGCAATAGCTATTTGATTGCTCATTTTTGCATATTGACCAGAACCAGCTTTGCCAAAATAGCAAATAGTTTTTCCCATAGCTTCAAAAATCGGTAAAACTTCTTCATAAACTTCTTTATCGCCACCGACCATAATGGCAAGTGTACCATTTTTTGCTCCTACATCTCCACCAGATACAGGTGCATCTAAAGATTTTATTTCATATTTTTGAGCTTCTTGATAAATCCCTTGAGCCAGTTTTGGACTAGAAGTAGTCATATCTATAATTATGCTTTGTGGTTTTAAATTTTTAATTACGCCATTTTCACCTAAATAGATTTCTGCTACATCTTGAGGATAACCCACCATAGAGATGATTACATCTACATTTTGAGCTAAAGCTTTGGCACTATCAAACCATTTTGCACCTTTGGCTAATAAACTTTCAGCTTTTTGCTTTGTACGTGTATAAACCATGACTTCATATCCAGCTTTTAAGAGATTATCTGCCATGGATTTCCCATTACACCAATGCCAATAAAACCAATTTTTAGTTTTTGCATATATTTCACCACTTTCTTTTACCTGAAACTTATTACAACATAAATTTATAATATAAAGCAGCTACACAAATCGTATAACTTATAAAATATTCCCATGAACTACCCACGCGAAATAATTTTATACCTATTTTTCGCTTTCGCCAGATAAGTGGCACCTTGCCACAAATTCCATCTTCAATAATATGAAGTAAAGCACCTACACAGACAAATATCGGAATTTGTGCTATT
>ENA-OQEB01000407-OQEB01000407.1-human-gut-metagenome-genome-assembly--contig:-NODE-407-length-18133-cov-2.153227_pt1 | contig 18133 bp, 23 predicted proteins | sample MGYA00242787_ERZ504619 | MGnify/ENA primary metagenome ERZ504619 (study PRJEB26092, sample SAMD00036317) | human gut metagenome | host: Homo sapiens | study: EMG produced TPA metagenomics assembly of... | reverse complement strand
CACAGAGGTTCATTAGCCAGTAACAACGAACTGTGAGAAGTCAGCAGAGCCCATAGTAGTGAAGAAGTTTCTGTAATGGAATGGAGCAAAGGGCGAACAATCAATCAGTTTTAGTAGAGTCTTGATTGCAGAAAAGAACAACATCTGCCGTACCCAATCGGGAAAGGGTGGTCAATTCAAGCGAGACGGAAAGGAACGAACGCATGGACACAAGTAGTCTAATGGAGCAGATATTAAGTAAAGAGAATCTCAACACAGCATATCTGCAAGTCGTACGAAACAAAGGTGCAGAGGGAGTGGACGGAATGAAGTACACAGAACTTCAAGAACATCTTGAAAAGAACGGAGAAAACATCAAGGACCAGTTGAGGTCAAAGAAAATAATAAACCTCAGCCGGTACGGAGAGTGGAGATCCCAAAGCCGGAGGGTGGCGTCAGAAACCTGGGAGTACCAACAGTAACAGACAGATTTATACAACAAGCTATAGCGCAGGTATTAACACCAATCTATGAGGAACAATTCAGACCAAGCGGACTGAAATACCTTGGGTTTGGATTCTGCTTTGACACAAGAGCACACCAGTTTAAGGCTAAGTCACATGCAAAATCAGTTGTGAAGTTTAAGAGAAGAATGAAAGTACTTACTTGTCGAAGAGACTAACTGCATTTGGATTAGTCTCAATGTTAGATTACTACACCGAAAGGTGTGTTACTTGTTAAGTTGATTGACCGCCGTGTACCGGATGGTACGCACGGTGGTGTGAGAGGTCGGGGATTTATTAAAATCCCCTCCTACTCGATTTATGAAAAATATTTGGTAATTACAAATTAAGCAGATCGGAAAATTTGTGAATGGTCATTTTTGCATCAGGAACATTTCCGAATCCGTATTCGCAAAAATAAACGGAATACCTGCAGCGTGGCAGGCGTCTGCATCGCCTTGTGTATCTCCGACATAAACAGGAGATGACAGGTGATTTCGATCGATCAGCATGCGAAGCGTTTGTCCTTTAGAAACGCCCGTTTCTCCGAAACAAAGATGATCTTTTATGAAATGTTCGATACCGATTGCCTGCATTGTTGCTTCGATATATCCGCATTGACAGTTGCTGACAATAAAAAGAGGGTATTTTTTAGAAAGCTTTTCAATAGTGTCAGCGACTCCTTCATAAATGATTCCGGGATGATTTTTTAAATAATTGTTTTCGAGCTCACAGCAGGCGGAAAGCAGAGAATCTTTTTCCGTTTCGGAAAGTGAGGGGAAAAGAATATCTCCGATGTCGGTCATTGTTTTCCCGAAAAACACTTCCGAGAATTTCCCTGTCAAGTGAATGTCGAGGAAGAGAACTTTTGATTGCCAATTCCATGCGGCGGCAACAGAATCGGCAGAATCCCATAGTGTGCCGTCTACGTCAAAAATTATGCTGTCCATGTATATAATTCCTTTCATTTGTATGATCATATGATAACCATAGCATAAAATCAACCTTTTAAAAAGAGGCTTTTTAGTGTATACTTGAGTATGATTGTGAAACGGAGGTAATTGCTGCCATGCGAAAGAAAATCGTATTGATAGATGGACATAGTATTTTGAATCGTGCATTTATGGAGTTCCCGATCTGACAACTCCGGAAGGTCTGCATACGAATGCTGTGTACGGGTTTTTGAATATTATGTTTAAAATATTAGATGAGGAGAAACCGGAGTATCTGACTGTTACATTTGATGTTCATGCGCCGACATTTCGTCATGAGATGTTTTCGGAGTATAAAGGAACGAGAAAACCGATGGCAGAAGAACTTCGTCAGCAAGTTCCCGTAATTAAAGAAGTGCTTGAAGCAATGAATATTTCTACAATAGAAAAAGCGGGGCTTGAAGCGGATGATCTGTTGGGAACGCTTTCACGCATGTGCGAAGAAAGCGGAATGGATGTATCGATCATATCAGGAGACAGAGATACGCTGCAGCTTGCCACTGAACATGTGAAGATTCGGATTCCGAAGACGAAGCAGGGAAAAACAGAGATTGAGAATTATTATGCTGCAGATGTTGTTGAACGATATAAAGTAACGCCGAGAGAATTTATCGATGTGAAAGCTTTGATGGGGGATTCGGCGGATAATATTCCGGGAGTTCCGGGGATCGGCGAAAAAACAGCAACAAAAATTATTATGGAGTATCAAACGATTGAAAATGCGTATGCACACGCGTCGGAATTAAAGCCGCCCCGGGCAAGTAAGAATATTCAGGAGTTTTGGGAACAGGCAAAAATGAGTAAAGTGCTTGCGACGATTGAAACACATGCGGATTTTGAGTTTGATATTGAAAAAGCGCATTATGAAAATCCTTATACGGAAGAAGCGTACAAAATTTTTGAGCGGCTTCGTTTTAAAAATATGCTTGGACGTTTTTCTATAGAAACGAAAGAAAATAAAATAGAAAAGATATTTCGAGAAGTTACGGAAAAAGAAGAAATAGAACGTATTTTTGCGATGGCGGAGAAAGCACAATGTGTCGGGGTAGCATTGTCAAAAGATGAAGGAAACGTACTCCCTCTTTTTGCACATCCTTCGGGATTCGGGAGAATTGCCATAGCTTGGAGTGAGAAAGATGTTGTTACGATTCCATGTGATCTTTCTACGGATATGGAATTTTTATTTGCAAAGTTGTCGCATGTTGCGGAAAAAGTGAGCTGTTTCTCAGTATGTGGTTTGAAAGAAATTCTTCCGTATATCAAAAATGTAAAGCAAAGCAGCGCGTTTGATGTGATCGTGGCAGCTTATCTGTTAAATCCTCTAAAAAGCGATTATACGTATGAAGATGTGGCAGAACAGTATCTTGGGATTGCAGGCGGGATACAGGCTGAACTTAATGTGAAGTGTTGTTATGAGGCCTACACGGCGTTTGCGGCGGCATCGGTTCTTGATAATAAATTAAAAGAAGCTGAAATGGATCGTCTTTTTTATGAGATTGAAATGCCTTTGGTTTTTACATTGTACGAGATGGAATCGGCAGGTGTGAAAGTAGAGGCTGAAGCTTTGAAATTGTACGGAGATCAGTTGGGAGAGCAGATCATACAACTTGAGCATCAGATTTATGAGATGGCGGGGGAAGAGTTTAATATTAATTCCCCGAAACAGCTTGGAGTTATTTTATTTGAAAAACTAAATATGCCACATGCGAAAAAGACAAAAACCGGATACTCTACAGCGGCAGATGTGTTGGAAAAACTGGCAGAAGAATATCCGATCGTAAGCAAAATATTAGAATATCGTCAGCTGGCAAAACTGAAATCAACTTATGCGGACGGTCTGGCGGTTTTTATCGGCGATGACGGCAGAATACACGGAAAGTTCAATCAAACGGTAACTGCGACAGGAAGATTGAGCAGTACAGAACCGAATTTACAAAATATTCCGGTGCGGATGGAACTTGGTCGGATGATCAGGAAAGTGTTTGTGCCAAAAGAAGACTGTGTTTTTGTCGATGCCGATTATTCGCAGATAGAACTTCGTGTTTTGGCTCATTGTTCGGGCGACGAGCAGTTGATCAAAGCATATCGGGAAGCGACTGATATTCATCGGATGACGGCGTCGCAAGTATTTCACACTCCGTTTGATGAAGTGACAGATTTGCAAAGAAGAAATGCAAAAGCCGTTAATTTCGGAATTGTGTACGGTATCAGTTCCTTTGGATTAAGTATGGATTTGAGTATTACAAGAAAAGAAGCGGCAGAATACATTGAGCATTATTTCGAGACTTATCCGGGAGTGAAAAAGTTTCTTGACGATTCGGTAGAAAATGCAAAAGAAAAAGGATATGCAGTTACGTTGTTCGGCAGAAGGAGACCTGTGCCGGAATTAAAATCGAGCAATTTTATGCAAAGGAATTTCGGAGAGAGAGTTGCGATGAATGCTCCGATACAAGGAACCGCAGCAGATATCATGAAAATTGCGATGATCGATGTCCATAAAGAACTTAAGAAAAGAATATGAAATCGCGTATGATTTTGCAGGTCCATGATGAATTGCTTATTGAGGCAGAGTGTTCGGAAGTAGATGAAGTGAAAGAAATTTTAAGAGATAAGATGGAAAACGCCGTGAAATTGTCTGTTCCGCTAATTGTTGATATGCATACCGGGAAAAATTGGTATGAGGCAAAATAGACGATTTGTCGGGAAGCAGTATAAAGGATAGAAAATAGAATGAAAGTTTTAGGAATCACCGGCGGAGTTGGGTCGGGAAAGAGCGAAGTATTGGATTATTTGGAAAGCAGATATGGAGCTTATGTTTGTCAGATGGATGAAGTGGCAAAGCGATTGGAAAAAAGAGGAGAAATATGTTTCCGGAAAATCGTGGACAGGTTCGGAGAAGCGGTCGTCGGAACTGACGGGGAATTAGATCGTAAAAAACTTGGCGAAATTGTGTTTTCCGATGAAGGAAAACGGAAGATCCTGAATGAAATTGTTCATCCGCCGGTGTTGGATTATGTGAAGAAAGATATAGAAAAGCGAAAGAAGGAAGGGCGGAAGCTGTACGTGTTGGAATCGGCTCTTCTGGCAGAAGCAGGGCAGGAATTGTGCGATAAAATCTGGTATATTTATACAGAAGAAAATGTTCGGAGAATCCGCCTGGAACGATCAAGAGGGTATACTCAGGAAAAGATCACACAAATGATGCATCTCAGCTTTCGGTGGAGCAATTTCGTGAAAATTGTACGGATGTAATTGATAACAGCGGAGATTTTAAAGAGACAAAAAGACAAATAGGAGCGAAGATACAATTATGAGAATGTGCAGCATTGCAAGTGGGAGCAGCGGCAACTGTATCTATGTCGGAAGCGATGATACGCATTTATTGGTAGATACGGGAATCAGCAAGAAAAGAATAGAAGAAGGGTTGAAAACATTAGAATTAAAAGGCGAAGATTTAGATGGGATCTTAATTACTCATGAACACTCGGATCATATTCAAGGATTAGGAGTATTCAGCAGAAAATATGAGATTCCGATCTATGCTACGCCGGGAACGATCATGGGGATCAAAAGTTATTCCGGTTTGGGGAAAATGCCGGAAGGACTATATCGCGAGATCCGTGCGGATGAACCTTTTGGAACTGGGAGATTATGACTGTAAACCGTTTGCGAATTTCACATGATGCAAATGAACCTTCGGGATATCGATTGGAGCAGGGAGGAAAATCAGTTGCGGTTGCAACGGATCTTGGAAAATACGACAGCTATACAGTCGAATGTCTGAGAAATCTTGATGCAGTTCTCCTTGAGGCAAACCATGACATTCATATGTTGGAAGTCGGAGGATATCCGTACTACTTGAAACAGAGGATTCTCGGTGACAGGGGACATTTATCAAATGAATTGTCAGGTCGTCTGCTTTGTGATATACTACATGATAATCTGAAACATATCGTGCTCGGGCATTTGAGCAAGGAAAATAATTACGCAAAACTTGCATATGAGACGGTCAAATTAGAAGTTACGCTGGCAGATAACGAGTACAAAGGCGACGATCTGGATATGTTCGTAGCGAACAGAGATACCGTTTCGGATATTATTACGGTTTGATCAAGGAGGAAAATAAAATGAAAAAATGTATTGTTACAGTACTTGGCAAGGATACAGTGGGCATTGTTGCAAAAGTATGTACATATCTTGCGGAGAATAAAATTAATGTTTTGGATATTTCACAGACCATTATTCAAGGATATTTTAATATGATGGTAATTGTTGATGTGACAGAACTTCCAAAAGATTTTACTCAGATGTGCGACGAGATGGAGAAACTCGGTGATGAGATCGGTGTCAGCATCCGTTGTCAGAGAGAAGATATTTTTGAAAAAATGCACAGATTATAAGAGAAGAGTTCATAAGACGACACAGGATAGAGAGGATAAACAATATGATCAATATGTATGAAGTTTCCGAAACTAATGAAATGATCGAGCATGAGAATCTGGATGTAAGAACGATTACGCTCGGCATCAGTCTTCTCGATTGTATTGATTCGGATCTGGAAGAGCTCAACCGTAAAATATACGATAAGATTACCGAGACGGCAAAAGATCTTGTATCTGTAGGTCGTGATATAGAAAAAGAATTCGGGATTCCGATTGTGAATAAACGAATTTCCGTTACTCCGATTGCTTTGGTCGGTGGTGCTGCATGTAAGAGTCCGGAAGATTTTGTGACGATCGCAAAAACGCTGGATAGAGCAGCAGATAAAGTAGGGGTCAATTTTATCGGTGGTTATTCGGCTCTGGTATCCAAGGGAATGACGAAAAGTGATGAGAATCTGATTCGTTCGATCCCTCAGGCGCTGGCGCAGACAGAAAGGATCTGCAGTTCCGTAAACGTAGGTTCTACAAAGACCGGGATCAATATGGATGCGGTACGCTGTGCGGCGAGATTGTAAAAGCAACAGCAGAAGAGACGAAAGAAAGAGATTCTCTCGGGTGTGCAAAACTTGTTATTTTCTGTAACGCTCCGGATGATAACCCGTTTATGGCAGGTGCGTTCCTCGGAGTGACAGAGTCGGATGCGGTGATTAATGTCGGTGTCAGCGGCCCCGGTGTTGTGAAGAAAGCATTGGAAAAAGTTCGCGGAAAAGGATTTGAAGAGTTGTGTGAGACGATTAAAAAGACAGCGTTTAAAGTTACCCGTGTCGGACAGCTCGTGGCAGGAGAGGCGTCTCAAAGGTTAGGCATTCCGTTTGGCATTGTGGATCTTTCGCTTGCGCCGACTCCGGCAATCGGAGACAGCGTTGCGGAAATTTTGGAAGAAATCGGCTTGGAAAGAGTCGGGGCACCGGGAACAACGGCTGCTCTTGCGATGCTTAATGATCAAGTGAAAAAAGGCGGAGTTATGGCATCTTCTTATGTAGGAGGTTTGAGCGGCGCATTTATTCCGGTTAGTGAAGATCAGGCATGATCGACGCAGTTCACGCCGGTTCACTTACATTGGAAAAATTAGAAGCTATGACATGTGTCTGTTCGGTAGGACTGGACATGATCGCCATTCCGGGGCATACAAGCGCAGCTACACTTTCCGGAATTATAGCAGATGAGATGGCGATCGGTATGGTAAACCAGAAAACAACGGCGGTTCGCCTTATTCCGGTAATCGGAAAAGATGTAGGAGATACCGCGGAATTCGGAGGACTTCTCGGAATACGCCTCCGATCATGCCGGTAAACGAATTCAGATGCGATGCATTTGTGAGCAGAAAAGGAAGGATCCCGGCTCCGATTCACAGCTTTAAAAATTAAACGGAAAAACAAGACAGAAGGAAATAAATGGTCTGAGATAGTCAGGTTTAAAGTGATAAAGGGAGAATGATATGAGTAAGATTGCGGTCGTAACAGACAGTAATAGTGGTATTACACAGGAAAGAGCGAAAGAATTAGGGATTTATGTACTTCCGATGCCTTTTTTTATTGATGGTGAGTTATATCTTGAAGACATCACACTGACACAGGAACAGTTTTATGAGAAGCTCAGAGCGGATTCGGATATATCTACTTCCCAGCCTTCCCCGGGAATGTGATGGAACTGTGGGAAAGTGTGTTGAAAGAATATGATGAGATCGTATGTATTCCTATGTCAAGCGGACTTAGCAGTACATGCGAGACGGCAATGTCTATTGCGAGGGAATATAAAGGGAAAGTTTATGTTGTGGACAACCAGAGAATCTCGGTTACACAAGAACAATCTGTATATGATGCAATGTATTTGCGCGATAAAGGGATGTGCGCGGAAGAGATTAAAAATATTCTCGAAAAAGAGAAGCTGCAGGCAAGTATTTATATCACAGTTGATACGTTGAAGTATTTGAAAAAAGGAGGAAGAATCACTCCGGCGGCTGCGGCGATCGGAACTGTATTGAATTTGAAGCCGGTTCTTCAGATTCAGGGTGAAAAATTAGATGCATTTGCAAAAGTCAGAGGGTGGAAAGTGGCAAAGAAAACGATGCTGAATGCAATCGAAAAAGATCTCAATGAGCGTTTTGCAGATGTGAAAAGAAGATATTATACTTGGTATGGCATATACATGTTCAAAAGAAGAAGCGATGGAATGGAAGCAGGAGATCATGAATCGTTTTCCGGGATATGAGTTTTTTGGAAGCTCCTCTGTCATTAAGTGTTTCCTGCCATATCGGTCCTGGAGCAATGGCGGTGACATGTATCAAAAAAGTGTCGAGATAATGTTTCATAAAAAATAAAATAGAAAGACAAAAACGCATCTGCAGGATCTGAATATCCGGCAGATGCGCTTTTATAAATATCAAATTTTGAAACAGGCGCTTTCGGCTCTTTCAATCAGCCGATACCGCCAAAGAAAATTCCGAGAATGTAGACAAGTACTGCAACACCGCAGAATACATATTTTGTCATTGGTTTGAACCATTTTCCGATCGTGCGCACGCGACCGAGCTGAGCGGCATTTCTTGCAAATTTATCTCCGCATATCCAGAACATTGTAATTCCGGCAAGCAGTGCTCCGAGAGGGATTACATAGATGGAGATACTGTCCATCCATGCGCTTAAGAGCCCGCCTTCTACGAAGATTCCAACAGCGGCAGTGATGACGCCGATAAAAGTGATCGCAGATCGACGAGACCAGCCGAGCCGTTTTTGAAGCGCTTCTACCGGACTTTCTAAAAGGTTCATTAAAGAAGTGATTCCGGCAAAAAGTACGGCGAGAAGAAGATAATTGCAAAAACTCTTCCTAACGGAATATCACGTATAACAGCGGGAATTGTAATGAACAAAAGTCCCGGTCCGGAGTTCGGCGCCATGCCGAAAGAGAATACGGCCGGGATGATAACAAGACCGGCTAGTAATGCGGCTGCTGTGTCAAAAAAAGCAACGTATTTGGCACTGCTTACAACATCTACATCAGATTTTAAGTAACTTCCGTAAACAACAGTTCCGCTTCCGGCAAGGGAAAGGGAGAAAAATGCCTGCCCCATCGCGTATACCACGTGCGGGGATTGGCCATTTCCGACCAGTCGGGTTTGAATAAGTACGAATACCCGGGCGCTGAACCGTCGAGGAAAGCAACGCGGACTGCAAGGAATAAAAAGAGAACAAAAAAAGCAGGCATCATGATGCGGTTTACTTTTTCGATTCCCCGGGCAACTCCGAATGACATGCAGAGCAAGACAAGGAAAAGACCATAAAAGAATGCCACGGAATGCTGCCAAAGTCGCGGGAAAGTTCTCCGAATATGGCAGAAGGATCTTCTTCACTGATAATTTTTCCTGTGATCGAGTCGGCAAAAAATTTCAAGATCCAGCCGATGATGACGCTGTAACCGATTGCGATTCCGAGCGATCCGATAACGGGGATCAGCCCGATGAATGTGCCAAGTTTTGACCCCTTCATTTCATAAGCCTTCTTAAATGCGCCAAGAGGTCCGGACTGCATCGCGCGTCCGAATGCCATTTCTCCGATCACTCCGGTAAATCCGATAAGGACAACGAAGATGATATAGGGGATGAGAAATGCGGCTCCGCCGAATTCACCTGCGCGGTAAGGGAAGAGCCATATATTTGCCATTCCTACAGAGCTTCCGATGCAGGAGATGACAAACCCCCATTTGTTGTTGAATTTGTCTTCAGTTGTAATTTGTTTTGATTTCATAGTGTTAAACTCTCTTTCCTTTTCTTCTTCCGTACAGATGTGCTTTTATATACGGAAGATTCAGCAAAACAATCTTGGGAGTGCGTGCTGATTATACTATCATATCATGATTTAAAAGAAGATAAAACAATAAACGATAAGTTTGTCATTTTTCATGTCGGTTCCATAATTTGCGGAAAGTTAAAGCGGAAAGTTAAGAAAAATAAAGATGTCAATAACTTATGAAAATGTCACTTTTTAATATAGAAATTTATTTGAAAAAATGTCACTTTCATAAAAGGCTAATGCCCTTTTATGAAGCTGACTGCTGCTTCTCGAAAAATAGCTCATATAAAAATTTAAGTGACAGATTATAATCCTCCATCCACCAGATTGCTTTCCATTCATCACTGCTGTGACGCAGCTGAAGGTGTGGTTCTACTGTTTTTGACACTTTTTGGGGAACTTCTGTATTGGCATTTTTGTTCTGAGGTTTCAGATAACGGATGGTATTATAGATTCGTCCGCCGTACTCTACACGAATTCCAAAACGTGGGTTAATTAATACAGTGATCTCACGGCGGGCATTGATAATCGGAAATCCCTCATCTAGGATTTGAAAACACCGATTTTTAAACGAAAATGTCCCGGCTGCATCTGTTTTTCTCGTGTGCTTTACACAAAGGATGGAATCCAGATTCAAATCTTTTGCGGCAGAGACAAAAATAGACTCTGCTTCCGGCTCAACGGCAAACCTCTGATTGAAAAGTTCCCTGTACTCTGTTTCCAGAAAACGGTTTGCTTCTGACACAGTAGTAATCCCACGTTTTGCGAACTCAACAGGGAGCCTGCTCTGCAGTGTGACCCATAAACGTTCAATCCGCCCCTTTGCCTGAGGAGTCTTTGCGAAAATAAGGTCAATGCCCAATTCGTGCAGGGAACGTCCGAACTGGGTAAGATGGACAGTCTTGCCTGCGATTAGTTCATCAACAGTCAGCTTTCCGGTTTTAGGAGAACGGAAGATGGTATGGTTGTCAGAATAAACCGTCTGTGGGATGCCGAAATCAGAGCAGCATTGACGCATGGTTTCCAGATAACCGTAAAGGCATTCATTCTGTGTCAGGAAAAGTCCGACGACCTGCCCGGTAGCATCATCGATAGCACCATGAAGGGCGTATTTGATATTTCCCCCAAACCACTCGTAAGGCGTGGCATCGATCTGGATGAGCTGTCCGGGATGGGGCTTACGTTTGCGCCGATGTGTGCGGTGTCGGATTTTTTTCTTTTTAGGGCTTTCAAAACCAGCATTTTTTAGTATACTGGAAAGAGCAGAGTAGGAAAGTTGAATTCCGAAATCTGCAGAGAGTATATCTTTGAAATGGAGGAAGTTGGCATTAGAGAATTCTGGGCGGGAATAAATCTTAAGGACAGCTTCCTTCAATTCGTCAGAAACGGAGTGAACGGGTTTTCTACCGGTATTTTTATGAATGAGGGATTGAGCGCCAGAGGTAAGGACTCCTTTCTTTAAGCGTGTGATCTGGCGTGTGGAGAGACCCAAAAGTTCAGCAGCCTGTTGTCTGGAAATAGACTTGTCAATGAAACGGTTGATGACAGTCAGCGTTTTCAGTTGTTCTTGTGACAATGTAATTTTACCTTCTTTCATAGCTTTAATAGAATACCAAAAAGAGACAAAACCTCAAGTGAATCTTAAGGAGACATTATCACAAGTTAATAACATACTAAACTTTTATTTCTTGAAGAAATCCCCTTATTATGGTACAATTTTACAATATATTGCACATTTTGCGAAAGGAATGAGTGACAAACATGACAACAGAACACATTTGTATTATGATCGCCATTATTGTTTATCTTGGCGCCATGCTCTATGTCGCTACCGTTGTTCCAAGAACAACCATGATACGACCGATTTTTATCTTGGAGGCGTAAGCTCGGACCTCTTGTGACGGCAATGAGCGCCGAAGCCTCCGATATGAGCAGCTGGCTTCTGATGGGGCTTCCCGGTCTGGCCTATCTGACAGGTATTGCCGACGCCGGATGGACTGCCATCGGACTCGCCATCGGAACGTACATAAACTGGAGGATCGTAGCAAAACGGATCCGCCGCTACACTCTCGTAGCCGGCAATTCGATCACGCTTCCTTCTTTTTTCAGTAACCGATACAGAGATCAGCGTAAGATCCTTCAATCTATCGGAGCGATTTTTATCGTTATATTTTTCATACCGTACACAGCCTCCGGATTCGCCGCATGCGGAAAACTGTTTTCCAGCCTGTTCGGGGTTAATTATGTTGCCGCTATGATCATAAGTGCAATCGTCATCGTAGGGTATACGGCGCTTGGCGGATTTCTTGCCGCCTCAACAACAGACTTCATTCAGAGTATTATCATGTCTGTTGCCCTGATCATCGTCTTTATATTCGGCATCAATATTGCCGGGGGTATCCCTGCCGTAGTTGAGAACGCACAGTCGCTTCCGGGATATTTGACGATGATGACTACATACGATCCTGTTGCAGGTGTCGAACAGCCTTATCCGATCATCAATATTATTTCCATGATCGCATGGGGGCTCGGTTACTTCGGTATGCCTCATATCCTGCTTCGCTTCATGGCTATCGAGGACGAAGAAAAACTCACGCTCTCCAGACGCGTTGCGACAATCTGGGTTGTCATTTCCCTTGCAGTTGCGGTTTTGATCGGTGTGATCGGTCTGGCAATGAGCGATGTAGGCGCTTTAAAAACTCTGACAGGTTCCGATTCTGAAACGATCATTGTGCAGATCGCCGACTTGTTAAGTAAACACGGTATTCTTCCTGCCTTACTTGCGGGAACGATCCTTGCCGGCATTCTTGCCTCTACAATGTCCACGGCAGACTCACAGCTTTTGGCTGCATCCTCCGCCGTATCTTCCGACCTTTTCGGCGACAGAGTTGCCAAAACGGGAGACAAGAAAAAAGCAATGAACGCAGCTCGCTTCACCTTGCTTGCCATCGCGGTAATCGCCGCTTTTATTGCCCGTGATCCGAACAGTTCGGTATTCGGCATCGTTTCCTTTGCATGGGCAGGTTTCGGCGCCGTATTCGGTCCTGTCGTATTATTTGCCCTCTTCTGGAGACGCTCAAACTGGCAGGGCGCACTTGCCGGAATGATTTCAGGCGGAGCTATGGTATTCATCTGGAAATACCTCGTACGTCCTCTCGGCGGTGTATGGAACATTTATGAGCTGCTCCCGGCTTTCAGCGTATCATGCCTTATGATCGTCATTGTAAGCCTGCTCACAAAAGCACCTTCAAAAGAGATCACAGAAGAATTCGACCGGGTTTAGGTTCTTAATTTAGAACATACAAATCACTTGTATATTCAAACTCATTGTATTAAAATAGTGATAATAAAGAGAACTACCTTTCTTTGTTTCTCTTTTTAAATTCAAAAAAGGAGGATACATACTATGGCACACGTTATTAGTGATGAATGCGTAAGCTGTGGTTCTTGCGAAGCTGAATGTCCTGTAGGCGCTATCTCTGAAGGCGATGGCAAATACGAGATCGACGCTGATGCTTGTGTAGACTGCGGAGCTTGTGAAGCTGCGTGTCCGACAGGCGCTATCTCAGCTGAGTAATATAAATCGCAAAGTGATCACAAAAGAGAAGCACCGCTCCTATGTGGAGCGGTGTTTTTTTGTAGGAACTTGACGAACGATTTTTTTCGTTCTGAAGTCATGGTCTATGCTATAATAACCTCAAAAGCAAAATGAGGAGGTTCACATATTAATGGGTGAAGTCAGATTTATGATTTCCGAAGCCGCAAAACAGGTCAATGTCGAATCACATGTATTAAGATATTGGGAAGAAGAACTCGACCTGACGATCGGGCGAACGGAAATGGGACATCGATACTACACCAAAGATGACATTCAGCTCTTCTGCTGTATCAAAAAACTCAAAAACGAAGGAATGCTCTTAAAAGACTTAAAACCACTCATTCCCGAATTAAAAGAAAAAAAATCTAAGTTAAAAACTCCCGAAAAAGAAAAAACTCAACTTCAGACAGTCACTTCAGAAACAGGAGATATTCTTCTTCCTCTTAATCACTGATCGATCAATGCGTACTCTCGTAGGCGATGTTTTCCGCGAAGCGCTGAATGAAAACAACTCCATATTAAAAAATGACATCAGCAGTACGATCACCACTGACGTCATTCATGAAATGGATTTTATACTTGAGGCAAAAGAACGCCGTCAGGAAGAACATTTCCGCAAACTGGACATGCTCATCCGCAGACAGCAGACCGCGCGAAAAGAATCCTCTAAATCAGGCGCGATCATGAAATTAAAAAGCATATTTACATAATCACTGCTGCTGACGCAGTTCATTTCCGAAACGGGTATACTGCGGCATCCACGCAAGACGGACGGTTCCGATGGACCGTTCCTCTGTTTTGCGATAATGATCTCCGCAATATTCTTATCCTCCGTATCCGGATTATAATAATCATCACGGTAAATAAACATACATACGTCGGCATCCTGCTCGATTGCTCCCGATTCACGAAGGTCGGAAAGCATCGGTCTTTTATCCGTTCTCTGCTCAACCGCACGGCTCAACTGAGACAATGCGATCACCGGTACGTTCAATTCTCTGGCAAGTCCTTTCAACGATCGTGAAATCTCCGAAATTTCCTGCTGGCGGCTTTCATTTTTACGTCCGCCGCTTCCGCTCATCAACTGCAAATAGTCGATGATGATCAGATCAAGTCCCTGCTCCAGTTTGTATTTACGACATTTTGAGCGCATCTCCGAAATACTGATACCCGACGTATCGTCTATGATCATACGAGAGCTTCCGATCGTGCCTGCTCCCTCGATCAGTTTCTCCCAATCCGTATCTGTCAGGTTTCCGTTTCTCAGCACCTGTGCGTCAACATGCGATTCCAGGGAAAACAGACGGTTTACAAGCTGTTCCTTTGACATCTCAAGACTGAAGATCGCTACCGCAAGATTTTGCCGAAACGCTACATGCTGCGCAATATTGAGCACGAACGCCGTTTTTCCCATAGACGGACGCGCCGCTATAAGAACAAGGTCTGATCTTTGCAGACCGGACAGTTTGTAATCAAGGTCGATGAACCTGTCGGTATTCCGGTGACGTTTCCTTTCGTCTTAGACGCCTTTTCGATCACATCCAGCGCGTTTAATACGACCTGCTTTATCGGAACGTATTCCTGGGAATTCCCGTTTTCCGCAAGTTCAAACACTCGCTTCTCTGTTCGTTCAAGCAGTTCATCAAGAGGCTCGTTTTCAAGATAACACGCATTCGCCGTCTCTTCGTTAAGTTTGATCAAACTGCGTAAAACCGATTTTTCTTTTACGATTTCCGCATAATATTTTACGTTGGCAGATGTCTGAGTTCCTACGAGAAGATCTCTTGCAAATTCCATACTGCTTACTTCCGGAGGCACGTCTTTTGTTTTTAAATATTCCTGAAGCGTGATCAAATCTACCGGACGCCCCGATTTAAACAGATCTGTCATAGCGTCGAATAAGATCCCATATGCCGTCTGATAAAAATCCTGTCCGGCCAAAATCTCCGATGTAACCGTAATCGCATCTTTATTCATCAGCATCGCCCCAAGTACAGCCTGCTCGGCTTCTGTACTATGGGGCGGTATCCGCTTCATGGCAGCTTCTATATTTTCCATGAGAACTCCTTATGCTTCTTCTTTTACAACAACTTTCAACTCTGCCGAAACTTCAGGATGAAGTTTTACTGTCACGATATGCGTACCAAGCGACTTGATCGACTCTTTCAACTGGATTTTTTTCTTATCAATATCTAACTGCATCTGATCTTTGACCGCTACCGCGATTTCTTTACTGGAAACAGAACCGAACGTTCTTCCGCCTTCGCCGACTTTGATCGCAAGCTCGACTTTGCCTGCCGATAATTCCGCTGCAAGTTCTTTCGCAGCGTCAAGATTTTCCTGAGCCACTTTTTTCTCGTTATTTTTCTGAAGTTTCAGATCATTCAGATTTTTTCCCGTTGCTTCCACGCCCAGTTTTTTCGGCAAGATAAAATTCCTTGCGTATCCGTCGTTCACATTAACGATCTCCCCTTTTTTCCCGAGAGATTTTACATTTTCCAATAAAATAACTTTCATCTATATATCTCCTTTCTCAATCATATCGTCTATCGTTTCTTTCAATGTGCTGATCGCCTCTTCCATATTCGTATGGTCAAACTGCGCTCCCGCAGAATTAATATGACCTCCGCCTCCCAGCTTTTCGGCAATAATCTGCACGTTTACCTCGTCGATTGAACGCGCACTCATATAAATCTTTTCCTGATAAACCGTCAATACAAACGACGCGTTGATCCCACTGATATCAAGAAGCTCGTTTGCGGTCTGCGCCGCAAGAACCGTCGGACTTTCAATATCGCCCGGGCAGACTGCGATCGCAAACTGATTCTTATAAACCTCAGCCTCCCTCATCGCCTCTGCTTTCGCTCTGTATGATTCCATATCGTCCCTGAACATCTTTCTTACCCGGGTGATATCCGCACCGCAGCGGCGAAGGAATGCCGCCGCTTCAAACGTACGCACTCCCGTCCTGTTCATAAAGTTCCTTGTGTCGATCATAATTCCCGCGTACATGCACTCCGCCTCGACAGCCGGGATTTTGATACTGTCAGAGATATATTGAAGCACTTCGGCTACCATTTCACATGTAGATGAAGAATACGGTTCTACATAAGATAAGACTGCATTTGCGATTACCGTACTGCTCTGACGGTGATGATCTAAAACGGCAGTCATTCTGGAACGCCTCAAAAGTTCGGGACATTCTGTCATCTGCGGCTTATTTGTATCGACTACGATCACCATCGTATTATCCGTAATATAATCCATAGCTTCATCTGAAGTCAGAAAGATATCATCCTCATACGCCGGACTTTCCACAATCTCATTATAAAGCGGCCGAACAGACTCTGTCACCGTATTCACGATAATATGAGCTTTCTTCTCAAGGCTGACCGCCGCTCTGTAAATTCCCATACAAGCGCCGAACGAATCCGGATCCGCAATCTTATGACCCATGACAAGAACTCTGTCTTTCGTCACGATAAACTCTCTTAAAGCCTCTGCTTTTACACGGGCTTTTACACGGGTGTTTTTAGCAGTCTGTTCTTTCTTACCGCCAAAATAAGTGATTCCGCTGCAGTCTTTTATCACCGCCTGATCGCCTCCGCGCGCAAGGCAAGGTCGATCGCCACACGCGCATACTGGTAACTAAGCGCATATGTCGCCGTATTCAGACCAAGTCCGATACTTAACGTTGCCGAGCGGGCATTTCCGATATTAACCTGCTTTACTTCTTCAAGAAGCGAAAAACGGTCTTCCGCTATTTTTTTGTAAGCAGATTTGCGAAGAACAATAAAATATTTGTCCTTCTCCATTTTCTTTACAATACCGTCCACATCGCCGATATATTTATTGATCTTTCGATCGATCAGAGCAACAAGAAGCGACTGTCGTACCTCTTCAACGCTCTCCATCACCTCGTCGTAATTATCGATGTAGATCAGCCCTGCGATCATCCGCTGCTCTTCATTTTCGCGGATATACGCATTCAATTCCGTTACATCCTGCATGGATACCGCTACGAAAAACTCCTCTTCCTCGGGAATCTGTAACAATTTTTCCTTGTCGCTGAAGCCGTGAAGCGATACTCTGCGCAGTTCTGCCTGATAGTGTCTGTCACAGTACTCCACCTCCATCTCAACATGTTCCATGTCGTCTTTAGGAAAAACACTTGTCGTAAGAGCCGGTATCATCCTGTACAGATATTTTTCTTTTCTTGAACTTTGCGTTAATTTTGAAAACGCATCATTTTTCCAAAGAATACGTCCATCCTCAAGAGCGATCGCATAAGGAACCGCAAGTTCCTTTAACAGCGTATTTTCAATCCCCTTATACTGCGTGGAAAATTGAATCAAATCCGCTAAAATAAGCGATCTGTTATAAAAATACAATCCTCCCGCAATCGCCAGATAAATCAGGATAAACATAAACATGATAAACGCTGCTTTCCGGTCTACCATTAAAACCCATATATTCATCGCAACGAGTAAAAACGTCATGATAAGCGGCCAGTTCATATACAGCCTGAGTTTTCCTTTTAAGCGCATTTTCTTCTTTTTCATAGTGATACTACCTCATCCGCACCCTTTAGGCACATGCAATGTGCATCATTAGATTACCAAAAAACTTTGTTTCGCTACAATGTCTTATTATAACATCTTTTTGAATTTTATTCTACTATACTTTTTTCTTCAAATTATTGCAATTGTAGGATTACAATACATGTGTTACAACTGAATAATTAAAAAGCGGAAATACCTTTTCTGTGTTATGCTTTAAGCTACCAAACCTAAACATTTAAGAAAGGAAGTATTCCCGCATGGCAAGTATA